>Ga0209415_10002858_pt1 | contig 32304 bp, 28 predicted proteins | sample PeaSoiSIISIP2007_FD_187696 | JGI IMG/M metagenome (GOLD analysis project Ga0209415, IMG submission 187696) | Peat soil microbial communities from Weissenstadt, Germany - SII-SIP-2007 (SPAdes) (version 2) | ecosystem: Environmental > Terrestrial > Soil > Wetlands > Peat | place: Germany... | reverse complement strand
GGAATCACGATGCCCGAGGCCGTTTTGCGCTCGTTATCCAAGCGCTTGACGATCACGCGATCGTGCAAAGGACGAATCTTCATAGCGTCTCCTGACAAAGTTCCCGAACACCGGAGGTGCCCGGAAGTATCCGAAATGGTGGTTTCGATCCCGCGCCAAGGCGCAAACTGCCGGCCAACGGCACGGTCGGGATTGTTAGCACTCAACACCCGAGAGTGCTGATTATATGGGCTTGGTGCCAAATTTTCAACTCCACCCCGGGCATTTTCGGAGAAATTCTCTCGCCCCCAGGCTGCCGGAGAGGGCGGCAGGGTGGGCACGCGGCCGACGGCTAATGGGGCTGGATGGCGAGGCGAAACAGGTGTTCGGTACGGGCGCCCGAGCGGCAGAAAGCAAAAACCGGCGCGGCGGCCGATTCCAGGCACTTTGCCATGTCAACGACATCCTTGGGGGTCAGCTGGCCGCTGACCACCGGCATATATACGTATTTCAGGCCCAGGGCCTCGGCCGCTTGCTGCAGCTGCGCGCTGCCAGGCTGGTTGGGGCCGCCTTCGCCGTCGGGGCGGTTGTTGATCACTGTCTTGAACCCGTGCGCCGCGATCACCGGCATGTCGGCCGGCACGATCTGGCCGGCAGCGGCCACCGAGTCGGACAACCATTTGAAATGCAATGTCATGCGCACTCCGGGCGACCTGGACGAAACAACCCGGATTCTACCCAGGCGCCTCGCCCGCCCCGCGCTGGGGCAAGGGCTCAGAAGGCGAAGCCAATGCCGACGCGAAACACCGGCCAGAGCTTGAGATTGCGCACGTTGTTCTGCAAGGTGGTCTGATCGGCCAGCGCGTCGTTCGTGAGTTGCGTGCAGGTCGCGCGGCCGCCAGACCTGCGGCACAGGTGACGGCGATCGTCGAAGTCGGGCCCGCGGTGACCAACAGTCCGAGGTCGGAGGTAACGTGCAGCCCCCTTGATCCCGCCAGGTTCCCCCAGCCCACGCCGACGTAGGGGACCGTCTTGCTCCAGTCAACGATTGCGGCCGCCGCGGCCACGTCGCTTGCCGGGTAGGTATTGCCGTTGAACGTGTAACTGCCGCCCGACGGCTGCCCGTTCAGAGTGATCTTGTTGCCTTCCCGGACGATGCCGCCGGTCACGTGAAACCCGCTTGCAGAGGGAAACACATCGAACAGCACGCCGCCTTGGAAAGGTTTGAGGTTGCCATCCCAATTGACGTCCGTGCCGTAATTGCCATTGTGGCTGACACTGATGTCGGCGATCGTGCCGCGCAAGCCCAGATATTCGTTGAGGTTCACGCCGACATCGGCCCCCAGGCCCGATAGGCCGGCGGTGACGGCAACCCCGACGTGGGTCGAGTCGTCCGCGCGGGAAAGAGCCGGAATCGCCGCTATCGCAATAAGAGCAAGCAATCGGGCCACACACCCATTGATGTTCATGATGTCCCGTGATTTTTTTGTTGACCCTAGCGCCGAAAAAGCCGATTCCTGCACAGCGTTCCAAATGTCTTGTTGCGATCATGGATATCTACCCTGCGGCAGCGCAGCGTATTGGCCCGCCCAACGTCCAACCGAGCGAAAAGGCAGCGCAAGGGCGGCCAATTTCACTCGCACAGCATGGAAAACACGACGGTTGGTGCCCAAGCTGCAAGGCCATCGCCAGGCAGTGCATCCAACCCCCTGGCGCGAGCGCCTGCGGCGTACTATCGTCGCGTCCTATTTATCATTGAAAAACAAGCCGCAAGGGAGAAACTCGCATGGCCGAAGTAGGCACAGCGTTGGGGTCCGCTGCGGGCCCCAGCTTGGGTTGGCTCGCCAAGGAACGCACCATCGCCGGGCCCGGATTCAATCGCTGGCTCGTGCCGCCGGCGGCACTGGCCATCCATCTGTGCATCGGCATGGCCTACGGATTTTCCGTCTTCTGGCTTCCGCTTTCGCGCGCCATTGGCGTCAAGGAATCGATCTCCTGCGGCAAGGTCAGCGGTTTCTGGGACGAGCTTTTTCAGCAGCTAATGGCCAGCAACTGTGACTGGAAGATCTCCTCGCTGGGCTGGATGTACACGCTGTTCTTCGTCTTCCTGGGTTCGGCGGCGGCAATCTGGGGCGGATGGCTGGAGCGCGCAGGGCCGCGCAAGGCGGGGGTCGTGGCGGCGCTGTGCTGGTGCGGCGGCCTGGTGATTTCCGCAGTGGGCGTGGCGGTCCACCAGATCTGGCTGCTCTGGATTGGCTCGGGCGTCATCGGTGGCATCGGCCTGGGATTGGGTTACATCTCCCCGGTGTCCACCCTGATTAAATGGTTTCCGGATCGCCGCGGGATGGCAACCGGCATGGCGATCATGGGCTTTGGCGGGGGGGCGATGATCGGCGCGCCGCTGGCCGACCGGCTGATGCGCTACTTCGCAACGTCCACCTCGGTCGGCGTCTGGGAAACGTTCCTCGCACTGGCCGCGATCTACTTCGTTTTCATGATGGGCGGCGCCTTTGGCTACCGCGTGCCCGCGTCGAACTGGAAGCCCGCAGGCTGGACGCCGCCGACGAGAAACACCGCCAGCTCGATGATCACCAATGAGCACGTCCATCTGAACCGCGCATGGCGCACGCCGCAGTTCTGGCTAATATGGGGCGTGCTTTGCCTGAACGTGTCGGCCGGCATCGGCATCATCGGCATGGCCTCGCCGCTGCTGCAGGAGGTCTTCGCCGGCCACCTGATCGGCGTCGACGTCAGCTTCAACGACCTCAATGCCGACCAGCGAAAGCAGATCGCAACCATCGCCGCGGGCTTCACCGGCCTGCTGAGCCTGTTCAATATTGGCGGGCGCTTCTTCTGGGCCAGCTTGTCCGATCACCTTGGGCGCAAGGCAACGTATTTCGCCTTCTTCGTCCTGGGCATGGGCCTGTATGCCGCGGTCCCGACGCTGGCACACGCCGGCCACCTGGCGCTGTTCGTGCTCGCGTTTTGCATCATCCTCTCCATGTACGGTGGTGGATTTGCGACCGTTCCGGCCTACCTCGCCGACATGTTCGGCACGCAAATGGTGGGCGCGATCCACGGCCGGCTGCTCACCGCCTGGTCCACGGCCGGCGTGCTTGGTCCACTACTGGTCAATTACCTGCGCGAATATCAGATCGACAGCGGCGTGCCGCGGGCCCTGGCCTACGACAACACGATGTACATTCTGGCGGGCCTGCTGCTGCTCGGTTTCGTGTGCAACCTGCTGATCCGGCCGGTTGCCGGCCGCTGGTACATGAGCGCGGAACAGCTGGATTACGAAAGAAAGCTCGCCCACGAGCGCTCCGGCGAGGCCGCGGGCTCGCTCTGGGCGACGGCCGGCGCCACAGCGGGCGGCGCGCAAGGGTTAACCCTTCTTGCGGCGTGGGCGGCGGTGGGTCTGCCACTGGCCTGGGGCGTCTGGGTAACGCTGCAAAAAGCCGTAGTGCTTTTCAGCTAATCCGGGTGGCTGATGCGCGTGATTCGCGAATGCGCTATCTCGAAATTCTGCTGTTCTGCCGATGATGTACGGATATGAAAGAAAGCGTCCAGGATCGTGTCCGCCTAGCCCAGATCCGCAGCGGCGTCGCTTCCGAGCTTGGATTCACGAAACTCGACCTGCCCAAGCTCGAGACCTTCGAGACCGCCGTCACGTTTGCCCCGGACTGCGACCCGCTGACCGCGCACGATGAACTGGTTGCGGTGTTCGGGCAAAAAGCGGGCAGCGGCCGCTTCCTGTTCTGCGCCGACAGCTCGGTCGCCGGGCGCTACTGGGTGCGGTCCGTGGTTCCCTGGAAATCAGAGCCGGCCGGAGCCATCACCGCGCTGGCGCCCAAGCGGATCGTCACGCAGCTCGCCCCGGGCTTGATGTATCACTTCTCCCTGGCGGTATGCGAGGGCGAGGTGAGTGTCGTCGACGGGCGCAAGCATGTGCGGCCGTATCGATTGGGCTTGGAGTACGAGCGCTGGTTCGAGGCCAGCGGCGAGGAATTCGGTATCCGACCCTTGATGCTCAGCACGTCCCTGCGCAGCCTGCGCTTTCAGCACGAGGGGACGTCCTTTCGGGTAGACCACGCGGTGCTCGAGGGAGCACTCGAGGTCGTCGATACCGAGTCCATGATGCGCAAGCTGCTACGCGGCTTTGGTTCGCACCGGCGCCTCGGCCTGGGCATGATGAAGCTGCAGTCTTGATCGCCCCAGTGCTTGCCGCGCTGCTCTGCGTCCTGCTTGGCGCGTCGGCGGTTGTACCCGGCGCGGCGCGTGCCGCGCCGCCGGCCGCGGGGATTCCGCCGGCCGTTCAAGTCGCCCTGGAGCAGGCGCACGTCGCGGCGGGCAACAGCGCATTTGTCGTCGTAGCCCTCGACGGTGGCCCGCTGCAGCTGGCGCACAACGACGATGCCGCGATGAACCCGGCGTCGACGATGAAACTGCTCAGCACCTACGTCGCGCTCGCCACGCTGGGGCCGAATTTTCGCTGGCGCACGCAGCTCCTGGCCAGCCGCCGGCCGGTCGGCCCCCGGCTCGACGGGGACCTCATCGTGCGCGGCAGCGGCGACCCGGCGCTGGTCATCGAGCAATGGTGGCTGCTGATCGAGCGCCTGCGTGCCCTGGGCATCAAGGATATCCGCGGGGACCTCGTGCTCGACCGGTCGAGCTACGCAGCTGCTGTGGAGGCCGGCCCTACCCTCGACGGCAACCAATTGCGCCCCTATAACGTCGCGCCCGATGCCCTGCTGGTCAACTTCAAGACCTTGAGCCTGGATTTCGTGCCCGATCGGGCGGCCGGTGTCGCCCATGTCATCGCCACCCCGCAATTGGATGGTGTCAGCGTCCCGTCGCACGTGCCGCTGGCCGATGGTGCCTGCGCCGACTGGAAGGGACAGCTGAAGGCGGACTTCTCGCAGTCCAGGGCGCCGACCTTCGGCGGCAGCTACGCGCGCGCCTGCGGCAACAAGACCTGGCACGTGAGCCTGCTCACCCCCAACGACTATGTGCTCGCCTCGTTTCGCGCACTCTGGAAAGAGGCCGGCGGTAGCTTCCACGGGACCGTACGCGAAGGTCTAGCGCAGGACAACGCGGTACCCCTGGTCGAGCACGAATCGCCGCCGCTGGCCGAGGTCATTCGCCACATCAACAAGAACAGCAACAACGTGATGGCGCGACAGCTGTTCCTGACGCTGGGCACCGACCTGGCCGAACCGGTCGGCTCCAATCCTGGCGAGCCGGGTTCGCTCTGGGCCAGCGAGGCGGTAACGTCACCGGCAAGCGCCGAGCGCTCGATCCGCGCCGTGCACGCCTGGCTCGATCAGCAAGGCCTGCGCATGCCCGAGCTTGTGCTGCAAAACGGCTCCGGTCTGTCGCGCGAGGAACGCATTTCGGCAGCGAGCCTGGCGCGGCTGCTGGTGCACGCGTGGAACAGCAGCCAGATGCCCGACTTCGTCGCGTCGCTGCCCCTTGCCGGCGTCGACGGCACGATGAAGCGCCGCCCGGCTGCGAGCGGATCGGCCTACATCAAGACCGGGTACCTGTCCGAAGTGCGTGCGCTCGCCGGCTATGTTTTCGCAGCGAGCGGGCATCGCTACGCCGTCGTGGCGCTGATCAACGATGCGCACGCCGAGGCCGCGCAGGCAGCACACGACGAGTTCTTGCAATGGGTCTGGCGCCAGGGTTAGGAACCGTGCCCGAGGCCATGCCCCGCGCCGCGCTTGCGTGAGGATCGGCCGCGGCTACGGTGCAAGCGTGGCAAAGGCCTCGCGCGCCGCCTGGGCCACCTGCGCCACGACCGCTTCGTCGTGCTGTATCGAGACGAAGCCCGCTTCGTATGCCGATGGCGCCAGGTAGACGCCGCGATCGAGCATGGCGTGGAAGAAGCGGTTAAAGCGCTCCTTGTCACAGCTCATCACCTGGGCGAAGCTGCGCGGCACCTGCGAAGCGCTGTAGAGGCCGAACATCGAGCCGACGGCATCGGCGCTAAACGGCTGCCGGCTGTCCTGCCCCGGTGCAACCAGCGCCTCTGCCAGTGAGCGTGTGCGCTTGCCCAGCGTTTCGTAGAAACCCGGCTGCTCAACGAGTTCGAGTGTCGCCCGTCCGCAGGCCACCGCCACCGGGTTGCCGGAGAGCGTGCCCGCCTGATAGACCGGCCCCAGCGGCGCGAGCTGCGCCATGATGTCGCGGCGCCCGCCAAATGCCGCCAGGGGCATGCCGCCGCCGATCACTTTTCCCAGCGTGGTGAGATCGGGGACGATGCCGTAGAGCGACTGCGCGCCACCGAGGGCAACGCGAAATCCCGTCATGACCTCGTCGAAGATCAGCACGGCGCCGTGGCCTGAGCACTGCCGGCGCATCGTCTGCAGGAATTCCGCGCTGGCGCGCACGAGGTTCATGTTGCCGGCGATCGGCTCGACGATCACGCACGCGATCTGCGCACCCATTCGTTCGAACGCGTCCTCGAGCTGCTGGCAGTCGTTGTAATCGAGCACGATCGTGTGCTGCGCTGTCTCCGGCGGCACCCCGGCCGAACTCGGATTGCCGAAGGTCAGCGCCCCGGAACCGGCCTTCACTAGCAGGGCGTCGGCGTGACCGTGGTAGCAGCCCTCGAACTTGATCAGCTTGGAGCGCCCCGTGGCGCCGCGCGCCAGCCGGATCGCGCTCATCGTCGCCTCCGTGCCGGAGGAGACCAGGCGCACCTGCTCCATCGACGGGAGCATGCGCACGAGCCGTTCGGCGAACTCGACTTCGGCCTCGGTCGGCGCGCCGAAGGACAGTCCGTCGCGCGCCGCGCGGTTGACCGCCTCGAGCACCGCCGGATGGGCGTGGCCGACAATCATCGGTCCCCACGACCCCACCAAGTCGACGTAGCGGCGCCCGTCGGCATCCCAAATATACGGTCCCTGTCCCCGGGCAATGAAGCGCGGTGTTCCGCCGACCGAGCGGAAGGCGCGCACCGGGGAGTTGACCCCACCGGGTATGCAAATCTGGGCGCGCGCAAACAACGCCTCGCTGCGGCTGGCATTCCCGGTATCCGTCATGGTCGCGTCCTGTTTTGTCCTAGCCTGGCGCAGATTCGCGCGATTCCCTTCCAAAGCCTTGATTCGCTACCGAATTCGCCCCCGGCAAAGCAGACCTCCAAGGCTGCCACAGGCTATCATCGCGAACTTAATATGGTAGCGAAATCCTTTCGGGCTCTTCGAACATGACGACAGCAGTGGCGACTCGCACATGGATGTGCTTGATTTGCGGATGGATTTATGACGAGGCCGCCGGTCTACCCGAGGAGGGAATTGCGGCCGGAACGCGGTGGGAGGACATTCCGCCGAACTGGGTTTGCCCGGAGTGTGGCGCGCGTAAAGAAGACTTTGAATTGATCGAGGTTTGAGGCAGGCGACGCCGTGTCCAACATTTCCCCAACGAAGAGCCCGAGATGGACACTGCAGTACGGTCAGTGTGTGATTGCTATCTTGGCAATGTTCACCACCGGGGCCCTCGGACGCGACTTCCTGGAAGCCGGCAGCAGCCCCAGGGTCGGTCGCCTGCGTCCCCGGACGGCAATGGACCCTGGAGGCTGATGCATGTCCGCTCAATTGGAATCCGTCGACATTCGCGGCAAGAAGGTGATGGTAATCGACGACTCGAACACGATTCGTCGCAGCGCCGAGATCTTTCTCACACAGGCCGGTTGCCAAGTCATTTTGGCGCAAAACGGCTTCGAGGCGCTGTCCAAGGTGAACGACCACCAGCCCAACATCATTTTTTGCGACATCCTCATGCCCCGGCTCGATGGTTACCAGACCTGCGCCCTGATCAAACGCAGTCCGCGCTTTCACGACACGCCGATCGTGATGCTCTCCTCCAAGGACGGCCTGTTCGATCGTGCACGCGGACGCATGGTCGGATCGGTCGAGTATCTGACCAAGCCCTTTACCAAGGACAGCCTGCTGACGGTGGTACGCCAACATTCCATGAATTGAGCCAGTGAGCCGAGTGACGCTCGGACCGCGCGCTCTCGCCCCTGGGGGCGCGCAACCAAAAGGGCCGGAGAACACAGCCATGCCAATACGCAAGATCCTGATTGTTGACGACTCGCCGACCGAGCGCTACTTCCTCAACGAGCTGCTTTCCAAGAACGGCTTCTCCGTTACCGCCGTCGAGAGCGCCGAGGAAGCCATGACCAATCTCAAGAACCAGTTGCCCGATCTCATACTCATGGACGTCGTGATGCCGGGTTTGAACGGTTTCCAGTTCACGCGCCATCTATCGAAGGATCCGGTCACGCAGAACATCCCGGTGATCATGTGCACCAGCAAGAATCAACAGACGGACCGTATCTGGGGACTGCGCCAGGGCGCGCGCGATTACGTGACCAAGCCCGTAAAGGCGGAGGAACTTCTGGGCAAGATCGCTGCGCTGGGCTGAGGCGGGCGGCCGGCTTTGCGACAACACCGTGGAGATGAGATGCGCAGTCGAATGCAGGATCTTGCCCTCGGACGTGCACTGACCGGTCCATGGACAATCGCGACGATTCAGTAGGGGGTATCAACTTGGACGACAGTAGAAAATCGGGGAAGCTGCGCGACTTTTCCGCGCAACTTGCGGCTCGGCTGCAGGCGGCGCCCAGTCCGCTGGCCGAACCGGCGCGGCTGGCCGTGCGGATCGGCACCTCGTCGTTTCTGCTCGATATGAACAATGCGGGCGAGATCGTGACGGCACCGCCGGTAACGCCGGTGCCGTGGACCAAACCCTGGTTTCTCGGTTTGGCCAATGTGCGCGGCCGCCTGGTTGGCGTGGTCGACTTGATACGCCTTGCCGGTGGCGCACCCATTGCCGCCGAGGACGCACTGCAGCTGGTCGTCTTCAATGAGAACTTGAAGTTCAATGTCGGACTGCTCATCACGCGTGCCTTCGGCCTGCGCAACATCAAGGACCTAGAGCCCCTGGGACCGGTGCGGGAGCGCTCACGCCCTTGGGAGGCCAAGGCCTTTCGGGATGCGGACGGAACGCGCCTGGTGGAGATCGACTTGCACGGTCTGACCTCCTACGAGGAGTTCACGAGCATCGGCGTCTAGACGGGGTTTACTGCTGGGACTGCGCAGCGCCTGCGCAAAAGCAGCAAGGGCACTTAGCCGGAGTTACGATGGCACTTGATTTTGGTGTATTCCGCAGCAAGGCAAAGCGTCCCGGACATTCGTCCGAACGCCGTGCTCGCGCGCGCTTCACCGACGTGCCGCCGACGCAGAAGATCGACTCGCCGTTCGCGATCGATCTGCCGGCCGGCGAGAGCGCGCCCAAGACCGTCACGCCTGCCTTGGAAGAGGTCTCCCGGGAGGAAAAAAGCCAGAAGCTGATCCAGACGATTGCCGTGGCCGGCCTGGTCTTTTTCCTCATTGCCGCGCTGTTCGTTTGGCTCAATGCGCGCAGCACGGCCTCCGAGGAGCGGCAGATCGCTCTCATCGGCGATGTGCTCATGCACACGCAGCGCCTTGCCAAGGCGGCGCCGGGCGCGGTCCAGGGTGCGCCCGATGAGATGGACGAGATGCTCGAGAGCCGCGACCAAGTCAACGCCGATCTGCGCCTGCTGCAAGATGGCGACAGCAACGAATACATGGCGCCGACCGCCGCGGCGCTGGCGCCTTTCCTGCACACCCTGCGCGACCGCTGGCAAACGACCTATGACGCCGCCACCGTGATCGCCTCCGGCCGCAAGGCCCTGCTCGACTTCGGCGCGATCGCCCGCAAGATCAATGAAAACAGCGCCCGCCTGGCGGAGCTGACCGAGAGCGTTGCGGCCGACAAGCTGCGCCACAGCGCCTCGACGCGCGAGGTCGCGACGGCAGAGCAGCTGGTATCGCTGAACCAGCGCATCGCCAAGAACGCCAACCTGATCGTGTCGAGCCAGGCGGCGCACGCCGAGGACGCAAGCGTGCTCGGCCGCGACGTCCAGGCGTTTCCCGAACTGGCCCAGTCGCTGCTCGCCACGAGCGAAGGCGAGACCCGCAGCAAGCTGCAGGAGCTGCTACGCGACTATCGCGAAATCATGAGCTCGGTCTCCAACGCGGTGATGAGCCCGCAGGCGCTGGTGGAGGCGCGCAATGCCCAAATCACGATCGTTGCCGAGGCCGAACCGCTGCGCTTTCAAAGCGTTGACTTGGGCAAGCGCTACGCCGCGCAGCAACACTCGCACTGGCTGTACTACGCGCTGCTGAGCGTCTTTGCCTTGTTGGCTCTGGGTTCGGCCGTCGCGGTGGTGCGCGTGTTGCTGGCCGATTCGCGCCGCCGCGCCGCCGAAGCGGAAACCGGGCGCCTCGAGGCGCAGCGGCTGGAGGAGCAGGCCAAGCGGCGCAACGACCAGAATCAGGCGGCCATCCTGCGCCTGATGAACGAACTGCAGGAGGTTGCCGACGGCAATCTCACCGTTGCCGCCACCGTCACCGAGGACATCACCGGGGCCATCGCCGACTCCATCAACTACACGGTCGAGGAATTGCGTGCCCTGGTCGGCCGGATCAACCAGACCGCCGAGCTCGTGAGCAGCGCAACGGGCCAGGCGCGTGAAATTGCCACCCGCCTGCTCGGCGCCTCCGACGCGCAAAGCCGCGAAATTCGCGATACCGGCGAGCGGGTCTTGGAGATGGCCACGAGGATCAGCGAGGTTTCGGCGGGCGCTGGGGAGTCCGCGAAGGTCGCTCGTGCCTCGCTCGAGGCCGCCGAACGCGGTCAGCGCGCGGTGTACAACCAAATCTCGGGCATGAACGAGATCCGCGAGCAGATCCAGGAAACCTCCAAGCGCATCAAGCGCCTGGGGGAATCCTCTCAGGAGATTGGGGAAATCGTCGAACTCATCTCGGACATCACCGAGCAAACCAACGTGCTCGCGCTCAACGCTGCCATCCAGGCGGCATCGGCCGGCGAGTCCGGCCGCGGCTTTGCCGTGGTCGCCGAGGAGGTGCAGCGGCTCGCCGACCGATCCGGCGAGGCCGCCAAGCAGATCGGCGCGCTGGTGCGCGCGATTCAGACAGATACCCAGGATGCGGTGGTCGCCATGGAAAAGAGCACCCAGGGCGTGGTGGAGGGCACGCGGCTGTCGGATGCCGCCGGCACCGCCTTGGCGGAGATCGGCCGCGTCTCGCGGCAACTTACCGAGCTCATTGAGCGCATTGCCCAGGCAACATCGGTGCAGGCGCACTCGGCAGGCAATGTTTCCAAGGCCATCGGTCACATCCTCACGGTGACCGAACAGACCTCCGAGGGCACGCGGCAGACCGCACTCTCGATCGGGCAGCTGGCAGCACTGGCGCGCGAGCTCAAGGCCTCGGTGACGCGCTTCCGTGTCGCCTGATGCGCCGGACTGCGGGTAAACAACTCGTGAAGCAGCAATGACGCACAACCCTGAACCCGCGGACAGCGCGGCGCCGCCCGGCTCGACCGCCGACGTGGCCCCGCTGGCCTGGGTCATCGATGAGATCCGCTCATCGCTGTCGGAGGCGATCGCATCGGTAAAGTCGTTTCTCGGCCACAAGTCCGACATCGATCGGCTGCGCAGCGCGGGCGAACACGTCCACCAGGTTAGCGGCGCGCTGCAGCTGCTGGATCTGCGCGGCGTCACCCTCGTGACCGAGGCGGTCGAGCAGTTGTTTGCGCGATGGGAGTCCGAGCCCGGCGAGTGTCTTCCGGCCGCGGTACGCGCCGTAGACGCGACGCTCGGCGCGGTGCGCAACTTCCTCGAAGCGATACTGGCCGGGCGCACGCCCCCGACCATCCGCTTGTTTCCGTACTACCGCGAAATCCTCGTGCTGCTGCGTGCGCCGCGGGTGCATCCGGCGGACCTGATCTTCCCGGACCTTAATCGCCGCCCGTCCTTCCACCAGATGGCCGTGCGCACGCTCAGCGCCGATGAACTGCGGATCCGCCGGGTGCAGTACGAGCAGGGCCTGCTGCGTTTTCTGCGCGACCCGGAGAACGCTCCGGCGCGGGCCCGCATGCGCGATGCCATTGCCGAGCTCGAGGGTCTGCCGCAGCGGGGGCTGGCACGCAGCTTCTGGTGGGTAGCACGCGCCCTGTTCGATGCGCTCGAGTCCTTCCAGCTTCCGGTCGACGAGGACCTCAAGCGCTTCCTGGCCCGCCTCAACCAGCAATTGCGCCGGCAGATCGAAGGCGGCCCGGTGGTCGCCGAGCGCTTGATGATCGATGCGCTCTACCACGTGGGGCGCGCCGATGAACGGGTCGAGCGGGTCGCCCAGGTCAAGCAGCTCTACGGCCTTGCCACGCTGATTCCGCGCGACTTCGAGCGGGCCACGCTCACGACGATCGACTCCGAGGCGCTCGCGGCGCTCAAGGACGCACTGAGCCAGTGCAAGCTGCTCTGGGGGCAACTGATCGCCAGCAATCCGCCGGATCCGACCCGCTTCCGGGCGGAGGTCAACCGTGCCCAGGCCAGCGCGCTGCGGCTGGGGGCCCCCGCCCCGGCACGCGTGTTGGGCTGCATCAGCGAAGCCACGGCGGGGCTGCCCGCATCGACGCCGCAGGTGCGCGAGGCCCTGGGAATGGAGGTGGCCACCGCACTGCTGCTGCTCGAGACCGGCGCCGACGGGTCGCCACAGGCCGATCCGCAATTCGAGCAGCGCGCCGACGCCATGATCGGGCGCATCGTGCGCGCCGCGCGCGGCCAGCCGTTGCCGGAGGCGGAGGACTGGATCGCCGAGTTGGCGCGGCGCGCGCAGGAGCGCTCGTCGATGGACACGGTGGTGGCCGAAATGGCGACCATGCTGCGGGAGGCCGAACTGCGGCTCGACCGCTTCTTCCGCAATCCGGCGCAGCGCGGCGAACTGGCCGAACTCGAATCGGCGTTCGAACAAGTGGCCGGTGTGCTCAGCGTGCTCGGATACGAGGATCCCGCCTCGGCGCTGCTCAACGTGCGCGTGTCGGTGCAGAAGTTTGTCGACCCCGCGACACCAGCCAACGCGGAGGAGTTCGCCCGCATCGCGCAAAACCTTGGAGCCATTGGCTTTTTCGTCGGCACCCTGGCGCAGCAGCCGACAAACCCTCGGGGCATGTTCCACTTCGATCGCAAGACAGGCGTGTTCTCCGCGGACATGGGATATGCACCTCCCGAGCCGCCGGCGGAGGAGGAGCCGCTCGAACAGCTGCCGCCCGCCGCTGCGGCGTCCGCGCCGCCGCCGGCCGAGAACGTCGAGCGTTCGATCAAGCAGCTCATGGACTCGGCCATCGCGGCCGCCGACAAGCTGGCGGCCAATGCCGGCGACAAGGATGCGGCCGAGCAGCTGGCACCGGTTCTGGCCCAGTTGCTCAATGATGCCGAACTCACGGATGACGCGGCGCTGCGCACGCGCGCGACGCAAGCGACGCGGCTGCTCGAGCAGCTCCGCCAGGGCGGCGACAGCGCGGCAGCGCTGGCGCTGCAGGCGCTGCTGCGCCCCGTCGTTGCCGCGATTCCCGCCCCGACTGCGCCGATGCCCGCCAGTGCATCGGCCGCGGACCGCGAGCTGCACGAGATCTTCATCGAGGAGGCCGACGAGGTCCTGGACTCGGTGGGCACGCAGCTGGCGCGCCTGCGCCAGGAGCCCGAGGACAGCGCGACCCTCACCATGGCACGGCGCGCGTTTCATACCCTCAAGGGTTCAAGCCGGATGGTGGGTCTGCGCGACTTCGGCGAGTTTGCCTGGGCGCTGGAGCAGTGCTTCAACGTATGGTTGGCGCAAGAGCGCGCTGCCAACGCCGATCTGATCGAGCTCGCCACCGCTAGCGCCGACCGGATGCGCGACTGGATCGAGGCGCTGCGCGCCGATCCGGCCGCGCATATCGACGCCAGCTCCTTCATTCACACGGCGCACGTCGTTCGCGACGGCGGCCACTTTGCAATGCCCTACACGCTGGCCCAGGAAGACATCGTCGACCTCAGCACAACCACGATCGAGGTCACAGCCGCGCCGCCGCCGAGCGATGACCAGCCGCAGCCCGAGGCGCCGGCATCCGTGGATGCGCAGGCCAAGGCCGTCCCCGGTGGCGCCGAGGACACGCGCCGGATCGGACCGCTGGTCATCAGCCACGGTTTGTACTCGGTGTTCCTGACCGAGTCGGACGAATGCATCCGGGCGCTAGGCCAGGACATCGGCGAGTGGCGCTTTGAATCCTCGCACGGCGTGTCGGCCGAGATCGTCCGGCGCGCGCACACCCTGGCGGGCATATCGGACACGGTTGGCCTGGCTCCCGTGTCGGCCATCGCCGATCCGCTCGATACCCTGATGCAGCAGCTCTATGACCGCAGCGGCAAGAGCGATGCGACCTTGAGCCCACCGCACTTCGACGTGCTCGAGCGCGCCGTCGAGCGCATGCGCGGCATGCTGCACCAGTTTGCCGCCGGCGTGTATCCGGACGAGGGTCCGCTGGAAGCCGGCGCCATGCGCGACCTGGTTGTGATGCTACGCGCGCAGGCACAGGCAGCCTCGACCATGTCGCCGGCGGCGGACCAGAGTGCTACCACGACGGCCGCACCCGCGCGCGAGACGACGCCCGCTGCTGCGGTCGAGAGCGCTGCTGCCGAGCCGCTCTTTGCCAACACGGTGCCGCTGAAAGGCAGCGATAGCGACGAGCGCGCGCTGCGCCCACCGCTCATACCGACACCGACCCCGGCCGTGCCAGTCGCGCCGGCGGGCGCGGCCCAGGCTGCCCCGCCGCTAGTGCCTGAGCCCATCCCGGAGCCTAGGATCGAGCCAGTCATCGAGCCGGTCATCGAGCCGGTCATCGAGCCGGTCGCGGTATCGACGGTGCGCGACGAGATCGATGCGCAACTCCTGCCCATTTTCACCACCGAGGCGCAGGACCTGCTGCCGGCCATCGCCAAGAACCTGCGCACGCTCGCACAAAACCCGAACCAGCGCGACGTCGCGCGCGAGATGATGCGTCACCTGCACACGTTCAAGGGCAGCGCCCGCATGGCCGGTGCCATGCGTCTGGGCGAACTCGTGCACGAGATGGAGACCCGCATCGAGTCGGCCATGCAACTGGCAAGCGTTCCGGGCGCGGTGATCGAGAACCTGCAGAACCACTACGACCATGCGCAGGTGCTGTTCGAGCAACTGCTGCAGGGAACCGGCGCCGAATCCACGCCGGCCGCCCGCGCCGCGCCGCCCGCGGCGGTCTCGGGGAACATGGCCTCGACCCTGGCTGCCGTGTCCGGGGCGCGCTCGGTGGCCCCAACCTTGCCCGCCAGCCGGCCGCCGGCACCCGCGGCGGCTGCGCCCGCATCCGAGGCGCAGGTCGATAGCGTAGCGCGGCGCGTGGCGCCGGTGGCGGCGCCAGCCAGCGGCGAGGCGCCACGCGCGCCGGTACCGACGGCGCCCTTTATTCGCGTGCGCGCCGACATCGTGGACCGCCTCGTGGATCACGCCGGCGAAGTGTCGATCTCCCGTTCCAAGCTCGAGGCCGAGGTGGGCACGCTGCGCGCATCGCTCACCGATCTTACGGAGAACATCCAGCGACTGCGGTCGCAGCTGCGCGAAGTCGAGATGCAGGCCGATGCCCAGATACAGGCACGCTCGGACCAGGTCGCCAAGCAGTCTTCGACCTTCGATCCGCTGGAGTTCGACCGCTATTCGCGCCTGCAGGAGCTCACCCGCCTGCTCGCCGAGTCGGTGGAGGACGTTGCACTGATCCAGAGCAACATGGTCAAGGGCCTGCAGCTGGCCGACAACGACCTGAGCACCCAGTCACGCCTCACCCGGGAGCTGCAACAGCAGCTGATGCGCGTGCGCCTGGTGCCTTTCTCGAATGTGTCCGAGCGCCTGTACCGGGTCGCGCGCCAGGCCGCGAAGGAACTCGACAAGCGCGCGCACCTGGACATCCTGGGCGCGGAGACCGAGGTCGATCGCAGCTTGCTCGAACAGATGGCCGGTCCGTTTGAGCACTTGGTGCGCAACGCCATCGTGCATGGACTGGAGTTTCCCGCCAACCGGTTGGCAGCGGGCAAGTCCGAGACCGGCGAGTTGCGCGTCGAGGTGCGCAAGGAAGGCAATGAAATCGTGGTGGTCTTCGCCGACGATGGGGCGGGCCTGGACCTCGAGCGGATCCGCGCCCGAGCCATCAGCGCCGGCCTGGTATCGGCCGACCGCAAGTTCGACGAGCGCGAGCTCATCGACCTCATCTTCACGCCGGGACTTTCGACGGCGCACGAGGTGACCGAGCTGGCGGGCCGTGGTATCGGCATGGACGTGGTGCGAGAGCAGGTTGCCTCGCTCGGTGGACGCGTTACCATCACCACGGAGAAGGGACGCGGAACGCGCTTCACGCTCTACCTGCCGATGACGCTCTCGATTATGCAAGTCGTGCTGGCCAGCGTTGGCGAGCGCCGCTATGCCTTGCCGGCGGCGATGGTCGAGCAGGCGCGCCGCGTGCGCGCGCGCGAACTGGCCGAGGCCCTGCAAGCCGGCAGCATTTCCTTTGCCGGCGTGGGTGAGGTGACGCTGCGTCCCCTGTCGCAGTTGCTGGGCGCCGACACCGTCATCGGCGCAGCCGACCAGTACTCGGTGGCGCTGCTGCGCCTGGGGGACGATCGCCTGGCCATCTGTGCCGACGAGCTCTCGGCCAACCAAGAAGTAGTCGTCAAGGGCGTCGGGCCGCAGGTCGCCCGCTTGGCCGGCGTCCTGGGCGCGACGGTGCTGGGCAACGGGCAGGTGGTGCTGATCATCAACCCGGTGCAGCTGATCAGCCGCGCGCCGGAGCCGCTGGTTCTCGAGACCGACGCGACGGCCAGCGATCCCGAGCACCCCGGTGTCGTGCATTCGAAGCTCACCACCATGGCCGGCGCCACCGTCATGGTGGTGGATGACTCGCTCACGGTGCGCCGTGTCACGCAACGGCTGCTCGAGCGCAACGGCTACCGCACCGTCCTGGCCAAGGACGGCGTCGACGCGATGCGCGAGCTGCAGGACCACATTCCCGACGTCATGCTGGTCGATATCGAGATGCCGCGCATGGACGGCTATGACTTGACGCGCAACGTGCGCAGCAACAAGGCGACGAAGCAGATTCCGATCATCATGATCACCTCGCGTACCGCGGAAAAGCATCGCCGCGTGGCCATAGAACTGGGCGTCAACGAATACCTGGGCAAGCCCTACCGGGAGGATGAACTGCTGGAGCTGATCCGCCGCTACGTAGAGACTGCCAACGCCGTTCGCGCCGCCAACGCAAACGCGTGACGGCGGTGCGCAGCTCCCTGCAACAATGAACTGCGACCGTCCGGCGTTCACCGATCTGCTGGCGCGGCGCTGGCACGCGGCCGACTCGCTCTTGTGCGTGGGCCTGGATCCCGATCCGGCGCGATTTGCTCCGGGCCTGCGCGGGCGCCAACGGGCCATTCACGAGTTTTGTTGCGCCATCGTCGATGCTACGGCGCCGTACGCCTGCGCGTTCAAGCCGCAGATCGCCTACTTTGCCTCGCAGCGCGCCGAGGAGCAGCTCGAGGCCGTGCTGTCCCACATCCGGCAACGCCATCCGACCGTGCCCATCATCCTCGATGCAAAGCGCGGAGACATCGGGGCAACCGCGGCGCAGTATGCGCGCGAAGCTTTCGAGCGCTACGGCGCCGACGCGGTGACCCTCTCGCCCTTCATGGGGCACGATACGATCGAGCCCTTTCTGGACTACGCCGGACGCGGTGCCTTCTTGCTCTGCCGCACCAGCAATCCGGGCGGAAACGATTTGCAGATGCTCGACGTGGGTGGCGAGCGGCTCTTCGAGCGCATCGCGCGCCTGGCAGCGACCCAGTGGAATCGCAACGGCCAACTTGGGCTGGTCGTCGGCGCAACGTATCCCGAGGAACTGGCGAGGGTGCGGGCGCTGGCGCCGGAGCTGCCGCTGCTGGTGCCCGGCATCGGGGCGCAGGGCGGAGACGTCCTGGCGACGCTGCGGGCCGGTCAAACGGCCGCCGGCCTGGGTCTGGTGATCAACTCCTCGCGTGCGATCCTCTACGCCAGTGTCGGCGACGACTTCGCGTCCGCGGCGGCCCAGGCTGCGCGCGCAACGCGCGACGAAATCAATCGTCACCGCCGGGCAGCCTGACTTCGGTTCGCAGTCCCCGACTTAGCCGTCCTCGCGTTTTTGCAGCAACTGGCCCATGACTTCGAGCGCGGCCGCGATGGCCTGCGTGCGCACCGCGGCCCGATCGCCTTCGAAGTGCCGCGTGGTGGTCCGCACCCAGTGCGCGGCCGAGGAATCGCGCCGCAGGGCCCACGCAAAGCAGACGGTCCCCACCGGCTTGTCCGCCGTGCCGCCATCGGGGCCGGCAATGCCGGTGACGGCAATGGCCACTTGCGCAGCGCTTTGCTGCAGCACTCCGAGCGCCATGGCGCGTGCCACCGGCTCGCTGACAGCGCCAAAATCGCGCAGGTACGCCGCTGCAACACCCAGCATGCGCTGCTTGGATTCGTTGGAATATACGATCACGCCGCGATCGAACCAGGCGCTGGCGCCCGGCACCTGGGTGACCGCGTAGGCAATCCCCCCGGCCGTGCACGACTCGGCAGTTACCAATACGAGGCGCTGGGCCTGCAGCAGCGCACCCAGCTCTTGCGCCAAGGCAAGCAGCCGCGCCCCTGGATCGTTCATGTGATCCTCATTGCGATCGCGATCACCAGCAGCGTGTACAAGGCCGCCACCAGGTCGTCCGCCATGACGCCGACCGCGTTCTTCCAGCGCCGGTCGATTCCGCGGATCGGCGGGGGCTTGGTGATGTCGAAAAAGCGAAACAACACGAAGGCGATCGCCTGCAGTCGCAACACGTGCTCGCCGGCGGGCAGCAGCACGAGCACGAGCCAGAACGCGACCATCTCGTCGACAACAATCGTGCTCGGATCGGCCTCCCCGAGCATCGCCGCGGTGTGCTCGGCCGCCCAGGTGCCGACGATCAAGGCAACCGCAACGACGACCAGGGCCGTTGCCGGATCGGCAGCACCGCCGGGAGCCAGCGCCGCGAAGATCGCCCAAGCCAGCGCCGTGCCCCAGGTTCCGGGCCCCGGACGCAGCAAACCGCTGCCCAGCCCCAGGGCTACCCAGTGCGCCGGATGGGAAAGGAGAAACCGCAGGCCGGTGGAACCGGGCGGCCGATCGTTGCCAGGACTCTTGTCTCCATTGGCGGCCATGACGCTCGCTAGCTCGTCGCGTCGAGGTCAGGACCCGGTACCCGGCGTCCTGCATGCCTCGCCGACGGTCTCAGCTTCCCGATGCGAAGTGATCGAATGCGTGCAGTGTAGCTTCGATCAGCGCTCCATCGCCATCGAGCAGGCGCAGGCCTGGCTCGGCCTCAATCTGGCCGATTCGCGTCAATGCGACGGCGTCCGTGGCCAGGGCCTGGATACGGCTGCGGTCGTCGGGCCGCGCGGTGAACAGCAACTCGTAATCGTCGCCGCCGGCGAGGACCATTTGTTGCTGCGATGCAACATCAATCCCGCGAAAGACCTCCGCCCGCGGCACATCCGGCCAGCGTAAGCGGGCACCAACCGCCGAGCGCTCCAGCAGGTGACCCAGGTCGCCTACCAGGCCATCGGAGATATCGATGGACGCGGTCGCCAGGCCGACTAAGGCACATCCGAGCGCGACCCTGGGTTCGGGCCGATCCATGCGGCGCAGGCACGCCTCGCGCTGCGGCGACGGGACCTCGCGCTGCCCGCGGCGGATGGCCAGCGCCAGCGCCGCCTCGCCCAGGCGACCGGAAACCCAGATGTCGTCCCCGGGCTGCGCGCCGGCGCGGCCCCGGTAGCGTCCCCGATCGACTTCCCCGATCGCCGTGATGCTGATCATGATCGCACCCGCCGCACCCTGTACCGGGGCCGAACGTGAGGTATCGCCGCCCACGAGGGCACAAGCGTGCTCGTCGGCCAGGGCAAACAGACCCCGGCAAAATGCCGCCAACCACGTTTCATCGGCCCGCGGCATCGCGATGTCCAGCAGGAAGCAGCGCGGACGGGCCCCCGCCGCGGCCAGATCCGAAAGGTTCACCGCCAGGGCCTTGTGACCCAGAGCCTCGGGTTGCGCCCCGGCGAGAAAGTGCACTCCCTCGAGCAGCATGTCGGTGGTGATCGCCAGGGTCCGCGCGCCAACGTCGATCAGTGCGCAGTCGTCGCCAACCCCTTGGCGCTCGGCGCAGGGCCGAGCGAAGTAGTGCGCGATGAGCGCAAACTCCCCGAGCCCCGTCACGCCATCACCTGAGTGCGCCGCTACGCAAGGTTGCTGTTCGCCGCCTGCGTCTCGGCACTGCGCAGCCGGGCGGCCAGCTTGTCCAGGACGCCGTTGACGTAGCGAAAGCCGTCGGTGCCGCCGAAACTCTTGGCCAGCTCGATCGCCTCGTTGATGGCGACCCGGTAAGGGATCTCGGGCCGGTACTTGAGCTCGTAGGCACCCATCAGCAGCAAGGCGTGCTCAACGGGGCTTAAGACCGCCACCGGCCGGTCCACTAGCGTGGCAAACTCCCGGCGCAATTCCTCGGCCGCGCCGATGGTGCCGCCCAGGATTTCGCGGAAAAAGGGCACGTCGACCTTGGCCAGATGCTCGGCGGTGAGCAACTGCGTGCCGATCGTCTCGGCGTCGCCCCCCGCCAGCAGCCACCCGTACAGACCCTGCAGCGCCAGGGCGCGCGCATGGCGGCGCACGCTGCGATCGCCTGCGCGCCCGCGCCTCCTGCCGGCCGCGGCCGCCTCCTCCCGCGTCACCGATGGTGCGGGCCCCGGGGCCAGCGCCGCGGACAAGCGTGCCTCACTGGGCACCTTGGCTGCCATCTTCTTCCAGGGCCCAGAGCAGATTGGCCATCTCGACCGCGACCCGCGCCGCCTCGGTTCCCTTCTCGACGGCGCGCGTGCGCGCCTGCTCGTCGTTCTGCGTTGTAAGAATGGCGTTGATCACCGGCACGCGGTGATCCAGCGCCACCCGCGAGAGCCCGGCCGCGGACTGCTGGGCGACGATCTCGAAGTGGTAGGTCTCGCCCCGGATCACGCAGCCCAGACCGATCAGCGCGTCAAAGTCGCCGTTGGCGGCCAGGGTCGCCAAGGCGAGCGGCACCTCAAGCGAACCGGGCACCGTGAGCACGGTGATATCGTCCTCGTCGACGCCAAGATTGGAGAGTTCCCGCAAGCATGCCGCCAGCAGCGCCTCACCGGCCCAGGAATTAAAGCGCGCCTGCACGACGCCAATACGCAGCTCGGCTCCATCCAGGTCAGGGGGGATCGTGTCCAGTGCCATGGTTCTCAACTCTCCAGATATCCAGTGGTTACCAGCCCAAATCCCGCCATCGACGGCATCTTGCGCGGCCTGGCGAGCAACTTCATGCGGGTAACGCCCAAATCGCGCAGGATCTGCACGCCGACGCCGTAGGTGCGCAGGTCGCGACGCTCGCCGGGCCGCCGCTCGGCCGGCGCCGCGCTCGGCTCCTGGCCCGGCACGATGCGCTCGAGCAGGCGCTCGCCGGTCTCGCCGCAATTGAGCAGCACCATCACCCCGCAGGACGAGGCGGCGATCACCTTCAGTGCCTTGTTCAGCGGCCAGGAGTGGCCTTCGCGATCAACCTCCAACAGATCGAGCAGCGACAGGGGTTCGTGGACCCGTACCAGCACTTCACGATCCGATCCCGGTGCACCCTGCACCAGCGCGATGTGGGCGGAGCCGCTGGGTTTGTCGCGATACACGACCATGTCAAGCTCGCCGGCAATCGTGCGCACGCGACGCTGCCCGACGCGCTCGATCATGGTCTCGTGCGCGGCGCGGTACTCGATCAGATCGGCGATGGTTCCGAGCTTGAGCGAATGCTGGCGCGCGAACCGCACCAGATCCGGCAGGCGCGCCATGGTGCCATCCTCATTCATGATTTCGCACAGCACCGCGGCCGGATTTAACCCCGCCAGCCGCGCCAAGTCACAGCAGGCCTCGGTATGACCGGCACGCACCAGCACACCGCCCGGCTGCGACACGAGCGGAAAAACGTGACCGGGCTGGACGATATCGCTGGGCTTGGCATCCGGCCGTGATGCGACGCGGATGGTGTGGGCACGGTCGGCCGCAGAAATGCCGGTGGTGACACCCTCCGCAGCCTCGATCGCGACCGTGAAATTGGTGCCGTGGACGCTGCGGTTGCTTTCGGCCATCGGACCCAGATTGAGCTGCCGAGCGTGTTCGGCGCTAATCGGCATGCAGACCAGTCCCCGACCGTAGGTGGCAAGAAAGTTGATCTTCTCGGCGGTTACAAAGTCGGCGGCAAACAGCAGGTCGCCCTCGTTCTCCCGATCCTCGTCGTCAATCAGAATGACGATGCGTCCATTGCGGATCTCCTCGACGAGCTCGCTCGTTGAGGAGATCGCCGACGGCTCGCCGGGCACGGGTTCGCCCGAATTACTGGGTACAGCGGTCAGCATGGAAACGCCTTCCGGGCAAGGAGGCCCGGGCGGCGGGCTCTCGTGCAAGCGCCGCAGACCAGCGCCAGCCCCGATTCTAGGGAATTTCCCCGCCCGCGTCCGATTTGCCTGCGGTCGGCCGCTGCACCGGCGCCACGCATTACCCTTGGCGCAATTACCGTAGGTCAAAGCCCTCTTGCTCCGCGAGCGCAAGATGCGGCCCTCGCTAGTGGTACTCGGATCAAGGTCTGGATACGCGATGCGTCGCAGGCGCTAACCGGGTCCTGCATGGCTGGGCCCGAGCTGCTGCTACGGTAGGCAGGAAGTTTGCTCTGCCGGGGTTGGGGTGGTACTTGCGAGGGTCTTGCGTCCGCACGTACGTTGCGCACCGCCTTCCTGCCCGCCTTGCAGCAACGTGCCTTGGCACCGGCGCGACAGCTTGCCATAGCGGTTCGCGTGGCCGATGTGGCCGATGGTGACGCGAGTCTTGCACCACCGCGCAGTGCGGGCCCAGACGACCTGCGGCCAGACCGGGCAAGGCATCATTGGGGGAAGCCGGGCGCCGATGGCGCCACTGGACTCAGGTCATTTTGCGGCCATGCGGGGCGGCGCGCCGCTGGAGGGTCGCCGCTACTCCTCCACCACCGCCCACCACATGGCGGGGGTCATGGCACCGCGCAAAAGTGTCGGCAACGCCGCTTCGCACAGGGATGCCATCTTCGTATTGACGCCCTTGAAAAAGCACGGCGATGCCGTCGCGCTCTCGTGGCAACGCTTGGGATCAGCGCCCCAGACAGCGCAATTATCCTGGCAGGTCCCGGGGCCCGAGCACGACTGCCAAGCGTCTTGAACGGCAAGGGCCAGGTCCACCACCGACTGATCATTCAAGATCCGTCCCATGTCGAGCAATCCCTTGGAAATCCATGGAACATGATTTTCCACGCGCTGCGCCTCACGCTCCGAATCCGTCTGATACTGCCAATCGTCGATCCCGAAATATCCCCCGTTTCCCGCCTCGGACTCCCTTCTCTCGCTGGCAAGCACCTGCTCTGCGCGACTGCGGTACCTAGCATCGCCCGTGGCCTTCCAAACCCAGGCCGCCGCCGCGCCCATCAGGACGTTGGACTTGCGAACATAGCGGCCTACGTCGTTCGCGTCGTAGCTGTACCAGTAGTAAAAGCAGCCCGGACACGGGTCGGGAACAATCCCGATGTCCCAGGAATCGTCCAGGGCCTGCTTGGCGGCTTCCCGATAGCTCAGGTCGGACGTGACCAGGTAGGCACGCGCCAAGCACATTGCCGCCAGGCCGGTCTCAAAGGCGTATTCCCGGTTTGCCTCGTTGCAGGTTCCATCGCCAAACGCGTGAATCTGGCCGGGTTCCTCGCAGCCAACGCCGGGCGGCCGCTTTGGCGATACCCCCCAACCGACTCGGCCGTCATGATTGAGGTCCTTTTTCGCCACCAGCGAATTTGCCAACTCGACCAACTGTGGCGCGAAGCTGCCGTCACGGGTTCGCTCCTCAAGGGCAACGAAAGCGAGGCAGGTCTGCGCCACGACAGCAGGATCATCGTCTCGCCGCTGAGCGTAGCTCTTCAACTGGGCGAGTCTGGCGTCAAAATCGGGCCCGATGGCCGACCGCAGTGCAGCCCAAGCCGATTCCGGGCCCGGGCCAGTAGCTGGGGCTGGGCTCGACGCGGCAAAGGCGCCCTCGCCAAATCCGAAGAAGCCGATGGCCACCATCGACAAGAGTGGAAATTGCCGCAGCGTCTGGCCCATTGCAGCGAGCAATTCGATCTCCCTTCGCCGTGGTCGGACCACAGAGACCACAGCATAAGGCGTGGTCAGCAAACAGGGCGGACTGTGCGCCGCCAAGCACTTGGGATCATCCATGGTTTGCATAGGTCCCTATTCTTAGGGACAGCCTACTTGGCCGGCGTTGCTCGGCCTTGCAACATCCGCTCGACATAACGTGCGACCAGGTCAACCTCCAGGTTGACGCCGCATCCCAGCGCAAGATATTGAAAAGTGGTTGATGCAACCGTGTGGGGGATGAGGTTGATCGAGACTTCGCAGCCTGCATCGCCGTCGGCGACGCGGTTGATCGTCAGGCTCACGCCGTCCACGGCAAGCGAGCCTTTGGGCGCGAGGAAGCGCGCCAACGCCTGCGGCGCCAGCACGACCAGTTCCACCGACTCGCCAACCGGGAGAACGCGCACGACCGTTCCCACGCCATCGACATGACCGGCGACCAGGTGGCCGCCAAGCTTGTCCCCCAGCGTCAGGGAGGTTTCGAGGTTGACCGGATGACAGCCGTCCAGGCCGGCTGTCTTGGACAGGGTCTCGCGGGAGACGTCGGCGCCAAAGTGCCGGCCGGCCACGGTGGTAGCCGTCAGGCAAACGCCATTGACGGCAATACTGTCGCCGATCGCGATGGCGCGCGGCGCCAGGGCCTGGGCATCCACGTCGACGTGCACCCCGGCCTCCAGCGCTCGAACCGACACGATCGCACCGACCGCCTGGACGAGGCCCGTGAACATGCTTACTGCAGCCTCGCAAGAATGCGCACGTCGCCGCCGATCCGGGTCAGCTCGTGCAGCTGCAGGCGGCGCGCCTGGGCCAGGGTTTCCAGCCGCGGCAGATCGATCAGCGCACGTCCCGGGCCGATCAGCACCGGCGCCAGGTAGAGCAGCAGTTCGTCGGCCAGAGCCTCGCGCACGAACGATCCGCTGAGCGTGGCGCCGGCCTCGACGTGCAATTCGTTAATACCGCGCCGGCCCAGTTCCGCGAGCAAGGCTGCAAGATCGACCCGGCCGTCAGCGCCGCGGCAGGCGAAGACCTGCGCGTTCTTGCGCAGCAGACGCGCTGCCTTTGCCTCGTCGCTCTGGGCGCAGACCACCAGCACGGGATTGCCGTCGAACAGGCGCGCGTCGTCTTCGATCGACAGCCGGCTGTCGAGCAGGATCTTGAGCGGTTGCCGCGCTGTCTCGATGCGATGGACCGACAGCAGGGGGTTATCGACCCGGGCGGTACCGATCCCGGTGAGCAGCGCACACGAGCGTGCGCGCCAGAGATGCCCGTCGGTGCGCGCGGCCTCTCCGGTGATCCATTTCGAGACGCCGTTTTCCAGGGCGCTATGGCCATCCAGGCTGGCAGCGAGTTTGACGCGCACCCAAGGGCGTCCCCGATTCATGCGCGAGAAAAAGCCGATATTTGCTTCGATCGCTTCCTGGCGCAGCAAACCGCAGCGAACGTCGATCCCCGCGCCGCGTAGCATTTCCATTCCGCGCCCCGCAACCTGCGGATTGGGATCCTCGACCGCGGCCACGACGCGCCCGACGCGCGCTTCAATGAGCGCCGTGGCGCACGGCGGCGTGCGTCCGAAGTGCGAACACGGCTCCAGCGTGACGTAGACGGTCGCGCCTTGCACATCGTGCCCGCGGCGCCTGGCGTCCAGCAGCGCCTCGATCTCCGCGTGGTTGGCGCCCGGTCGCTGGGTAAACCCCTCGCCCAGGATCTGCTCGTCGCGCACGATCACGCACCCGACGCGCGGATTGGGAGTGGCATGGAACAGCGCGCGCGCCCCCAGCTGGAGCGCGTGATGCATAAAGCGGGGATCGGCCTCGGAATACATGGTCCGCGCCGATTTTACGCGTCGACGCGAGGCGCGACCCCGGGCCGACGGCCGCCAACCGGCGTCAGCCGTTCGTACGCGAGGGCGCTCCCGCGCCCCTCGCGCACTGGCACGACTCGATACTGGCAGCTCAGCGAACCGTCAGGCGACGCCCCGCCACGTGGGCCCGCTTTGGCAAGCTCAGGCGCAGCACGCCATTTTCGTAGCTGGCCTCGGCATTTTCCTCCGTCACCTCGACGGGAAGCTCGAAGCTGCGCGCATAACTTGCCGCGCGCCGCTCGGTATGCAGGACCTTGTCGCCGTTCTTGCTCTCCGTCTCCGACTTGGTCTCGGCGCCGATCGACACGCGGGAGCCTTCGACGGTCACACGGATGTCCTCTTTCTTGACCCCGGGAAGATCGACCGTTACCGCGTACTTCTCGCCCTTGTCGACGACATCCATACGGGCCAGCGCCGCTCCCGGCAGATCGTCCGCGCGCGATGCCAGCGGCCACCCACCGCGGCCGAAATAGTCGGAAAACAGCTGGTCCAACACCGAGCCCAAAGGCTCGCGACGGATAATCGCGTTCATTACAAACCTCCAATGTTGTTGATCGAGCGAGGCACAAGGCCAGGTACTCGCTAAGTGGGGCGTGTTCGCCAGCTTTCAAGCCCCCGCCGGGCGGGCTGCACGGCCGCTCTAGATGCGCCGGCGCCGCGGCGGCCGCACTTCCCGGACCACCTCGGCAAACTCGTCGATGTCCTCGAAGCTGCGATACACCGAGGCAAAGCGGATATAGGCCACCTTGTCCAGGCGCTTGAGTTCGCGCATTACCAGCTCGCCCAGCTTCTCGCTCTTGATCTCACGCTGGGCGGCGCTGAGCAGGCGATCCTCGATGCGGCCGATGGCCTCCTCGACCGACTCGCGCGGTACCGGGCGCTTGCGCAGCGCCAGCAGCATGGACGCTCGCAGCTTGTTGCGATCGTAATCGGCGCGGCTGCCGCCGCGCTTGATAAGGGTCGGCAAGGCCAGCTCGACCCGCTCGTACGTGGTAAAGCGCTTGTCGCATCCCAGGCAGCGGCGGCGGCGGCGTATCGTGGCACCCTCGTCCGAGGCGCGCGAATCGATCACCTGCGTATCGGCGTGCGCGCAGAAGGGGCACTTCATGGCCGCCGCACATCAGGCCCGCGACGGGCCGCACAGCATCGCGAAACAGCGCGCACGGCAGCCCGTCCGCCCTGCGCTAGCCGTACACCGGGAAACGGCGGGTCAACTCCGCAACCTTTTGTCGTACCGACTGCACGACCGCCGGGTCGTCTGGCCGCTCGAGGATGTCGGCGATGAGATTTGCCGTGGCCATAGCCTCCACGGTGCCGAAGCCGCGCGTGGTCATCGCCGGCGAGCCGACACGGATGCCACTGGTGACCATGGGCTTTTCCGGATCGTGCGGAATGGCGTTCTTGTTGACCGTGATGTGGGCCTGACCCAGCAGCGCTTCGGCCTGCTTGCCGGTGATCTTCTTGGAACGAAGGTCCACCAGCATGAGGTGGCTCTCGGTGCGTCCGGAGACGATGCGCAAGCCGCGCTCGGCCAGGGTGTGCGCTAAAGCCTGGGCGTTGCGCACGACCTGTTGCTGGTAGGTCTTGAATTCCGGCGTCAGAGCCTCCTTGAATCCGGTGGCCTTGGCCGCGATCACGTGCATCAAGGGTCCGCCCTGCATGCCGGGGAACACCGCGGAGTTGACCGTCTTTTCGTAGGCCTGCGTCATCAGGATGAAGCCCCCGCGCGGACCTCGCAGGCTCTTGTGCGTGGTCGAGGTCACGATATCGGCGTGGGGCACGGGGTTGGGGTAGAGGCCGGCCGCGATGAGCCCCGCGTAGTGCGCCATGTCGACCATGAAGACGGCACCGACATCGCGGGCAATGCGCGCAAAGCGCTCGAAGTCAATTGCCAGGGAATAGGCCGAGGCGCCGGCCAAGACGAGCTTTGGCCGGTGCTCGCGTGCCAGGCGCTCGGCCTCGTCGTAGTCGATCTCCTCGCGCGCGTCCAGGCCGTAGCTCACCACGTGAAACCACTTGCCGCTCATATTGACTGGCGAGCCATGCGTCAAGTGTCCGCCCATGGCCAGCGACATGCCCAGAATGGTGTCCCCGGGCTTGAGCACCGCCAGGAACGCGGCCTGGTTGGCCTGCGATCCCGAATTGGGCTGCACGTTGGCCGCTTGCGCGCCGAACAGCGCCTTGACGCGATCGAGCGCCAGCTGCTCGGCCACATCGACGTGCTCGCAGCCGCCGTAGTAGCGCCGACCGGGATAGCCCTCGGCGTACTTGTTGGTGAGCTGCGATCCTTGCGCCTGCATCACCGCGTAGCTCGTGTAATTCTCGGAGGCGATCAGCTCGATGTGGTCCTCCTGGCGCCGGTTCTCGGCACAAATCGCGGCCCAGAGCTCGGGGTCGGTCCGCTCGAGGGTCAGGGAACGGTCGAACATGCTATGCACCTCGCAAAAGAATCGATGGGTTCGCCGTGGCACCTTGCCTGGGCAGGGGTCGGCCGAGCAAATCGGGGGTACAGGACGGTGGTGATCGCTGGCAGTATCGGCGTGCGGCCGATTATGCCAGTGCGGCCGCCGGGGGCCGCGCCCCATGGGGCTCAGGGCAACTCGTCGGCCGCCTCGTCCAGGTGGTCGCACTCGGCCCAGGAGCACACCGTCAGGACTGGGCCTGGGTGCCGGGCAAGCACCCGGTTGATGCTCGTATTGGGCAGCAGGTGCGAGCGCGGCGTCTCCCAGGCAATGCCAAATGCCGCCCGGTACACGATGTCGAGCACGCCTCCGTGGGTTACCACGGCCACCGTCTGCCCCGCGTAACCGCGCGCGATCTCTTCCAGGCATTGCAGGACGCGGGCTCGGGCCGCCAGGTAGGACTCGCCCCCCGGCAAGGCGTACGCCGGGTCACGCCGGCGCCAGATCGCGTATTCATTTGGCCAATTCGCCTGCGCCTCGGCGTAGGTTGATCCCTCGAACAGGCCAAAGCCCCGCTCGCGCAGCCGCGCATCCACACGCAGCGGCAAACCGAGCGTGTGCGCCAGCGGTTGGGCGGTTTGACTGGCCCGCGCCAGATCGCTGGCAAAGACCGCGTCGATCGCGGCGCCCGCCAGGAACCGGGCCAGGAGCGCCGCCTGGCGCTGACCCCTTTCCGACAAGGCGATATCGAGGTACCCCTGGATGCGCGACTGCGTATTCCACTGCGTCTCGCCGTGCCGGATGAGCAGCAGCGTGGTATCGGCGGGTGCCACCGTCGGCTCGACCTTCAGCAGACGGTGACCCGCGCCCAGCGGCGCTTGCCGATTTGCACCACATAGGTCCCGCTGCGCAGCTGCAGCGCACGATCGGCGACGCGTTCACCATCGACCCGGACCGCGCCCTGCTCGATGCTGCGCAAGGCCTCGCTGGTCGAGGGCACAAGGCCCGCCTGCTTGAGCAAGGTGCCGATCGGCACGGCGCCGGCGGGGGCCTGCAGCCGAACCTGCGGCATGTCGTCCGGAACCGCGCCGCGCCGAAAGCGCGCCTCGAAATCCTCCAGCGCACGCTGCGCCGCGGGCGCGGAGTGAAAACGCGTCACGATCTCCAGCGCCAGCGCCACCTTGGCATCGCGCGGATTGCGTCCGGCCTCTGTTTCCCGACGCAGCTGCGCGATCTGCTCGAGCGAACACGAGGACAGCAATTCGTAGTAGCGCCACATGAGCACGTCGGAGATCGACATCAGCTTGCCGAATATCTGCTCCGGCGCCTCACTGATCCCGACGTAGTTGCCCTTGGACTTGGACATCTTCTCGACGCCGTCCAGGCCCTCGAGCAAGGGCATGGTCAGCACGCACTGCGGTTCCTGGCCGTAGTGCTTTTGCAGCTCGCGACCGACCAGCAGGTTGAATCTTTGGTCCGTGCCGCCGAGTTCGAGATCGGCACGAAGCGCCACCGAGTCGTAGCCTTGCATCAGCGGATAGAGCAGCTCATGCATGGCGATCGGATGGCCGGCCGCATAGCGCCTGCTGAAGTCCTCGCGCTCGAGCAGGCGCGCGAGCGTGTAGCTCGACGCCAGCCGGATCATGCCGTCCGCGCCCAGCGGCTGGCTCCACTCGGAGTTATAGCGGATCTCGGTGCGTTCGCGATCGAGCACCAGCGATGCCTGCTCGAAATACGTCATCGCGTTGACGCGGATCTGCTCGGGCGAGAGCGGTGGACGCGTGGTGTTGCGGCCCGAAGGGTCGCCGATCATCGAGGTGAAGTCGCCGATCAGGAAGATCACGGTGTGGCCAAGATCCTGCAGCTGGCGCAGCTTATTGAGCACCACCGTGTGTCCGAGGTGAATGTCGGGTGCCGTAGGATCGAGCCCGAGCTTGCAGCGCAGGGGCGTGCCGCTGGTCAGCGAGCGGCGCAGCTTGTCGATGAATTCGCTCTCGACGAGCAATTCGTGGCAGCCGCGCTTGACCACCGTCAAGGCGTGCTCGGTCGCGGCAGGATCCGCGTTTGCCGCGGCTTTGGGCACGGAGCGCATGGTCAATTTTAGTGCAAACTCTCGTTTCGCTCGCAATTCGCGCGGCCGATGTGCGCGACAGGAACGCCAGGTGAGGTATTGATGCCCGCAGCCGACAAGCCCGACCTTTATATCGGCATCATGTCCGGCACCAGCCTGGACGGGATCGATGTCGTCCTGGCCGATCTTTCTGGCAATGCCGTGCGCCTCGTGGGTCACCTGCGCCGCGACTACGCCCCTGACCTGCGTGCGGTGCTGACCGCGTTGCAGGCCGGCGGCAAAGACGAGCTGCATCGGGGAGCCGTCGCCGCGCAGCACCTGGGACGCACCTATGCCCTGGCCATCACGGAGCTGCTGCACCGCACGGGGTTCGAGCCCGAGCAGGTGCATGCCGCTGGCATCCACGGCCAGACCGTGCGCCACCAGCCCGAGGCCGGCTACACGATTCAGCTCAACGCGCCGGCGACCGTCGCCGAGCTCACGGGAATCGATGTCATCGCGGACTTTCGCAGTCGCGACATGGCCGCCGGCGGTCAGGGCGCGCCGCTAGTGCCGGGTTTTCACGCCGCGGTTTTCCGCGCGCCCTATGCCAGGGCGGTCGTCAATATTGGCGGAATCGCCAACCTCACCGGACTGCCCGCCCTGGCCAGCGAGGAGTCGATCATCGGCTTCGATTGCGGACCGGGCAACGTGCTGCTCGATCTTTGGGTCGGGCGTCACCGCGGCGAGCGCTTCGATCGGGACGGGGGTTGGGCCGAGCAGGGACGCTCGCAGGCCGGCTTGCTCAATGCACTGCTCGATGAGCCGTACTTTTCGCGCCAACCGCCCAAGAGTACCGGCCGCGACCTGTTCAACGCCCAGTGGCTGGACCGCAAGCTCGAGCGCTACGACCCGGGTTCGACGATCGTGCCGCGGGACATCCAGGCCAGCCTTACGCGCCTGACAGCGCTCACCATTGCCCAGTGCCTACAGCGCCACTGGCCGCAGGCGCAGGAGATCGTGGCTTGCGGCGGCGGGGCCTTTAATAGCTGCCTGATGCGCATGCTCGCCGAGGAATGCTCCCCGGTGCCGGTGACCAGTTCCGCGACCCTGGGCATCGCGCCCGATCATGTCGAAGCGCTGGCCTTTGCCTGGCTCGCCCGCGAGCATGTCGAAGGACGCAGTGGCAATCCGACTGCAGTTACGGGCGCGCGCGCGCCGCGGATCCTGGGCGCGCGCTACCCCAAATAGCGAATTGGGCCGGCGTCAGGCCGCGAAGGAGGAACCGCAACCGCAGGTCGTGGTCGCGTTCGGATTGCGGATGACGAACTGCGCACCCTCGATGTCTTCCTTGTAGTCGATTTCTGCGCCCACCAGGTACTGGTAGCTCATCGCATCGATCAACAGGGTAACGCCATTGCGTTCCATCGTGGTGTCGTCCTCGTTGACGACTTCATCGAAGGTGAAGCCGTACTGGAAGCCCGAACAACCTCCACCCTGCACGAACACGCGCAGCTTGAGCGACGAATTGCCTTCCTCGTCGATCAACTGCCGCACCTTGGTCGCAGCGGCATCGGAGAACATTAATGGAAGCGGGGTGTCAACTGCTGTATTCATGGCGGTGCTCCTGATAATTCCCTATTGGTGGCAATTATAAGGCGCCCGGCCGCAGCCGGCATTCCCCCGACCCTACCAGAAGTACGGTTGTCTTGCGCCGGCAACTAGTACAACATCCCGTAATTAGCTTTAAATATTAGAAGCAAAGTAAGGAGCCAACAACGTCACGACCTGTTCCGC
>Ga0209415_10002857_pt1 | contig 32307 bp, 22 predicted proteins | sample PeaSoiSIISIP2007_FD_187696 | JGI IMG/M metagenome (GOLD analysis project Ga0209415, IMG submission 187696) | Peat soil microbial communities from Weissenstadt, Germany - SII-SIP-2007 (SPAdes) (version 2) | ecosystem: Environmental > Terrestrial > Soil > Wetlands > Peat | place: Germany... | reverse complement strand
TGTGCGCGTTGCGACGCGAATCGTACGCAAAAGGTCGTAAATTTGTTTCGGCGGAGGGATATTGCAGGAGGCTCCTGAGGGGATTTCAGTGGGAGCGATTCACTGGGCAGATTGAGTTCGGAGGTTTCCCAGGTGCCCAAAAGCGAGGCACCTGGGCCACCCAGCTTCAATCGGAATGCTCACTTTTCAGCCCCGGCACCTGGGCCACCCGCCGATAGATAGGTCCTCAAATGCCGCCAAAGCGGTTGAAACCTTGTGCCCACTCGTTGCGCAATAGGCAGCGAATGCATCCAAGAGAAACCCTCACGACTGCGGACTGCGCCTTTTCTGTTGAGGTGGTCCAGATCTGGATTTACAGACCTGGGGCAGCATGTTCGTAGAAAATATTGGCTCGGTAGCACATCAAGCTGGTGTAAAGTGGTGTATGTACCAAAGGGGAACTCCGATGGCTCGTAAAGTCGAAATCGAACCCTCTACTCGCACCTCTGTAACAATTCCCACGGAAATTTACAGCTCTCTTGAGATCATTGCGAAGAAGAAAAAAGTCTCGACGGCGTGGGTGATTCGCGATGCAGCAGAGAAGTATGTTTCCGAACATTGGCCTCTATTTGCAGGAGCAAAACGTGAGTAGTATCAAGGTGATTTCTGCGAGCCGCAATTCAGTACCCGCCGGAGGTAGAGCGCGGGGCAATCGCCTGCTGGAATTGGCACCCACTTCCAGTTTGCCCATCACTTCGGCTGGAGAAGATTTGTTGAATTTAGTAAAGGGTCGCAGATTTGGCACCATTCTGGCAGATCCCCCATGGCAGTTTCAGAATCGTACCGGCAAAGTTGCTCCTGAACATAAGCGCCTTTCCCGGTACGGAACGATGACCCTCGACGAAATTAAAAGGCTTCCGGTTGCCGATGTTGCTAGTGATCCGGCTCATCTCTATCTTTGGGTTCCCAATGCGCTTCTTCCAGATGGCATCGCAGTCATGCAGGCTTGGGGTTTTCAGTACAAAAGCAATCTGGTGTGGCACAAAATCCGAAAAGACGGCGGATCGGATGGCCGTGGAGTTGGTTTTTACTTCCGCAATGTAACAGAGTTGATTCTGTTCGGTGTGAGGGGCAAAAATGCACGCACCCTCAAACCGGGCCGTACGCAAGTGAATTACCTTAGCAGCCGGAAACGGGAACATTCACGCAAACCAGACGAACAATACGAACTAATCGAGGCATGCAGTCCCGGCCCGTTTTTGGAACTTTTTGCTCGTGGCAGCCGGAAACATTGGGTAAATTGGGGAAACCAAGCTGATGATTCCTATGAACCCACGTGGAAGACCTACGCAAACCATTCTCAGAATGACAGGCTGTTGGTTGCGAATGGTGACTAGGATTCCTCTATGCCTGCATCGAAGGCTTCGACTGTGTCGTTTGCAGCAAAAGAAACAATTGAATCAGGCAATCCGATAAGTAGTAAAGGGCAGGGGTTTCCGACTCCTCGGCTGATCCGCGCAATAAGTTTATCCCAGTGAGTAGTCGCTTCGCCAAACTTATCACTAACGAACTTGTCAGCCCATGCCGTTGGAAATGCAACAGGCTCTTTTGGGCGCGAAGTGCGTTTTTTGATGGCCGTCTTTTGTTTAGGGGTGAGTCCGATCTGCAACCGATCAAGATCGTCAAACGATTGAATATTCTGCTCGACAGCATATCGATAAACAAAATCCCACAATTGAGAATGCAGGGATGACCCACGCGTAACAATCACTCCTACGCTGATTGCTCCCTCGGCATGCAGTCTTTTGAAATTCTCCAAATCACGGTCAAAGAACGGGTCTTTGTTGTTCCATTCGATTTCTAGAGCAATCAGTTTTTTGCCTTCAAAATCACCCGTAAACGCCTTTACGTGATCGATTTCATGAGTCGTAGATTCACGTTCGAGCCGGATTGGTTCAGTGTCAGTGTCAACCTCGGAAAATTTGATACTTTTCTTGATTTCAAAATTTACTTTGCGCCAGCCTTGATCGTTCAGGGCATGGCGAAGTCGCTGCGTTCCCTTGGTCTCTCCTCCACCCGATCCAATGATCTCTGAGATGGGGATCTCGAATTGTGACAATGCAGCCTCAAGCTCCCCAAGAGCAGTCGGAAAGTCACGGTCGAGAATCGCAGCGGCATGGGATTCGAACAGGACCTCGAAGCCTTTGTCTTTCAAAACATTGAGCATAGTTTATCCAAACCGACCCGATCTATGTTAGCAGGAGTTGCGCGCCGACTGAAGCCAACTCTGCATTGCGCTCATTAAAAAATTACTTCCTCAAAGCGCCTTACTTAACTTTTCCATCTTCGGAAGCGAACTCGACGGGCGGTCCAGATCTGGATTTACAGACCTGGGAACCTCCGCCCTCAACCACACCGGTAACTTTATCGCAACAAATCTATCACTGGCAGACCGCATTCGCCTCAATGCCCAATCCCGCGCCTTTTTTCTGGCGCGGGCCGAGCCGAAGGCGGCTGCCGCACCGCAGGTGCTTGGCCCTTCTGGAGGTACCTACTCGACTTCCAGGATGAGGCACTTCAGGTATTCGGTTTCGGGCAGATTCAGGACTACTGGGTGGTCCAGCGCGGCTCCTCGGCGTTCCAGCAGGCGTACGCGCCGGTGGGCATCGATGGCCGCAGAGGCTACCGAGGCTTCCAGTTCGCTCCAGCCGACGTGATGCGAGCAGGAGCAGGTAATCAGCAGCCCGCCCGGCTTGAGCATCTTCAGCGCGCGCAGGTTCAGCTCCTTGTAGCCGCGCAGAGCGCCCTCGACGGCGCGCTGGCTCTTGGCAAAGGCGGGCGGGTCCAGCACAATCGCGTCAAAGCGCTCGCCCGCATCCGACCAGTCGCGCATGATTTTGAAGGCATCGGCCTCGACCCAATCGACCTGGGCCGCAATGCTGGCGCGGTTGGCCTCCAGGTTGCGCTCGGCCACCTCCAGCGAGGCGCGCGAGGCATCAATGCCTGTGACCTGGGCGCAAACCTGCGCCAAGTGCAGCGCAAACCCGCCCTGATAGGTGCAAACGTCCAGCGCGCGGGCACCCCCCTCGCGCTCCGCCAAGCCCAAACGGCGCGCCCAATCGGCAGCGGCCGCGTAATTCGAGCGCTGATCCAGAAATGCGCCCGTCTTCTGTCCAGAGTTGGCGTCGAATTGAAATGCAAGCCCATTCAGATGAAACGCGGTGCTGGTCTTGGCTTTTTTGGTGGCATACAGCGGCTCGCTGCTGGGCGCGCTCAGCCCTTCCAGCTCACGCACACGCACGTCGGGCCGCTCCAGAATCGCAGCCGGGGCCAGCTCCTCGCGCAGTACACTCACGCAGGCCGCGCGCACGGCAGGCGAGTCCAACCCCTTGGCCAGCAATTGCAGAATCACCAGTTCGCCGTACTTGTCCACCACCAGGCCGGGCAGATCGTCAGCTTCGCTGAAGCACAAACGGCAGGAATCGTTCTTCGCATTCAGCAGCGGTTTACGCCGCCGCACGGCTGCGCGCAGCCGCGTGGTGAGCAACTCCAACCAGCCGGCCTCGTCCACAGCCTCGCGTGAGATCATGCGCAGCGCAATCTGCGATGCCGGACTGTACAGCGCCGTACCCAACAGCAGTCCGCGCGCGTCGGCCACCGGCAGCAGAGCCGGAGCGGCCTCGCCCTCGGGCAGCGCCACGGACTCCACGTCCGAGGCGTAGACCCACAGAAAGCCCTCGCGCAGGCGGTCCGCTGCGCGCCGGGTGATCTTCGCGCCGGGGCCGGTTGCCGAATCCGCCGCCGCAGAAATCTTCTTATTTGCCGCAGGCGGAGCGCTTCTGGGCGAGAAACTCTTGCCCGCCGCTGCCGTGGCTTTTCTCATTGCCGCAGGCTTGCCGCTCGCAACCGATGCCCGGGCCTCGCCGGAGAAACTGGCCCGCTCCGGTGCGCGCTTGCCGTAGACAGGAGCACTTTTGGCCGCGCCCGCTGTACGGTTAGCCGCAGGTCTTGCTTCTTGGCCGCGTCCCGCAGCGCTGCTTCTGGCTCTGCCCGGCGCTTTCTCCCATGCGTTGCGTCCCTGCGGCTCGCGGCTAGGCGGGCGCTGCGAGGAGCGCGGTTCTGCGTGCGTCCGCTCGCTGCCCTGCGAGGAACTTGAGGCGGAACGTGCAACTCTGGGCTTCTTCGGATTTGAAAATGGCGAGGTGGTACGCGGCTTGTTCATAAGCTCCCTTGGTCTGGTTCATCTTACCAAGCTTCCAACCCCGACGGCTGCTTTCTTTGCCCATTGCAGTACCTTGCAGCGCCGTTTTCAAACGCGTCCACCGCAACCGTCCTATAATGAAGCATGGCGACTGTCCGGCAGCAAGTACCGGAAGATCTTCCCGGCACGAACCCCACTCCGCAGGAGAAGGTGGAGGCTGTGCCCGGCACTGTGGCTCCTGTTCCGCCTGCGCCCGCGCATCCATCCGCTGCCGCCAAGCCCGCTGCCGCCAAGCCCGCCGCCAAGCTGCTGATTGACCAGCAGGCTATTGATCTGCGCATGGAGGCCCTGCTCAAGCGAGTTCATGCGAACCGTCCCAGCGAAGATATTTCTCTGATCCGCAAGGCCTGGGATTTCTGCGTACGGCATCACGAGGGGCAGATGCGCGCCTCGGGCGAGCCGTATATCATCCACCCGCTGGGCGTGGCCGAAGTGCTGGCGGAGATGAAGATGGACGCGACGGCGATCTCTGCCGGGCTGCTGCATGATTCGGTCGAGGATACTCCGGCCACCACGGAAGAGATTGAAGCAGCCTTTGGCGATCAGGTGGCTCACATCGTCGAGGGCGTCACCAAGATCGATAAAATCCAGTTTGCCAATCGCGAAGACCGCCAGGCGGAGAACGTGCGCAAGATGCTGCTGGCCATGGTGACCGATGTGCGCGTGGTGCTGATCAAGCTGGCCGACCGGCTGCACAATATGCGCACGCTGGAGCACCTGAAGCCGGAGCGCCAGGAGTCGATTGCCCGCGAAACGCTGGATATTTACGCGCCGCTGGCGCACCGCCTGGGTATGGGCAAGGTGCGCGGCGAACTGGAAGACCTGGCTTTCCGCTATACCGATCCGGTGAGCTGGGAAAAAGTGACTGCGGCCATCGAGGCCCGGCGCATTGAGGGCGAGCAGTTTTTGCACGGCGTCGAAGACACACTGACCGAGCAGTTGCGCGAGAACGGCATTGAGGCCCGCGTCGAGTGGCGCATCAAGCGCATCTACTCGATCTTTCAGAAGCTGGAGCGCTCCAAGGTCAGCTTCGATCAGGTCTACGATCTGCTGGCCATCCGCGTGATTACGCAGGACGTGGCCTCTTGTTACGCGGTCTTCGGCCTCATTCATACTCTGTGGAGGCCGGTTCCGGGGCGCATCAAGGACTTCATCGCCATGCCTCGCGCCAACCGCTACCAATCGCTGCATACTACGGTGATCGGGGCCAGTGGCCACCAGTTCGAAGTCCAGATTCGCACTGAGGAGATGCATCGCATTGCCGAGGAAGGCATTGCCGCGCACTGGAAGTACAAGGCGGGCAGCGCCGCCGTGACCGCGCGCGACGAGGAACGACTCAACTGGATCAGGCAGCTCGTCGAGTGGCAAAAGGAGATGACCGACCCCAACGAATTCCTCTCCAGCCTGAAGATGGACCTCTATCCCGACGAGGTCTATACCTTCACGCCCAAGGGGAAGGTGGTCGTGGTTCCCTCCGACGGTACGCCTGTCGATTTTGCCTACACCGTGCATACCGAGGTGGGCCACACCTGCGTTGGCGCCAAGGTCAACGGCCGCATGGTCACGCTGCGCTCCAAGCTGCGCACCGGCGATATTGTCGAGATCGTCACTCAAAAGGATCACAAGCCCAGCCGCGACTGGCTCACCTTCGTTAAAAGTCCGCGCGCCCGCAACAAGATCAAGCACTGGCTCAACGAGGACCAGCGCCGCCGCGCCGTTGATATTGGCCGCAAGCTGCTGGAGCGCGAAGCCAAGAAGTTCAAAGTGCCCATGAGCCAGATTTCGGATCAGGATCTGGGCCGCATCGCCAATGAATACGGCGTGGCCACGGCCGCAGACCTGCTGGCCACGCTTGGCCAGGGCAAGCATTCCGCCCATCAGGTACTGAAGCAACTGGCCCCTGGCGTTGGCAACCTGATCGAGGCCGAACCGCTGCCGGAGCTGAAACCCGGCTCGGAAGCGGCCATGTCCGACGCGGTGCGCAAGCTGCACCTGACCGGCTCTGATTCGCTTCAGGTCGAGGGCCAGAATGATCTGCTTGTCTATCGCGCCCGCTGTTGTAACCCCATTCGTGGTGAAGAGATCATCGGCTACGTTACTCGCGGCAAAGGCGTCGCCGTCCACGCCCGCAGTTGCCCCAACGTGCAGAACCTGCTCTATGAGAGCGACCGCCGCATCGCCGTCGAGTGGTCGCTGGCCGGCGATCAGTCCACCGGCAAGGCCCAGCGCTACCCCGTCAAAATCACCGTCTTCTGCGATGACCGCACCGGGATGCTCAAGGAACTGACCGCCGTCATCAGCGATGACAATACCAATATCCGCGGCGTGGATATTCGTCAGGACGACGACGGCGAAGCCCAGATCGAGTTTGTCGTCGAAGCCCAGGACGTGCGCCATCTGAACAAGATGGTTTTAGGCCTGCGCAGGGTCAGCGGCGTTCGCGCGGTGCAGAGAACGCAGAAGCTTTAGCGCAGATTCTGAAAATCCACACGATGAGGGTATCGTCCGCCTGTAGCGTCTGGAGGCAACGGGCAAGGGCAGGGCGCTCTTGTTGTAATAGACCTTGACGTCAATCCCATGAAGATACGATATGTAAGCATCAGAGACGGTGAAAAATCCATCTCTGTATGCTACAGAAGAAGGACGGCTTGTGGCCGTCCTTTTCACCGTTATGGTGGTGAGCCCTTTTGTTTCACGTCCGCACTTGGGGTGGCGGAACACCTATTGCAATGCTGCTACGTAAAAAATAGAACCTTGTCACGTTGCGGACCCCTGGCACCAGGGTAATCGCATTTGGAATTCGCGCGCGAAAAGAAGTGTACGGGCTTCAACTGTTCAAATGCGATTGCCCTGCCCCTGGCACGTACCCACGACGAGAAAGCGCGAGCAATGCGCCGTCCACAAATAATCGGCCACAGTGGGCCGCATCATGGACCATACCGAGCTTTCTTGACTCCGCGCCTGCGCGCTTGCGCAACGCGGGGTCGTCGATCAGCCGCGACAGAATCGCGGTCAAAGCTGGCACATCGCCACTCGGATACACCCAGCCATTTCTTTTGGCCTGCACATCGTCGCTGGCCCCGATGCTGCCGATGCGATCCGAAGCAACCACCGGAAGGCTGCAATAGAGAGCTTCGCTGACGGCGAGCGGATGGGGATCGTGATGGGAGGGATGCACATACAGGTCAGCCGCCAGATAGTAGCGGGGCAACTCATCCACGCCGATGAATCCCAACAGCCGAACTGCCTGGCCCAGCGGCTTGGCCAGTTGCTCCAGTCGCTCACGTTCCGCGCCGTCGCCTGCAACCAGCAACACCACTGGATGCCGCGCGCTTTGGACTGCTCCGGCAACGGCGCGCACCAGATCCGCCTGCGCTTTATGGGGTAGCATTTTGCCCACGGTCAGAATCGCGACGGTCTCATCGGAAATATCCAGCTTCCGCCGCAGCTCGCGCCGCGCATGTTCGCCATCCGCCAGAATCCCGTCGTAATACGCGCTATCGATGGAAAACGGAACGCGATGAAAGCGCCGGTTGCTGACGCCATAATGCGCAAAGTACCGCTCATTCTCGTCGCCCACCGTCAAAAACAGATCGACCTTGCGCAGCACAAAGGGAAGCGTCAGGCGCTTGACGGCCCGGATATACCAGGGCCGCGCATGAAGCAGTTCGCTGTCGGTAGTCATCAGAACAGGAATGCGCCGCCGATGCGCCCAATGCATTGCGGCGCGCAGATAGCCCTCCGAGTACCCGTGCACATAGACCACATCGGGCGAAAACTCGGATAACTGCTGGATGACCCCTTTGGTTCGTTCCCGCGCCACGCCGCGCACCACCACATGCGCAAAGTCATCCACCAGATTCTTCTGCCACTCGACGACGCGCCCAAAACCGCGATCAAAGAGCGGCTGCGCCCCCATCACCGCGAAGACCACCAGCAGATCCACGCGCCCATCTGCCGTGATCGCACGATACATGGGGCAGAAATGCTGAATCGGATGGGAGACCACGATGGCCAAACGGGGACGGCTTGCCGACTGCCGGTGCTGAGAATTTTCTTCTTCCACTGCCCCCATCCCGCCTCCTGGCTGCATGACTTCCTGGTCCCTCTGTATTCCTCACGAAGATTTCCTCGTCTTCTGAGTGAGTATAGAACGTTACCCGCGCCTATCTTGTTTGGCGAGGAATCGTGCAGAGGGTCTTGAACTCTGAATCGCTGGGGTTAGTCTCTGGTCAAGTACAGGCACCAAGTTTCAGGGATTGCATAAAATCAAACTGAGCCTCTGCGCCGGAAAGGATCGCCTTGAAGCAATGCGTCGGCTTCGCCCCCATCGCCGCCCCGGATGCGCGCCTGCTGATTCTTGGCACTCTGCCCAGCGTTGCCTCCCTGCGGCAAGCCGAGTACTATGCCCACCCGCAAAACTGCTTCTGGTGGATCATGGGCCATCTCGTAGGCGCTGCCCCTGATCTCCCGTACTCACAGCGCGCCCAGCGTCTTCGCCAATCGGGCATCGCCCTGTGGGATGTTTGCCGCGCCGCCCGTCGCGTCGGCAGCAGCGACGCAAATATTCAAAGCCCCGTTCCCAACGATTTTCCCGTCTTTTTTGCCGACCATCCTCGCATCGAACTGATCTGCTTCAACGGCCAGCCCGCGGAAAAGCTCTTCCGTCGCGCTGTCCAGCCAATTTCTCTCCCCACTCGCACACTCGACTCAACCAGCCCCGCGAACGCAAGAATCTCACGCATGGAAAAACTGGCCCGCTGGCGCGCCGCCCTCGCCCCCATTCTCGACTTGAATGAGCGCTGAGATATTGAGTCGTCCGACTCGCGACGGGGAGTTACGTGCCCAATTATTTGGGGAAGGTGCTGATTGCGGAAGGAGCTGCGGGGTGAGAGTTGGAGCATCCCACCCTTGCGACAAAAACAACTACGTCGCAAGGGCGGGGCAACCAGCATTGAGATGCGCGGAGGCTCAGGCTCGGAAGGTTAGAGTTCCGTGGACTGGGTCTCGACGAGGGCTTTGGATTTGGTGATGAAGTCGGCCAGAGGCATGGAACCTTGGTCGCCTTTGGCGCGGGTGCGGACGCTGACGGCGTTGGAGGCTTCCTCCTTGTCGCCAAAGACAAGAATGTAGGGTGTTTTCTGGTTGGCGAAGTCGCGAATCTTGCCGTTCATCTTCTCGTTGCGGTAGTCCACTTCAACGCGCAGACCGGCGGCCTTCAGCTCCTTTTCCACCTTCTTGGCGTACTCATGGTGGCGTTCGCTGATGGGCACCAAGCCGACCTGAATGGGGGCCAGCCAGAGCGGGAATGCGCCGGCGTAGTGCTCGATGAGTACGCCGAAGAAGCGTTCGACAGAGCCGAAGAGCGCGCGGTGCACCATCACGGGCTGATGCTTTTCCCCATCCTCGCCGACGTACTCCATCTCGAAGCGGGCGGGCAGGTTGAAGTCAAACTGGACGGTGGAGAGCTGCCAGAGGCGCCCCAGCACATCGACCAGTTTCACGTCGATCTTGGGGCCGTAGAAGGCGGCTTCGCCGGGGATGGTGCGGTAGGCGATGCCCTTGCGGTCGAGTGCGCGCTGCAGGCCGCCGACGGCGAGGTTCCAATTCTCCTCCGAACCGGCGTAGTGGGCGCGGTCATTGGGGTCCCAGGTGGAAAGCTCGACCTTGAACTCCTGGAAGCCGAAGGTGTGCAGCACGGCTTCGGCGAAATCAATGCAGGCAACGACCTCGTCCTCAATCTGGCTGGGCATGCAGAAGATGTGCGCATCGTCCTGGGTAAAGCCACGGACGCGCAACAGGCCGTGCATGGTGCCGGAGCGCTCGTAGCGGTAGACGTTACCCAACTCGGCAAGGCGCACGGGCAGGTCGCGATAGCTCTTGGGCGAGTTCTTGTAGATGAGGATATGGAACGGGCAGTTCATCGGCTTCATGCGATAGCTGGCATCGTCCAGTTCCATGGGGGTGAACATATTGGCCGCGTAGAAGCCCTCGTGGCCGGAGGTCTGCCAGAGGTTGATCTTGGCGACGTGCGGGGTATAGACGAGCGAATAATCGCGGCGCAGGCACTCGTCGCGCATCCAGTCTTCCATGATCTTGCGAATCATGGCGCCCTTGGGATGCCAGAAGATGAGCCCCGATCCTGCCAGTTCCTGAATGCTGAACAGGTCAAGCTGCTTGCCCAGCAGGCGGTGGTCGCGCTTGGCGGCTTCTTCCAGGCGGGCAAAGTGCTCGTCGAGGGCCTTCTGCGTGAAGAAGGCGGTGCCATAGATGCGCTGCAACTGGGGATTCTTCTCGTCGCCCAGCCAATACGCGCCGGCCAGATTGGTGATCTTGATGGCCTTCACGCGGGCGGTCGAGGGCAGGTGCGGGCCGCGGCAGAAGTCCATGAACTTGCCGTTGCGATAGAAGCTGATCTCGTCGCCAGGCTGCGTGAACTTGGTCACGAAGTGAGTCTTCATGAAGTCGCCGTCGCGGTCGAAGTCGGCGAGTGCCTGCTCGCGGGATTCGCTCTCGCGCACGAACTTATCGTCGCGCGCGATGACTTCGGCGATTTTGGTTTCGATGAGAGCCAGATCATCGGGAGTGAAGGGCTTCTCGCGATGGAAGTCGTAGAAGAAACCGCTGTCTGTGGCGGGGCCGTGGCCCAGCTTGGTCTCCGGGAAGAGTTCCAGCACCGCCGTGGCCAGCACGTGCGCGGCGGAGTGGCGCAGCACCTTCAGGGCTTCGGGGTCGGACTCTCTGATGAGTTCGAGCTTGGTATCGGCCGTCAGCGGGGTGGTCAAATCGACTAGGCGTGGCGCGGCGGCATTCTCGGCGGCGTACATTGCGGCCTCGGCCGGTTCTTCTGAGTGGCTGTCAGTGGCGGGTTTTTGGGCGGCGGCATCACCGACCGGGGTGAGGCGCGCGATGACGCAGGCCGCGGCCAGGCGCGGGGAGATGGAAGTGGCGATTTCAAGCGGCGTGGTGCCAACCGGCACTTCGCGAATAGCCCCATCGGGCAGGTGGACAGCAATGGTTTGGGCGCTCATGAGTTTGGGGGTCCTGTCTCTGGGCGGGCGTGATCGATTGCCCCGCAACAGTACAGGATAGTTGCAGTGGGCGGCTTGCGTCGAGCCGTATGCGCACGGATCTGCAATTTAGCCGCGTCATTACAGCGCGGGGCGCATCCATCTTTCTGAAGAGGGAAAGCGAAATGCGCTGGATTGCACTGGTTTTCTGGATGGGACTCTGCTTTGCCGTGGCTGGCATCAGCGGGCGCTGGACGGCGATTGAGGTAACGGGGTGGTACCGTACGCTGGCGAGGCCGGGAATCGCGCCGCCCAACTGGGTCTTTGGGCCGGTGTGGACGCTGCTGTACGCGCTGATGGCGCTGTCCGCCTTAGCTTTAGTGAATCGCAACCAGCACCGCAAACGGTTGGCCCTTCAGGGGGCGTAGTGTCTCCGGAGGTCGGAAAATGCCTCTGGAGACGCGCAACCTGGCCGATCAAACCATTTTTTCAGCCAATCTCCCGCCCACAGAGAGAAATCTCGCACGGGAAATCTCGAAATCTTTTTTCAGGGCGTTAAAGCAGGCTCAATCAGAGGCTCCTTAAGACTGTAGTCTCAATTGCTGGTGCGCGGAATCAACTGGAAAGAGTCGAGAAAGCGCACAGCTTCGGGGTACGGCTTGCTCAGCGGGGTCGCGGTCAGAATCTGGTAGAGCGTGGAGCCGACCAGATAGATGCGAGCGGAGAAGTGCATCGAGCTGTTCTCCGCCTCGAAGGCCACGCCGGGGTAGATGCCGAGGGTGATTCTTCTCTCGCTGAGCGCGTGAGCGCTGGTATTGGCGAGCGCGCCGCTCTTTGCGCCTTGGAGAATCGCCTGGGGATCGCGACCGACAACAGCGGCACCGTAGTCGCAGACGCCGACAAAGAGCGCGGATTCCCCGTCCAGCGCCAGGTAAGAGCGCAGTTCAAAGCTCCCCGCATCGGTGGGAATCTCTCTTTTCTGGAGTTCGGGTTCGGCGGGAAAAGCGGCGCTGAATCCGTCGGCGGGATAGCTGTAGGCCCTCCAGTTGGGAGACTGCGCGCCGAGCATGGCGACCAGCATCAGGACGGCAATAAAAAAGACCAGGCGAAAAGCACGACTCAGGCGCATCCAAGGGAACATGGGCGGCCTCCTGCGGCACCTATCGGCAGGAAAGTCCAAAACCAACAGCCAAAGATTCCATGCAAATCAGCCCCGGATTCATCGCGGCGGCCATCCCAATCCATCAGTGCCGCAAGTCTTTCCGCAAGCCCCATTCCATCAGTTCGCGCAAGAAGTAACCAGCGGGCAACAAGGAGATCCACAGCATCGGGTATCTATATCTGACGTCGGAAACAATCAGGTAGTACATCAACGGATAAATTCCCATCACCACCAGCACGAAAAGCAGGACAGGCTCCCGCCTCCGCGCCATAAAAAAGATTCCAGGAAGCGAAAGCGCAGTGATGGCCCAAAAAGCGCAAGCGATGCGATTCTGCTGGCCGACCCAGTGCTGCGTATAGTTGGGAGAATCGAATTTGTTTGCAAACTCAACGTCGGGAGGAATGACGATCCAGGCGGGAAACCAGAATTCAAGCACACGCGCGGTGGTGAGTTCGAGAAACCTTTGGGGATGGGCGCGCATCCAGGCTTTGGCGTCAGCGGTGCGCATCTGATCGTAGGGGAGTTCGCCGATTTTTTCGAGCAAAACCGCCTCGCGTAGGCTGCCGCTGGGATGATTTGCAGGTTGGCATCCGGTTAACAGGTTCTGAGTGAGGGTGGACTGCGCGCAGTCGTTGTTGGAGGCGTAGAGCGCAATTCCCAGGTTGGTTCTGGAGACAAATCCGCCAAGTTGAAAATAGTTTCGCCCGCACCAGAAGAAGACGAAAACGCAGAATACCGCCAGAAACATTGCGCCCAGTCGGAAACTTCTCCGCCAGGTTATCTTTTGTCGCCAGCACAAGAAAACCGCCCATGGAAGTGAGATCAGCATGGATGCGGGATTGGCCAGCCACAAGAACCCGGCAATCGCCCCGCCCAGAAGCGTGCATCGTGCGGCATTTCTCTCTGCACCAAAATTCGAGATCGTGAAAATGCAAAAAAAGAGCAGCCCGGCAAGAGTCCAGTTTGTATCCCAACCGGGAATCAACTGCATCGCCCCCAGCCACAAGACGGAAGCAAAGAACCCTGGAACCGCGTCATCGAAGAGCAACCTGGAAATGCGTGGCAACAGCACGGCTGTAAGAGCATTGGCAAAGATGCTGCCAAGGACGGAAGCGCCATAAACCAGTATCGGACGGCGCAGCAGTTTGATCAGCACTGCCAGAAGAAAAGGGTAGAGCGGCGGATTGTTCGCGGTTAGCCCGGTGGCATGAATCACAAATGGATTGGCGAACGTGCCGGTGGCTGCCAGATTTTTGGCCAGAGTCCACATCTCTGCGCCGGGCATGACGGGAAGCAAAGCCTCCGAGCAGACTCCGATGACGGCAGCCGCAACAAAGAGAGCCATCGAAAAATCGGGCTGGTGGTTGCGAATGAAATCCAGCGGCTTGTTCAGACAGTTCAAGATGTTGCTCTCCGACTGAGCGTAAGTGCTTCCCACAGTTTCGGCGACGCATATCGAGCGGAACCGTTCGGCTCGATATGAGATGGATCCTGGCTTCCTTCTCAACCTACGCCGAAGGCTCAGTAGCGAGCGCGTGGGATGAGATGGAAAGAGTCCAGAAAGCGGCCCGTGCCGGGATAGTGGATGCCGAGGGGGAGAGTGACCATGGTCTGATAGATGGTTTTGTCGACCATGTAGATGCGCGTAAAGATGTGCGCGGTATCGTTGACGGTCTCCAACTCCACGCCTTTGTACCCGTCAAGGCTGATATCGGTCTCGCCGAGCTTCTGCGTTTTGGGACCAGAAAAGACGCCGAGCTTGGTCCGGCCAAGCAGAGCCTCGGGGCTGAGTCCTGTGGCTTCGGCACCCTGATCGATAACGGCAGCGCAGAGGAAGTTCTCGCCCACCTGCGCGCAGTAGGAAGTCATCAGGATCGCGCCGGACTTGGCTTCCTTGCGGGAGCGCTCGACTTTGGGTTCGACGGGGAAGGAGACACGAAGTCCGTCCTCGGGATACTTGTAGGTCTTCCACTTCTCGGACTGCGCGGAGAGCGCGGAGGCAAAGCAGAGCAGCGCGGCGAAAACGACAAGACGGCAGGACAAAATCAGGCGCGGTGTGGGCATTGCGGTCAGTCTCCTGACGCCGGGCGGGGCAGTGAAATCCTCCACTGCCGACCGAGGCGAAATACTCATTCAAAGAGAAAGTTTAGCACCGCGACCGTGCGCAAAGTTGCCCCGCCGCGCGGGGAAGCCGCATTACCGGGCGACGAGGAATTCCTTTTCCATCGTGATGGCCAGCGGGAAAAGCAGATTGTTCTCCAGATGCACGTGGCGATGCAGGTCGCGCTCGAAGGCATCAAGACCATCAAGCAAGCCAGCAAGGGTGGGGCAGGCATCTGCGGGCGGGGTAAAGTTGCCGGTGGCTGTACGCATACCGTCCAGCAGCGCTCCGGCGGCTTCGTGTTCGTTCAGCATGGCCTGAATGGGGCTGGCGACAGTGGCGAAACAGGCGTGCGGAGCATCTCCCTGACCGTTGCGGCTGCGCTCCAGGGCTTCGACGTAAGGAAAGAGAATCATCTCCTCTTTGGCCAGGTGATTGGTAAGTTCTTCGGCAAGCTGGCGAAGATTGCGTTCGATTTGCACGTACTCGGGATGCAGCGGGCCGTGCTTGCGAGCGACCTTTTCGGCCAGGGGAAGCAGGCGGGGAAGCTCGGCGCGCACGTAGGCGTGATGAGTGGCAACGATGTGAGCGATGATCGCCGAGGGCGCGGCCTGCGTGAAGTCGAAGTCGGCGGGCGGAGCAGCCTGAAGGGCTTCATCCAGCGCGGTCAGAACGGCGGTGGCGTCAATTCCTTTCTGTTGGCAGGCTTCGGCAAGTGAGCGGTGACCACCGCAGCAGTAGTCCAGATGAAAGCGCTCGAAGACACGGATGGTGGCGGGCTGAGCCAGGGCGATGGAGCGAAGAGTGGATTCGGTAGTGGGCATGACGGCCTCCTGATGATTCGAGAATAGGGAGTGCGAAGCGGCGCGACAGCGACTTTAGTCACGCGGAGGCAAGAATTCCGATAAAATTGGTCCGGTATGAGCGAAACACCGGCAGGATGGATGAAGTGCCTTGGTCCGCAGGGGATCTTTGGCGGGCTGAATGAGGCGGAACGCGAGATGGTGGCGCGACGGGCGCGGCGCAAGCACTATGCGGCGGGCGAACTGCTGTTTCAGGAGGGCGATGCCTGCACCGGGCTGCACATCGTGGCTGCGGGACGGGTGCGCATCTTCAAAAGCTCAGCCAGCGGGCGCGAACAGGTGCTGGCCATCGAGGGCCCCGGCAGCACGGTGGCCGAGCTGCCGGTCTTTGACGGTGGAAACTATCCGGCCTCGGCGATTGCGCTGGACCAGACGGAGATTGTGTTTCTTCCCCGCGAGGAGTTTCGAGCCTTCTGCCTGGAGCGGCCGGAGGTGGCGCTGAAGGTGCTGGCCGCAGTGGGCGGGCGGCTGCGCAAGTTAGTCGAACTGATCGAGGAGTTATCGTTTACCACTGTACGGCAGCGGCTGGCTTCGCTGCTGGTAAAACTGGCCAAAACCGAAGGCCGCAAAACGCCGGAAGGCTTGGCCTTCGAGTTGCCGGACAGTCATCAGGAGATGGCACACAGGATGGGAACGGTGCGGGAACTGATCTCTCGCAATCTGACGCGGCTGGCCGCCGAGGGCATCCTCAAACTCGACGGGCGGCACATCGTGGTGCGGGAACTGGCGCGCCTGGAGGAGATGGCCGGTGAAGATGCTTGAGAAGTACGCTTCCCCTGACTTTCCATTTACGCGGCTATCGATTGAAGCGGCTGAATCCTCTTACGTCCGGCTCGGGCTTTTGACGCTTGCCAGAAATCGTAGTCATTTTGGATTTTGAACCAAATATCCGGCACGTTCTGCCCAAAGGCTTCGCTGATTTTGATGGACATTTCCGGGGGTACTCCTGCTTTCTCATTCATTCCGCGGGGAGCGGTTGCTCGATTCAGCCTAGCTAACTGTTTTCTGAGTTTGTTGGCATGCTCTGAATTGATTTCGGCACGAGAACCATTTATGAAGAACCTCTCAAGTCCAGCGTGCTTGAACGACTTGATCACGCCCTTACTGTATCGCCAAGCGATACGGCAGTCTAGCGCCCATTCTGTTTTTGGAGTCAACCAGTTCCTTTGCCTGCTCGATAGGATGATCGGATTGTGAAAGAACGGGTAATTGACCTTCCCGGAACGGCTCCAAAAATGACCGCACAATCCAAATAGACGCTCATGTTGCCGGCCAGTGAATCGCCGCTCGACGGTCTTTCACTGGCGCTGTATATAATCTGCGGTGTGCCCTGGGTTGGACGTTTCCACAGGCTCAACCAATGGATGAGGTCAAGCATGGAACAGACCACGGTAACCACTGCATTCCAGGACGATGCAACCTCGCACACTATGCCGCAGAACTGCTTTGTTCCCACGCTTGATCGACGGAAACCTGAAGGGGTTTTTGCGGGTGGATCGCCGCTGGCGGCGGCCAGTTCGCCGGAGGCCGTTTTGCTGCGCGACGAGATCATCCGCGCAGGCAGCAAGCTGTGGCAGCGCGAGTACGTGGACGGCAACGGAGGCAATATCAGTGTGCGGCTGGGCGCGCAATATGTGCTGTGTACGCCGACCATGGTGAGCAAGGGCGATCTGGTTCCGGCTGATATTTGCCTCTCGGATCTGGAGGGCAACATTCTGGCGGGCGAGCGCTCGCGCACCAGCGAGTTGCTGCTGCACCTGGAGATTTACAAGGCCAATCCGCAGGCCCGCGCCGTGGTGCATTGCCATCCGCCCTATTCGACTGCCTTTGCGGTGGCCGGGACCACGCCGCCCAGCGGGCTGATCACCGAGTACGAAATCTTCATTGGACCGGCGGCGGTGGCGCGCTATGAGACTCCGGGCACCCTGGCCTTTGCACAGACGGTGCTGCCGTTTGTACAGCAGCACAATACGATTCTGCTCCAGAATCATGGCGTGGTCTGCTGGTCTGATTCGGTCACTCATGCCGAGTGGCTGGTGGAGATCTTCGAGACCTGCTGCAAGACGTTTCTGATTGCCAAGCAGATTGGCACACCGCTGCAAACCATTCCCGACGAAAAGATCGAAGAGATTCTGGCGCTGAAGCGGCGCATGGGATTGCCGGATGCTCGATTGGCGCAGACCGCCGAGCCAAGCAAGCCGACAAATGGAAGATACGCGGTGGAACTTGGCCAGTTGGTCGAGCAGACCATGGCGCGGATGGAAGCGCGTTCCTGAGCCGCCAGTCGAAAATTCAATCCATGCTACACTAGCTATGCGCTCAGTGATTTGGCCGTGAGCGGCGGCGGGTCCATCCGAATTGATTTTCGGAGTACGATAGACGGACTTGCCTGCCCGGCACAGATTTTCTCCAAGCCCCTACAGCGTAACCACTTGAGTCTCCCTCCTGGACTCTGCCTGATCAGTTTGCCAAGCGCAAATCGTTCGGCGCATCGCAATCCGTGCTCCTGCATCCTTGACTTGGATCGGCGCAAGCGAACCGGGAAAGCGCAATTTCTGCGCGGGAGAGTTTGCCAATCGAGTGGCGTCATCGAGCAAATGCGCTCTTTGGCAATGAAGTAGCGTGGGTCAGTTCCGGGCCGCGAGCGTTCTCCCCTTGAATGCTTTTTGGCCAGTCCCGTGGACGTAGTTGGTTCTCTCTTACGCACAATCGAGCAAGCAGGCTCGCGCTCAGAGGATGAGTGTGCGCGCCTCTCCGTCCGATTCCGATGCAGGCCCCCGCGTGACGGGCGGCTCCGGAATCCAACAGGAATGTTTTCTATTTTGACGACTCAATTTTCGCAGTTCAATCTTTCCGCCACGCTTATGGCGCGGCTTGATGCCAACAAATTTGAAACGCCCACTCCCGTTCAGGCCGCCGCGATTCCCCCGGCGATGGAAGGCCGTGACGTTCTGGCCACCGCGCAGACCGGCACCGGCAAGACCCTCAGCTTTCTGATTCCGATTGTCGAGATGCTGCAAAAGTCCGATACCCGCGGCGCGCAGGCCCTCATTCTGCTGCCCACGCGCGAGCTGGCCATGCAGGTCGAGGTCGCCTTCCGCACCATCCGTTCCAGCTCCGCGCAGACCGTTGCGTTGGTGGTGGGCGGCATGAGCGAGCACGCGCAACTCGATGCAATTCGTCGCGGCGCGCGGCTGATCGTCGCCACTCCCGGCCGCCTCGAGGACTTCCTCAAGCGCAAGCTGGTCAAGCTGGAGGGCGTCAAGATTATGGTCCTCGACGAAGTGGATCGCATGTTGGATATGGGCTTTCAGCCCGCCATTCAGCGCATCGCAGGCCTGTTGCCGGAGACGCGCCAGACGCTCTGCTACTCGGCCACGCTGGAAGGCGCGGTCAAGGACGTAGCGCGCAAGTACCTCAATAACCCCGCCCGCATTGAAATCGGCTCCGTGCTCAAGCCCTCGGAAAACGTCGAGCTGCGCACCTTCGAGGTCGATCCCGACAAGAAGCAGGAACTGCTCGAGCACCTTCTGGAAGCCGAGCAGGGCAGCTTCCTGGTCTTTGTCCGCACCAAGCATGGCGCGGATCGCGTGGCCCGCCGTCTGGCCCGCTCCGGCCACTCGGCTACCCAGATTCACGGCGACCGCTCCCAGGCTCAGCGCAATTCCGCGCTGCGCAGCTTCTCCGAGGGCCGTCACCGCATCCTCGTCGCCACTGACGTTGCCGCCCGCGGCATTGACGTGGCCAACGTGGCCCACGTGGTCAACTACGATCTGCCCAAGATGGCCGAGGACTTCGTCCACCGCGTTGGCCGCACCGGCCGCGCCTCGGCGCACGGCGTAGCTTCCACCTTTGCCGGCCCCGCCGAACGCGGCGACCTGCGCAAGATCGAGCGTACCCTGGCGATCACCATGAAGCGCTTCCGTGTGCGGTCGATGGATCTGGAAGTGCCTGCCGAGAAAGTGGCGTAACAACAGGGATCAGTGGTCAGGGATTAGTTAAAAACAAGTGCCCTATCTTCTGTGCGGAGTTTGCGCAGAAGATAGGGCACTTTACTGCTTGGTCTCTTCCCTGAATTTTCGTCTCACCGCCAAAGAATTTGGAGCGCCGACCTCCCGGTCCACGTCTGTTTCATCGCCAGAGTATGAGCTTTCCCAGGCCTGAAAATCCAGTTGCTTGGGCCTCCAACGGTGCGGGTGGCTTGCGTGGGAACCAGAGAGGCGGTCGAATCGCGGCACACGGAATCAAGGCGAGAGCGGAGGCTCCCGGATTTCCTGCCGATCCTTCCCGCAGCGAAACCACCCAAGGCGGGTGCAATCAAAAAAACTGAAAATTCCTGAGAGGCGTGAGAATTTCCGCAGTACCATCCTTGCATCGCGGTTTTTGTAGGAGAGGCACGATGAAGCCGATGGTGCAAGGGAAGTTTCCATCGCAGACGACTGCAAAACCAATTGGCCCCGGAGCCGACGCGCCGCCGGTCTACAATCCCTTTGCTTCCGTGCAAAGAAAGACTGCGCCGCCCGTCTATAGATTCAACAAAACAAGAGTTCAGTGTATTGCAACACCACAAACATATCGACCGATTCAATCTATACAAATGAATTCAATGATTTCTCCACCGATCTATTGGACGGAAGGTTCAAAAAATATTCAGCCCTTGAACTTGTCACCCGTCTGCTCATCGATTCATGAGATTCGGGCAATTGTTCCAATAATCCATTCATCAGAATTCTCAGGCAATTTACGTCCAACAGGAATATCGTCAAGGACGAATTCACTACCATTTATTCCGAGAATTAGTCGTTCCACTGCTGTCATTCAGCAAATGGAGAACGATGCGAAGTGTCCTGTATGTGGTATGAAGACATATGGTTATGACTGTCCAAAGTGCTATAAGAAACAATTGAAGGAAGAAGAAGAACCGATTGTGAAGGCTATTAAGGTTAAGAAACCACCTGAAAAAAATGGATTTATAGGGATTCAAGGAAAACACCACATACACATATGCCCCCCAGCTACACATTACAAAAACGGAAACAACAAGGGAGGTAAAATATCGTTAATGAACAAAAACTTAGATTACGTTATAGCGGAACTTCAAAGTGTGATTGATTTGTTAACAAAATCCCACGCAAAAGATGTCGAAATTGATTTTGAACAACGTAAGAATCCAGAAAAGTTCAAGTGCAAGATTACGGGTGCGTTAATATGCTTGGAGTGGTGCCAGCAAATGATAGATTACTTATGATTGCAATGAACATGGCAGGTGGCCATGGCCTCGGAGATATTTTTCAAACAAAATGACGGCGCACCCGGTCCCACGCTTTTGGAGACCGGGGTGGGTGGAATCCACGAACTCAGATCGAAAGCTTGAAAAATTCAGTCAAGCCCCCCTCCCTCAAATCCCGCCCTTGCGCTTCTTTGCCGCTGCGGGCGTTTCCGCCTCGGCTTCTGTCTCCACCGCCGCTTCGCGTTGCGCCGTCTGCGTCACGGCCAGAATTCGGCAGCGGTGTTTGCCGACCGCGCTCCAGCCCAGCGCCAGCGCGCTCTCCACATACACGCAGTCGCCCGTCTCCAGCACCTCGTGCATTCCCCCGGCCTCCAGTTGCAGGCGACCCTCCAGCACATAAATCATGCCGCTGGCCTCGCGCAGATGGTCAATGGTGCTGATGGCACCGCCCGGTGCCAGCTCGATCATGCGCGCCTGCAGCGCTGCGCCCTCCACCACCGCGTTCAGCGCCGTCACCTTTACCGCTTCCACGCCGCGCCCGTCGCCTTGCAGGTGCGCTTTGCGCGTGATGGCCAGCGTGTGCCGCGGCGGATCGGAGAAGAAGTACCCCATCCCCACTCCGTAAACCTGGCAGATTGTCGCCAGCGTGGCCAGCGTCGGCGTCATGCGGTCCGTCTCCAGCTTGGACAGCAGCGCCGTCGATAGCCCCGTCTCCGTCGCCAACCGTGCCAGCGTCAGCCGCTTCTGCGTCCGCAACGTCCGCAACTTCATCCCGATTGAATACGGCTCCAGAAACCACTGCACATACGAAACTGTCTTGGGCATGAAAATCTCCTTCTTTCTACTCCCCCACCGCCGTTGCCGACCCGCGAGGGGAGGAAACTGACCACTTCTTTCTAGTCTCTCCCCCACTCACAAGCTCAATCCTGACCAATTTCTGAAGTTTTTATGTCCAACCTCCTGCTTTCCGCCGCACTTCAACTAAATCGAGAATCGGTAACCGCTCGAAATTACTTTTCTCACGTGTGACAGCTTCCAGGCTGTTCCACCAGCGGGGTCGGAGTGCATAATCAGGATGCAATCCATCGAGTGATGCAGTCGTTGGGCAGGGAAACTTCCCCCACCTTGGTCTGCGTCTCTTTTGTTGCACTTGTTTTTTCCCTGGTCGTTTACCGTCTGGCTCTGTGCGGATTCTGCTTGATCCCGCGATTTGGTATTCTCGAATCTCGTGGGCATGGGCAGGTTCTTTCGCGGAGATTCCGAAGAAATGCGTTGGTTCAGATGAATCGTTCTTCGTCGGATGCGCTGAACTCTTCAGCGCCGGGATATTCTTTTGGCAGCTTCCGGCTTGAGCCGGACGGCACCCTGCTGCGCGGCAAAGCCGTCGTGCATCTGCCCCCCCGTGAGTTGGAGGCGCTCCGCCTCTTGCTGGCCCACGCCGGCAAAGTCGTAACCCCCTTGCAACTCAAGCAGCAACTGTGGGGTGATGTTCACGTTACCGTGGACAGCATCCCCAAGTGCCTCTCCTCGCTGCGCGCCCGCCTGGAACCCGATCAGTGCATTCAAACCGTCTACAAGCGCGGCTACCGCTTCTCTGCCGATGTTCTTCGCCAGGGCGCGGAGCCAATCGAGATGCTGGCCCGGCTTGCAGTGCTGCCCTTTCAGACCGGCTACAACGTTCCCGACCATCTCGGCGCGACCATCGCCGAAGAGACCATTGCCCGCATCACCAGCCTTGAAGATCCGCCCGTCGCCGTGCTTGCCCGCGACTCCGTCTTCACCCTTGCCCGCAAAGGCCTCACCGCTCAGAAAATCGGCGACCAACTCAATGCCGACCTGGTCCTCACCGGTACCCTGCGCGCGCTGCCCGGCTACTTCCGTCTCCGCGCGGAGATGATCCGCGTCGCCGATGGAACCCAGATCTGGGTCGAGGACCTGCTCGTCGATCAGTCCCGCATCGCTGGTCTTGAATCCGAACTCATTCGCCTGCTCACCCATCGCCTCAGTTCCGGCAAACTCTCCGTTCCCGCTGCCGCTCCGCTCTTCGTCGAGCGCCGCAAGCGCCCTGAGCGCAAGCAGGCTTATGAAATCTTTCAGCAGGCCCGCTCCGAGTGGCAGTCCCTCACCCGCCATCGCATGCAGGAGGGCCTCCAGCGCCTCACCAAGGCCACCGAACTCGACCCCATGCTCATTCCCGCTCAGGTCGATTTCATCCACGCCTGCGTCACGCAGACCTTTTACGGCTTCATGCCCCCGGCCGTCGCCGCCGAGCACGTTCACCGCATCATCAAAGCCATTCCCGACCTGCCCGAGCGCGCTGAAAGCATCATTCCCGCCCTCGGCTGGATCAACTTCCACGCCGATTACAACCTGCCCGCAGCCATTGAGGCTTTTTCCCTCAGCGCCCACCTGCCCCACGACCCATGGACCACGCGCGCCCGTGCCTTCTTCGCCCTCAGCCGTCACCGCTTTGAAGAAGCACTAACCGTGCTCCGCGCCGCGATGCACGAGGACCCCTTTGCTCCCTGGCTGCATGGTCGTCTTGCCTGGACCCTCCATCTGGCCGGGCAGGCCGAGGAGAGCGTCGAGCAGATTCACAAGGCCATCGCGCTCTTCCCCGACCACGACGGCATTCAAATCTATGGCGGCATGATCCTTCCCTTTTACGGCGAGCACACCATCGGCTTGGAGATGGCCCGCTCCCTTGCCCAGCAGCGTCCTTATCTCGATCTGGCCACCGGCATCCACGCCTACGCCCTGGCCGCCGCCGGTCGCATCGAGGAAGCTCACTCTCTGCTGGAACGCCTGCAATGGATGACCCGTGAGCGCTATGTTCTGCGTTCCTTCACCCCCGCCGCCATGATCGCTGTCGGCGACCTCGACGGCGCGATGAGCGAACTGGTCGCCGCCGCCGATCAGCGTTGCCCCTGGTTCTTCCAGATGCTCGCCGACCCACGCCTCCAGCCCCTCCACTCCCGCCCCGAGTTCGCCCAACTTCAGTCCATCCTCGCCAACATGGAAGCCTCTATTGCTTCAGAATTCATCTAGAGCCTATGACTGCTTGATTTTGTACTTTTGATGCGGTCAGAGACCGAGGACAGAGGTTCCACGCTAATTTATTCCCAAAAACAACGGCCCGGTTCCTTCCGCCTCCGAAAACCACTTCGGAAACCAGAAAAAACCGGGCCGGGCCGCTCTGTTCTTGAGCCAACCTTCTCTACTACTGTGCCTTCTTCACCACGTCGATCACTGCCTGAAACGCTGGCTTGGGCTGTAGCTTGCGATTCCACAGCAAGCAATCGTCGGTGCGTCCCGGCACCGGCCAGTTATTGCGCCAGGAGTCCGCATCGCTCAGTCCCCACAGCGTCACCCGGCTCATCACCGCGCGGTTCTTCCAGTACACCTCAAACAGCGACGCATACTTCTGGGCGAGTTCCTTCTGCACCGCATCGGGCAACCCATTCGGATAGGGGTCCAGCTTCGGATCCCTGGCCGCGCGCAGGTTCACGTCGGCCGAACCCCAGCTCACCTCCGGCAGCACATCAATATCCAGCTCGGTAATCGCGACTTTTACGCCTGTGGCGGCCAGTTCCTTCACCGTCTGGTCTTCCACTTCAGCCGTTGGCGATCTCAGGCTGACGTGCGCCTGATTTCCCACCACGGCAATCGGAATTCCATGCGCCTGCAGATTCTTGACCAGCGCAATTGCTCCGGCGCGCTTGGCCGGATTCTCCAGGCTGTAGTCGTTGTAGTTCAATTCCACCTGCGGATCGGCCTCGTGCACCCACTCGAAGGCCTTCAGAATGTAATCGTCGCCAATGATCTGTTCCCACTTCGACTTGCGCAGCGTACCGTCGTCGTTCAGCGCTTCGTTGACCACGTCCCAGCTCTGAATGCGGCCCTTGTAGCGGCCCACCACGGTAAAGATGTGATCGCGCAGCCGTTGCAACAGAGCGTCGCGGCTGATCGGCTTGCCCTGTTCATCCTGGAAGACCGACTCTGGAGTCTGGGCGTGCCAAACCAGATTGTGGCCCACGATGAACATATGGTGCTTTTCACCAAACGCCACATACTTGTCGGCCAGTGTGAAATCGTATACACCGGGCTTGCTCAGAATGTTTTCCCACTTGAGCGCGTTTTCCGGCGTTACCGAGTTGAACTGCGCAACAATCACGTCGTCGCCAGCCGCGTCCTTGCCGGTAATCTGTGGAGTATTGATGGCTACGCCCACATAAAAAGCGCCCTTGTAGGCATCCTTGAGAGTCGTTGGAGGCTGTGCTGCGGTTTGTGCTCCGGCAGCAATCGTTGCGGCCAGCAATGCCGTAATCGTCAAGATCCGGGAAGAAAACATGCGTCATGGCTCCTGAGAAACAATGGTAGAAAAATGCCGAAATCGCACTTGAAAAACAGTGCGAAAAGTACCGCATCCGTGGGTACGGATGCGGCCAGGAAGATATATCGCTTACATGTTCTCCTGCGAAAAGCCTTTGCGGCGCGCGCTGAGATCATGCGAAATATTCATGTTCATCTTCATGTTGATGCCATAGAACATCAGGCAGACCGCGCAGGCCAGGAAGGCCGCGCCCGAGTAGAGCGAAGCAGTCAGGCGAATGCCCAGCAGCGCATGATCCGTCTGCACCGCATTCGGCACATAGCCATAGAGTGAAAGCAACCAGCCGGCAATCGCGCCGCCCAGCGCCAACCCGACCCACAGCGCAAAGACCACTCCCGCTGTGACTGTGCCGGTTGCGCGGCGTCCCGTTTTCCATTCGCCAAAATCGGCCACGTCGCCCATCATTGACCACAGCACCGGGCCTGAGCAGCCAAAGGCAAACTGGCGCAGCACTTCCAGAGCAATGATCGGAATCGTCAACGTTGCCGGAATGAAGATCAGCGAGATGTTCAGAAATCCGGTCAGCGCCATGCTCCACATGAACAGTGAACGCTTGCCCAATCGCTTGGCCAGCGCCGTCGAACAAGCCACGCCGATCAGCAGCGCCGTCAATCCGAAGCCATTGAACCAACTGAACAGCATCTGATTTCCAGCGCAGTATTTGAAGTAGGGAAGCATCACACTGCCGCGAATCATCAGCGCAATGAAGTAGAAGGTGCATACCAGAAACAGCGCGACCCACGGCCCGTTGTGCAATAGATCGGCCAGGTCCTGCTTTACCGAGGTCTTCTGCTCAGGGTTGGGCTGAATGCGCTCCTTGGAGACCGAAAACGCAATCAGGAAGAAAACAACACTGACGGAGAGAAAAATGCCCATCGTCCGTTGATAACCGCGCGCATTGCTGCCGTGGCCCAGATACAGCACCATGGGAATGGCCAGACTCTGCACAATGAAGCCCGCCGCATTGGCGGCAAATTGCCGATACGTGGCGATGCTGTTGCGCTCGTTGGGATCTTCCGTCATCACGCCGTTCAACGACGCGTACGGCACGTTGTTCATGGTGTAAATCAGGCGCAGCAGCAGGTAGGTAACCCACGCGTAAATGAGTTTGGCGGAAGAGCTAAGGTCAGGCGTCGTAAACGTCAGAATTCCGATCACGCCAAACGGCACCGCCGTCCACAGCAACCAGGGCCGAAAACGTCCCCAGCGCGTGTTGGTGCGGTCGGCAATTACGCCCATCACCGGATTCAGCGCCGCCATGCCCAGTCCCACAATCAGAAACATGGTGCCCGCCTGTGCAGGCGTCAGCCCAAAGGTGTCTGTGTAGAAGTTCAATTGCAGGGCCATCATCGCCTGAAAGATGAAGTTGGCGGCCATGTCGCCCAGGCCGTATCCGAATTTCTCTCCAAAAGAGAGCTTGCCGCTTGTACCGCTCATTGTTTTTACTCGCTTTCGCCGAAAACGAAATTCCAGGTTCTTGTCCCGCTTCGGTCAACTTGCGGTCCCACCGTCCTGAATTCCGTCATTCATGCCGCTTATCCGTGCCGATTCTGTCTACCCGGAGCCGCACTCGATTCCTCACAAGTAAATCGCATTACTCCAACGTTTGGCAAGAGCAAAACAAAAGTTTTTTTCACGCGAAATCGCTATCGGTAACACCTCTGAAGAGGCTACAATTTCAACGAGGTTCTACGATGACCAAACGTCAACCGCTCTCTTGTCACCTTGGCTTCAACGCTCAGCACTCTCCCATGGGTGCTTTCATGAGCTTTACCTGCGGAAACTTCGGTACCCGCGGCGGAATTGGCCTGCAAATTGGGCAACCCGGCGATCAGGAAGTCTTCATCGGCTTCAAGGAAGGCGACCGTGCCTCCGCCGCCACGTTGAAATGCCTGCCCTTCTACACCGCCGCGGCAAACAAGGCCGCCGACGCGTTTCTGGTCGAGCAGGCTGGTCCGGCCGAGGCCAACGTCCTGCCTGATGCCATTCCCTTCAGCGCCGCTGAAATCACCCGCTCCTACGGTTGGGCCAGCGATCAATGGCTTGCCGAGGGGCTGAGCTTTTCCGTCTACTCGCCCTTTGGTCCCATTCCCGACCCGGCTGTGGATGGCGAACAGCGCCTGCGCGAGGGCCTTTTGCCCGCCGTCATTGCCCGCCTCGAACTGGATAACACCAAAGGCACGACCACCAAAACCGCCATGTTCGCGCTCAATCACGCCCGGCCTGGCAGCCGCATTCTCAACGACGATCTGGGACAGGGCCGCTTGGCCTTCGCCTTCCGTCGCGAGGCCGGTGGTGCCGCCGAACTGCGTGACTTCACCCACTCCGAAGAAGGCGTTCAGGTCACCGATCAGCCCTTCGTCTTCATGCGCTGGTCCGCCAGTGACGGCGTCCGCGAGCGTCACAATCCGATCCACCTGCTCGGCTCCTGCCCCGGCTTCGGTTTTGAAGTTCCCGCCGGCAAGAAGTACGGAATCACCATCGCCCTCGGCTCCTATCTTGAGGGTTTCCAGACCAACGGAATCGACGGAAGCTATCTCTATACCCGCTACTTCAAGAGTCTCGGCGATGTCCTGAAGACGGCGCTTGATAGCTCCGCAAAGATCATTGCCGCCGCCGTCGAACTCGATGCCAAACTGGATGCGGCCAATCTTTCCGACGACCAGCGCTTCCTGATCGCCCACTCCACCCACAGCTACTACGGCAGCACGCAGTTGCTCGAAGTCGATAGCCAGCCCTTCTGGGTGGTCAACGAGGGCGAGTACTGCATGATGAATACTCTCGATCTCTCCGTCGATCACGTCTTCTGGGAACTCGAGCACAATCCCTGGTTGGTCCGCAATCTGCTCGATAACTTCGTCCGCCTGTACAGTTACAACGACGAAGTGAAGGTGTATACCTCCGACTTTGCGCTCCCCACCGGAACCACGCAGGTCGATCCGTCCCAGGCTCCGCCCCCGCCCGACGAGGCGCAGCTTAACCGCCCTTACAACACCAAGCCCGGCGGCCTCAGCTTCTGTCACGATATGGGCGCCCACAACAACTTCTCGCCCCTCGGCCGCAGCAGCTACGAACTGGCCAATCTGACCGGTTGCTTCAGCTACATGACCGTCGAGCAGCTCTGCAACTGGGTGCTCACCGCCACCTGCTACGTGGCCAAGACCCGCGACTTCGCATGGCTCAACCGCAATCAGGCCGTGGTCGATGCCTGCCTCGCCAGCATGATCAACCGTGGCGGCGAAGTCGGTTTTGCTCAGTTTGACTCCACCCGCTGCGCTGGCGGTCAGGAGATCACCACCTACGATTCGCTCGATCACTCGCTGGCCCAAACCCGCAACAACATTTATATCGCCGTCAAGAGCTGGGCAACCTATCGCTCCCTCGCATTGCTCTTCCGCGAACTCGGTGACGCCTCCGCCAAAACCCGCTCGGAAGAGCTGGCCGCCAAGGTGGCTTCCGTAGTCAGCGAACAGGCGGTTGATGGCGTGCTGCCGGCCATCTTTGAAAAATCCAACCCCGGCTATGCCTCGCGCATTCTGCCCGCAATCGAGGGTTGCGCCTACCCGCTCTACTACGTCCACACCGGCTTTGACGGCGGCACGCTGGAGCAGGTCTACGCCTCCGAGCCGGAAAAGCGCATGTTCGCGGTTCTCAAGGAGCACACCCGCAATCTGTTGCTCGATCCCGAGCGCCGCAACCTCTTTGCCGATGGCGGCATCAAGCTCAGCTCCACCAGCAACAACTCCTGGATGAGCAAGATCGCTATCTTCATGCACGTCACCCGCAAGGTCTTCCACCTCGACGCGGAACCCGCCGTGGCCGAGGTCTTCAAAAAGGCCGATGCCGCGCACGTCAAGTGGCAGGTCGAAGGCAGCTCCTATTGGGCCTGCTGTGACCAGATCGTTTCCGGCGAAGGCAAGGCGAGCCGTTATTATCCACGCATCATTACCAGCGCGTTGTGGTTGGACTAATCGCCAATCAAGCACGCGCTATAATGGGCACGCAGATCACCCCTGCGTGCCCATTTTCAGTTGAATCGGCAGGAAGCGATCGCGCTCGTGCTGGTCGAGCATGAGGAGACCGCCGGTACACAGTCCCCAGGAGGACTAGTTATGTCGCGTCGTCCGCTTTTTCTTTTGCTGTTCGCCTCGGCCCTGCTTGCTGCATGGCCCCTTTCGGCGCAAAATGCCGACCACAATGCAAATCGGGACGAGAAGCCGCTCTACCTCGATCCGAAACTCTCGCCCACCGAGCGCGCGCACGATCTTGTCGGTCGCATGACCCTCGACGAAAAAGCCTCTCAGCTTGAAGACTGGGCCACCGCCATTCCCCGTCTCGGCATCCCCGATTATCAGACCTGGAGCGAGGCCCTCCACGGCGTCGCCCGTGCCGGCTATGCCACTGTTTTACCCCAGGCCATCGGCATGGCCGCCACCTGGGACCCCGCCGTCGTGCAGTCCGCGGGCAACGTCATCTCCACCGAGGCCCGCGCCAAGTACAATCAGGCCCAGCGCCAGGGCAATCACCGCATCTTCTACGGCCTCACCCTGTGGTCGCCCAATATCAATATCTTTCGCGATCCCCGCTGGGGACGTGGTCAGGAAACCTACGGCGAGGACCCCTTCCTCACCTCGCGCATGGGCATCGCCTTCATCAATGGCGTCCAGGGCAGCGACCTGAATCACCTCCGCGCCGTTGCCACCAGCAAGCACTTCGCCGTCCACAGCGGCCCCGAGTCGCTGCGCCACGGATTCAACGTCGATCCCTCCCCGCGCGACCTCGAAGAAACCTACCTGCCCGCCTTCCGCGCCACCGTCACCGAGGCCCACGTCCAGTCCGTCATGTGCGCCTATAACTCCATCGACGAGTTCCCCGCCTGCACCAATCAGATGCTCCTCAAAGAGCACCTGCGCGACGCCTGGGGCTTCAAGGGCTTCGTCGTCTCCGACTGCGGCGCCATCGTGGACGTGAATGCTGGCCACAAGAAAACCGCCGACATTCCGCACTCCGCCGTCCTCTCCATTCAGGCCGGAACCGATCTCTCCTGCTCCATCTGGACCCCCGGCTTCAATACGCTCGCCGATGCCGTCCGTCAGGGCCTGGTCAGCGAAGACCTCCTCACTCAATCCGCCGAGCGCCTCTACAAAGGCCGCTTCCAACTCGGCCTCTTCGATCCACAGGGCGTCAGCCCCCTCGACAAGATCCCCTTCGATGCCGTTGGTAGCCCAGTGCATCGCCAGACCTCGCTGAAGGCCGCCGAAGAGAGCATTGTCCTGCTCAAGAACTCCGGCATCCTGCCCCTCAAGTCCGCTCCCGGCAAAATCGCCGTCATCGGACCCACAGCCGATCTGTTGTCTTCCATCCTCGGCAACTACGTCGGAACGCCCATCCAGCCCGTGACTCCGCTCGATGGCATGATCCACCAGTTCCACGCCGCGCCCATCCTCTACGCGCAGGGTTCCACCCTCGCCAACGGCGTCGGTGTTCCCGTTCCGCGCTCCGCCTTCGGCTTCAACCAAGGCCTCAAGACGGAGTTTTTCGCCACCCCCGACTGGACCGGCCGTCCCGTCGCCACCGAGACCGAACCCGCCGTCCAGACCGATTGGGAAAGCGCCAAACCCGTTCCCCAGCTCGATACCCCCAACTACTCCGTTCGCTGGACCGGCCAACTCGCCGTCCCCGCCCCCGGTCACTACGTTTTCACCCTTGAAATCGGCGACAGCCTCCCCTATTCGCCCGTCGAGACGTTCCGCTTCATCCTGGACGGCAAGGTGGTCCAGGAAGGCAGCCTGCGCCACGGCAACGACCTCAGCGTCTTGGGCAACTTCCAGGTCATCCCCGGTGCTTCACCCTCCGCTCCGCCCGTCGCGCAGTTCCCTCAGTCGCCTGTGATTCCGGTGGATTTTACCGATACCAAACCCCACGACTTCCGCCTCGAATACTCGCACTCCGGTGATTTCTCCGGTGGCGGCCTCACCCTCAAATGGCAGGCTCCCGCACAGGCCCTGCTCGACGAAGCCGTCGCCCAGGCCAAAGAGGCTGATGTCGTCGTTGCCTTTGTGGGCCTCTCCCCGCAACTCGAAGGCGAAGAGATGCGCATCAAGATCGACGGCTTTGAAGGTGGCGACCGCACCAGCATCGACCTGCCCGCCCCGCAGCAGAAGCTTCTGGAAGCCCTCGCCGCCACCGGCAAGCCCCTCGTCGTTGTCCTGCAAAGCGGCAGCGCCGTCGCCCTCAATTGGGCCAATCAGCACGCCGACGCCATTCTTGAAGCCTGGTATCCCGGCGTCGAGGGCGGCACCGCCGTCGCCCGCACCTTGGCCGGACTCAATAATCCCGCCGGCCGCCTCCCCGTCACCTTCTATGCCTCGCTCGACGGCCTGCCCGCCTTCACCGATTACAGCCTCAAGGACCGCACCTACCGCTACTTCCCGGGCAAGCCGCTCTGGGGCTTCGGTTACGGCCTCAGCTACTCCACTTTCAAGTACGGTCCCATCAAGCTCTCCGCCGAGTCCATCAAGGCCGGAGACCCCATCACCGCCACCGTCCTCATCACCAATACCAGCGTGAGCAACGGCGAGGAAGTCGTCGAAGCCTACCTGAAAACCCCGCAGCCCGACGGCCCCATTCACTCCCTCGCCGCCTTCCAGCGCGTCTCCATCGCTGCCGGATCCAGCAGAGAAGTCACCCTCACCCTTGACCCGCGCAGCCTCTCCAGTGTCGATGCCAAAGGCGACCGCGCCATCCTCGAAGGCAAGTACGCCCTCACCCTCGGCGGCGCGCAGCCCCAAGAAACCCCATCCAAATCCGAAGCCGCCTTTACCGTCACCGGCTCCAAACCCCTCCCAAAATAACTCCAAATCCCTCCCCAATGAACAGCACAAAGATGGGTGCCCCCGGTCTCGATTCTGAGACCGGGGAACCCTCAACCCTCCATCAACCTGCTTCATCGAAAACAATAGCCGGGTGCCCCAGGTGCCTCCCTTTTAGGCACCTGGGAAACCTCAATCCTCCAGTTCAGTACAAAGAAACGCTGGCCCCACCGCAGGTGGTCGGGTGCCCCATCCTTGCGACGTTCTTGTTTCATGTCGCAAGGGTGGGAAACCTCAAACTCCAAACAATGTTTCTTCCTCAAGAGTCACAACCGTAATAAGCAACTTCTAACGCCCCTCCAGCCCTAGCCAACGGCGCACAGCTTCGGCGAACTCACAGTCCTTCCCCCATTCAGTCTTCTGAGCCTCTTGCAAAATTGACTTTTGTTAGCCGATAAGCGTCAGGGCATGACTTCAGTCGTGCCGCTTAGGTCTC
>Ga0209415_10002856_pt1 | contig 32317 bp, 35 predicted proteins | sample PeaSoiSIISIP2007_FD_187696 | JGI IMG/M metagenome (GOLD analysis project Ga0209415, IMG submission 187696) | Peat soil microbial communities from Weissenstadt, Germany - SII-SIP-2007 (SPAdes) (version 2) | ecosystem: Environmental > Terrestrial > Soil > Wetlands > Peat | place: Germany... | reverse complement strand
GGCTGGTCGCCCTACCAGAACGACCACGAGGACGCCAACGGCCAGTTCGAGATGAACTGGCAGTACGACAACGCCCTGGTGACCGCCGATCGTCACGCCTTCTTCAAGTACATGGTGAAATCGATCGCGGAGAAGCATGGGCTCCGAGCCACCTTCATGCCGAAGCCATTCTCGAACCTGACCGGGAACGGCTGCCACGCCCATCTCTCGCTCTGGCAGGGCAAGAAGAACCTGTTTCAGGATCCGAAGGGCGAGCTCGGGCTCTCCAAGCTGGGCTACGCCTTCATCGGCGGAGTGATCCATAACGCCGAGCCGTTGTGCGCGCTGCTCAACCCCACCGTCAATTCCTACAAGCGCATCAACGCGCCGCGGACGGTCTCCGGCGCCACCTGGTCGCCGAACACGGTGACCTACGCCGGCAACAACCGCACGCACATGATCCGGATTCCCGAAAGCGGCCGCTTCGAGCTGCGGCTCGGCGACGGCGCAGCGAACCCGTACCTGCTTCAGGCCGGAATTCTCGTCGCGGGCCTCGACGGCATCGCGAACAAACGCGATCCCGGCAAGCGCCTTGACATCAACATGTACACCGAGGGCCACAAGGTCAAAAACGCGAAACGCCTGCCGCTCAATCTGCTCGATGCCCTGCGTCTCCTGGAGAAGTCCAGCGTGCTTCGAAACGGACTCGGCGAGGCGTTTGTCTCCTCATATCTCAAGCTCAAGCACGACGATTGGAACGCCTACGCTCAGCACCTGACCCAATGGGAGCGCGACACCACGCTCGATTGCTGAGCGAAATCTCAATCGATCCGACGAGAGGTTTCCCATGCCGAAGCGCGTCCTGCGTCCGCGCAATCTTGCGTTCCAGCCGCGGCCGACCTATCCGTATTCGCCGGGCACGCGCGGCGGGGATTATGTCTACACGGCAGGACAGGTTGCCTGGAACGACAAGGGCGAAATCGTCGGCATCGGCGACGTGCGGGCGCAGACGCGGCAAGTGCTTGGCAACATCGAATCGATCCTGCAGGAAGCCGGTGCATCGATGTCGGACGTCCTCAAATGCAACGTCTATCTCGCGGACATTCGGGATTTCCAGGCCATGAACGAGGAATTCGCGAAGGCTTTCCCGACCGATCCGCCCGCGAGAACCACGGTTCAAGCGGCGCTCGCCGAGACGGAAATGCTGGTGGAGATCGAGGCGATTGCCTTTCTCGGGAAGTGACCACGCCGAGCCGCTGGCCAGGCGGCCGGCGATTAGCCGGCAATCCCTCGGCATGATGAGTGTCGCCGCCGGCGTCTCGGTGTTCACGATCCAGGACGTGATCGTGAAAACACTGAGCGGAGTTTACCCGGTCCACCAGATCGTTGTGTTGCGGAGCCTGGTGGCTTTTCCGATCCTGCTCTGGGTCACCTACGCCGAGCAGCGCGGGCACATCAAGATGCATCGCGGCGCCCTGCACCTCGTGCGCGGGTTCATCCTCTATGTCTCCTACACCTGCTATTACCTGGGCCTTGCGCGCCTGCCGATGGCGGACGTGATCGCGCTGACCTTCACGGTCCCGCTGTTCGTGACGATGCTGGGGGTCCTCGTGCTCGGCGAGCGTGTGCGGACTCGGCGCTGGCTCGCGCTCTGTGCCGGGTTCGTGGGTGTGCTCGTCATCCTGCGGCCCGGCGTCGGCCTCTTCGATCCCGCGGCGCTGCTGCCCATCGGGTCGGCGCTGGCCTACGCGACCTCGGCGGTCATGGCGCGCAGGCTCGGGAGCACCGAGAGCGGTGGCGCGATGGCGCTCACGGCAACCGGCGCTTACATCGTGGGTGGCGCGCTCACGGCCGCGCTGCTCGCGGGCTTCGATCCGCCGGCGGATGCAGAGGAGTCCATTCGCTTCCTGCTCAATCCCTGGATCTGGCCGAGCTCGCTCGATCTAGCGCTGATGGCGCTGTGCGGCTGCATCGCCGCTTTCGGGTTCTTTTGCCTGAGCCAAGGCTATCGGCTGTCCGAGGCCTACCGCGCGGCGCCATGCGAATATGCCGCGTTGCCATGGGGCGTGCTCTGGGGATACCTGTTCTTCGGCAACACGCCGGATGCGGTCATGATTGTCGGCGCGTTCATCATCATGGGCGCCGGGCTCTATACGCTGCGGCCGGAGCCCGCCGTGCGCGCGGAGTCCTGACCCACGACATCTCGCCAGAATATTCCCGACCTTCAGAAAGGCCCGCCATGTCGCCACCCGTCGATCCCGTTCAAAGCGATCCGAACCTTCCGAAATCCGCCGACGTCGTGATCATCGGCGGCGGCATCATCGGCGCCGCCACGGCTTACTACCTGGCCAAGCGCGGGATGTCCGTCGCGGTCGTGGAGAAGGGTCGCATCGCCGGCGAGCAGTCGAGCCGAAACTGGGGCTGGTGCCGCCAGCAGGACCGAGACCAGGCGGAAATCCCGCTAATTATGGAAAGCCTGCGGATCTGGAGCAATCTCAACGCCGAGATCGGCGCCGACACCGGCTTTCGGCGCACCGGCGTCCTCTACGTGACGGAGGATCCGCAGGAGTTGGCGAAGTGGGAACGGTGGACGGAGAATGCGCGGAAACACCAGCTGCATTCGCACCTGCTCTCGGCCGCCGAGGCGCAGGCGATGACGCTGGGCTGCGACACCAAATGGATCGGCGGTCTGCACACGCCGAGCGACGGCCGCGGGGAGCCCTCCATGGCGGGGCCAGCCATCGCCACCGCCGCGCGCAAGCTCGGCGCGACCATCCACCAGAATTGCGCGGCGCGCGGGCTCGAGACCGAGGGCGGCTCGGTCTCCGGCGTCGTCACCGAGCACGGCACGATCCGCACCCGCAGAGCGCTCTGCGCGGGTGGCGCCTGGTCGTCGATGTTCTGCCGCCGGCATGGGGTCGACCTTCCGCAGCTGACCGTGCGCGCCTCCGTCCTGCGCACCGAGGCGGCGCCGGAGGTCTTCGACAGCGCCCTCGGCACGCCCGACTTCGGTCTCCGGCGCCGCCTCGACGGCGGCTTCACCGTCGGCTACCGCAACCAGGTGAGCTTTCACATTACGCCGGACGCCCTCAGGTATCTCCGGAGGTTCTGGCCGGCCTTCAAGTACGAGAGCCGGCACATCAAGCTGGAATTCGGCTCGGATTTCTGGAAAGCGCTGATGACCCCGCGTAACTGGCCGCTGGACAAGCCCTCGCCCTTCGAGGCCGTGCGCATCCTCGACCCAGAGCCCGACCGCAAGCTCCTCGATCGCGCTCTCGGGAATTTCAAGACGGGGTACCCTAGTCTGAAGGACGTTAAGATGGCGGAGGCCTGGGCCGGCATGATCGACATCACGCCCGACGCCTTGCCGGTGATCTCGCCGGTCGAGGCGATACCGGGGTTCTTCCTTGCGACGGGGTTCAGCGGTCACGGGTTCGGGATCGGGCCTGGCGCGGGCCGGCTTGCCGCCGACCTGCTCGCGGGCGAGACGCCTATCGTCGATCCGAAGCCTTTCCGCTATTCCCGTATGATCGATGGCAGCAAGCTCGAGCCGGAATCGAGGTTATGAGGCTGTTCCATCTCCAGCAGCGGAATATCATCAATCAAGGCGACAATGCGTGAATGGAGGTCGCGCATGCACGATGCCCTAGCCCCCGCGCTCGCAGTGGTCCTGCTGGCCGCAAACCCGCCGGCGCCCCCGGCGGACACCCCGCCGATACCCGCGCCCTCGACCGCCATCGTCGCCGGCCACCACATTCAGCCCCGAGCGACCGGTCCGGATGGCTCGTCGAAACCCGACATTTCTCCAGCCGACGCTGACGAGGTCGAGCAGCTCTATCAACAACTCATGCATGAGACGGCGCCCGATGCAGGTGGGGGCAAAGCGTCGCCCCCTTCCCGATAACCCTTTCTCCGCGCACGGGAAGTTTACCAGCCATTCCGGGAATGCGGGTTTGTGCACTGCGGTATAGCCCCCATATGAGGTAGGACTGCCGATGCGATTGCAGTGCCTGCGAATTCTGGAGGGCCGATGCATGTTTGACCCCATACACACAAGTCCCGATCGCGCCCGCGTGCGCCTGCGGGACCTCGGCGCGGCCTGGGTACTGGTCGCGCTCATCCTTACCGCTAGCGCTTTGCCCGGTGCGGCCCGGGTCGCCAAGGCCGAGGCGATCCAGGCCGCGGGCGCCGCCCGCGGCGAGGTCGCCGCTGTCTTGCACGCCGTCCCCAAATTGTTACAGCGAACGCATCAGGCCTAAGAGGCCCCGAGGCGGTTATCCCAGGATTGCGGTTCCGCCGATCTGAAGCTATGGGAGGCAGGCTAGCCGAGAGAGGAGCCTTGCCTGGCCAGGACATCGCAAGCGGCCGTCCGAAAATCCGCGAAGGCCTCACCTCCGAGGGCACACGCCGCTCCCCACCAGCCCGGGCAACTCGCGAAATACGAGAGCAAGCGGCGGTTCGACCGGACGCCGGAGCCGGGGCCGCAGGTCGGCCGCGGCGCGGGCAATAGCTTCGTCGTTCAAAAACACGCGGCTAGACGGCTGCACTACGATTTCCGGCTGGAGCTCGACGGAGTCCTGAAGAGCTGGGCGATCACGAAGGGTCCGAGCCTCGACCCCGCCGACCGACGCCTCGCGGTCCACGTGGAGGACCATCCGCTCGCTTATGGCAGCTTCGAGGGCACCATCCCGGCAGGGCAATACGGCGCCGGCACCGTGATGGTCTGGGACCAAGGAACTTGGGAGCCCATAGGCGACGGCCGCAAAGGCTACGTCGAGGGCAAGCTCAAATTCCTTCTGCACGGCCAGCACCTGAAGGGTGGCTGGACCCTCGTGCGCATGCGCGGAAGAAGCCAGGAAGAGCGGCGGGATAACTGGCTCCTGATCAAGGAGCGCGACCGGTTCGCGCTGCCCGGCAACGGCGATGCCCTCGTGCAGGACGTCGACGAGAGCGCGCTCAGCCGAAAGACGATGGAACAGCTCGAGCGCTCCGGCGGACAATGGATCAGCTCAAGGCCGGCTCGCACGAACGAGGCGGCTACGCTTCCGAAAAAGCGAGCGGCCCGAGCTCGAGCACCGATTCCTGGCGCCCGGCGTGGAGCTCTCGAGGATTTCGTTCCGCCTCAGCTCGCCACGCCCATCGCGCGCCCGCCGAACGGCGAGAACTGGCTGCACGAGATCAAGCTGGACGGCTATCGCATCTACTGCCGGCGCGACGCGCGCGGCGCCCGATTGCTGACGCGCACGGGCCAGGACTGGACCGAGCGGTTCCGACGCTTGATCGGTCCGCTCGAAGCACTGCCCGCCGACGCGTTCGCCCTCGACGGCGAAGTGGTTGTGCCCGACGAGAAGGGCCATTCGAGCTTCGGCGCGCTGCAGGAAGCGCTAAGCGCCGACGATCAAAGACGGCTCACGCTTTTCGCCTTCGATCTGCTGCACCTCGATGGCTATGACCTGCGCAATGCCGCGCTCGTCGATCGCAAACAGGCACTCCGCGAGCTCATCGAGGGCGGCAGCGGCGTGGGCTCGATCCGATATTCCGACCACATCGATGCGACCGGCGAGGAGGTATTCCGACGCGCATCCGAGCTGGGGCTCGAAGGCGTAGTCTCAAAGCAGAAAGATCGCCCCTACCGCTCGGGCCGGACAGCGGACTGGGTCAAATCGAAGTGCCATGCTCGGCAGGAATTCGTGATCGTAGGCTTCACCCTGCAAAAGAAGGGCGGCCCGGGCATCGGCGCGCTCGTCGTCGGCTACTTCGTGAATGACCGCCTGATATACGCGGGCCGGGTGGGCACTGGATTTACCCACGAGACCTCTTTGGACCTCAGAGCGCGGCTGGAGCCGCTCCGGGCCGCACGCGCTCTGGTGGAACAGGTCCCGCCCGAAATGCGCAGCGGCGTCTACTGGGTCAAGCCGGAGCTCGTGTGCGACGTGGAGTTTCTGTCATGGACGCGCGACAACGTGCTACGGCAGCCGTCTTTCCAAGGGCTGCGCGAAGACAAGAATCCCAGGGACGTCGTGCGCGAGCGAACTGGAGCTGTGGAGGTGCAAGACCCCGTGCGCAAGAGCGATGACCGAAAGGCGCCTCCGGCTGTGGGGCGAGATAGCATCGTCGCGGGCATCGCCATAACCCATGCAACCCGCGTAATCTTCCCGGACACCGGTGCCACCAAGCTCGATGTCGCCCGCTATTACGAGGCGGTGGCCGACCTCATGGTGCCGCATCTGCGCGAGCGGCCGCTCAGCCTGCTGCGCTGCCCCGAGGGCGTCGCCGGAACGTGCTTCTTCCAGAAACACTTCGGCAGGACCGAGCTGCCATCGCTCTCGCGCTTGTCGGTGCAAGAGCGCAAAGGGAAGATGGACTATCTAGTGCTGCACCGCGCGAGCGACCTCGTCGAGCTCGCCCAATACGGGATCATCGAGCTGCACCCCTGGGGCTGTCGCGCGGACGATCTCGAGCGACCCGACCAGCTGATCTTCGATCTCGATCCCGACCCGAGCGTGGCGTGGGCCACGGTCGTCGACACCGCGCTCGCGCTGAGGCAGCATCTGGCGGACATGGACCTAGTCTCGTTCGCGAAGACTACCGGCGGCAAGGGCCTGCACGTCGTGGTGCCGCTGCAGCGCGAGGCGAGCTGGGACATGGTGAAAGAGTTCGCGCGCGCTTTCGCGGAGAGCGTCGTAGAAGCGGCGCCGTCCATGTTCACGGCAAACCCGCTGAAGCGGTTGCGCAAGGGCAAGATCTTCATCGACTACCTCCGCAACGACAAAGGCTCGACGGCGGTCGCCCCCTACTCCGTGCGCGCCCGGGAGGGAGCGCCGGTCTCCATGCCCATGCCTTGGGAGGAGATCACCAAGAAGCTCGCGCCCGGGCGATTCGCCTTGCGCACCGTCCCGGCACTGATCTCGAATCGAGCGGATCCCTGGCGCGACATGGCGAAGGTGCGCCAGCACATCACCGCGCGGGCGCGCCGCGCCGTCGGGATCAACGAGTGACCGGCTGGTTCAAGTCCACGATCTCGACCCAGTTCGGATTCTGCCCCATCGGGTATCGCTCTCGCGTCGAGAGGCTCCCGGTCTCCCGGTTGATCGCATAGAGCGTGAGGTGATGCGACTGTTGTCCGACGGCGAGCAGGAACGAACCGCTGGGATCTATGGCGAAGCCGCGCGGCTGGGTCTCGGTGGGGATATTTCCCCTAGGTGAAAGTCGGCCTGTCTCGGTATCGATCCAAAACGCCGCAAGCGTGCTTGTCGTCCGCTCGCTCGCGTAGAGGAACCGGCCATCCGGAGTTACGTGAATATCGGCGGCCGACGGTTTCGCCAGGGATCTCGACGGCATCGCGCTGATCGTTTGAAGTGGGCTCAACAATCCCGAAGCGCCATCGAACGCGTAGACATTGACCGTCGCATCGAGCTCGTTCAGCAGATAGAGCCAACGGCGATTGGGATGAAACACGAAATGACGCGGACCCGCTCCGCGCGCCGTGCCGACCTCCGCGGGAGAATTCGGCGAGATCCTTCCGGCCGCCGCGTCGAACTTCTGCTGCATGACGATGTCCCCGCCGAGGCAGCTCGCGAAGAGAAAGCGATTGCACGGGTCCGTCATGATGGCGTGGGCATGCGGGCGGGTGGCCAGGATCTGGATCGGCTGGGATTGGACGAGCCCGTCGGGGCCGATGGCGTGGATGGCAAGCGACGAGCCCTGATAGGATGCGCTCAGCAGAAAGCGGCCCGTCTTGTCGATCGTAATGTAGCACATCTGGTCGGGCAGACCGGTCGAAGAGAGATAGCCGAGCCGACCGCTTGCGCCATCGATGGCGAAACAGGCGACCGAGAACGGCTCGGAACGCAGCGAGGCATACAGAAACCGGCGGTTCGGCGCGACGGCGAGCGGCATCACGGTTCCCATCACCGGTACGCGCTCCACCACGGCGAGAGCCCCAGTATCGCCATCCATGCGAAGGACGATGATCTCGCGGCTGTCGGCGTTGGCGACGTAGACGATCGCCCGAGGCGGGCGTGGCGACATTCCGATCTCCCGTTGATCCCAAGCGCGGCGGCAGACGCGATGATAACCCTAACGAGCTTGCGCTAGACGCGAATTCGCATTACGCCGGTCGAAGCGTTCGGGACACAGCCTGCGCCGTGGAGGATTGCACGCATGAATTATATGAGGCTCGCGCGGTTGACTGCCTTCGGCTTTATCATCGCAGTCTCGGTCACCACGGCGAGCGCGCAGGACGCCCCAACCGTCGGAGACCCGCAAACCGGCCGTGACTACGCCTTACGGAATTGCACAAGCTGCCACATGGTCTCGCCGCGGCAGTCACCGCCCGTGCGCGTCGCGCCCAGTTTTCAGGCGATCGCAAACATGCGCAGCACGACGGAGATGTCGCTGCACGCTTTCCTATCCACGCCGCACCCAAAGATGCCCAACTTCATCGTGCCACCGAGCGACGCGCAGGACGTAACCGCCTACATACTGAGCCTTCGCAAGCGGCCCTGAGCGGCCCGCCACCTATCGGACGACGGTCAACGGGCAAGGTGCCGTGCCCAACAGTTTGAAAGCGACGCTCCCGAGGACGGCGCCGGCTAGACGGCCGTGACCGGCATTCCCGACGACGATCAGCTCGGCTCGCTTTTCCCGGGCATACTCGGCGATCTGCGCGGCGGGATTTCCGGTCCGCCACTCCTTGACGACGCGCACGCCCTCGTAAGCCGCCGCGCGCTCGTGGGCAACGATCAATATCTCGGTGGCCCGCGTCTCCGACAAGTCGCCCCAGACCGACGCTAGATGCTCGGCGCGGGCGAATTCCTGTAGCGCGCGATCTCCGACATACGCCTTCTCGACGACCGTGATAATGGCGAGCTCGGCATTCGTTTGAGCCGCGAGATTCGCCGCGAAATCGACGGCCTTGAGCGCAGTTTTGGACCCGTCGACAGCGACCAGGATTCGTTCCACGGCTGCCTCCCTCTGGATGAAATGGACCCCTCGACGGTTCCGCCCTCAGAGGCGGCCGATCTGGATCTTGTTTTCGACCGCGATGACGCCGGGGGCCGCCCAAGCAGCGCTTTCCGCCGTCTGACGCTCGATCCAGGCGCTTACGGTTCCCGTGAGGATCGCTTTGCCGTCCTTGACCGAGACGGAGATATGGCTTGCCTCGAGATCCGCAGAACGCTCGAGCGCCTTTCGAATCCGGTCCTGGACATCCGCGGACTGCGGCGTCGGCTTGACCCTTATGGTGTTCACGACGTCCTTGACACCCGTCAACTTCCACACGTCTGCCTCGGCTTCGTCGCGCTGATACTTCCAGTCGACGTGTCCGGCCAGCGTCACGACGCCATGCTCGACCGTGATGGCGATGCGCTTCGGCGGCACGATGGCGTCCCACTCGAGCATCTTCACCGCTCGCGCGGCGATCTCATCGTCCGAGGCCTTTTTCGCCGCCGGCAACTCCACGTCGATCTCCTGCGCTAGGGCCTTGACGCCCTTGACGCGGCGGGCGGCGCGTTCGGCGGCGAGTTTCTCTCCGAAGCTGGCGACGTGCCCCATGAGCGTGACGACGCCATCGCGGGCGCTGACGCCGATGTGCGCCGCGTCGACGGCAGGATCCCAATCCAGCTCCTCGACCACATCGCACTGTAGCTTGAGATCGTCGCTGCTTCGTGACATCGGACCCTCCACGGTCGCCGGGTTCTCGCCCGGTGGCACATAGTCCGACGCGAGCCCGTGGCCCGCCTTGATTTGGGTCAAGCACGGTCCCCGGACGCTTGGGACCCAAACAAGCGTTACATGGCGGGTTATCCCGTCAATTCTCAACCAAAGGACGCCGGAACAGCCTCAGCTCGGCAGGAGTCAGGAATCCAGCACGTAGCGTCCGGGAGCGGCGGCGAGTGCGGGATAGCCTTTTTCGGGAGCGCCCATGGGTGGCGGTGCCGCCGCGGCGGAGGAATGCTCGCCGAGCCAAGCCACCCAAGCCGGCCACCACGAGCCCTCGCTCGCGGGCGTGGCCGCGGCCCAGGTCTCGGGGTCGACGTACCGGCCGCCCGCGGACCGATGGGCAATCTGATAGGTGCGGCCGGCATGCCCGGGCTCGCTGACGATGCCGGCGTTGTGGCCGCCCGCAGTGAGCACGAAACTCACCGGCGACTCCGTCAGCAGATGAATCTTGTAGACCGACGGCCAGGGTGCCACATGATCCGCGCGGGTGGCGACCGTGAAGATCGGCACACGGATGTCCGTGAGCGCGATGGGACGGCCTTCCACGCGGTACTGCCCCTCCGCGAGCTCGTTCTCGATGAAGAGATGGCGCAAATACTCCGAGTGCATGCGGTAGGGCATGCGTGTCGCGTCCGCGTTCCACGCCATCAGGTCGTTCATGGGCATCCGCTCGCCCTTGAGATACTGGCGGACGCCTTGCGACCAGATCAGATCGTTCGACCGCAGCAGTTGGAAGGCGCCGGACATTTGCCGCGTATCCAGATACCCCTGCTCCCACATGATGTCCTCGAGGTAGGCGACCTGGCTGTTGCCGAGGAACAGCGTGAGCTCGCCCGCCTCCGTAAAATCCGTCTCCGCCGCGAACAGCGTGACTGTCTTCAGTCGCTCGTCGCCGTCGCGCGCCATCGCCGCAGCGGCGATCGTGAGCAAGGTGCCGCCGAGGCAGTAGCCGCAGGCATGGATCGGTTGATCGGGGCAAATGGCGCCGACGGCCCTCAGCGCGGCGCCGATTCCCAGACCGCGATAGTCCTCCAGCCCGAGGTCGCGTTGCTCGGGCGTTGGATTGCGCCAGGAAATCATGAAGACCGTGAAGCCCTTGGCGACGAGGTGGCGGACGAGCGAGTTCTCGCGCGAGAGGTCGAGGATGTAATATTTCATGATCCAGGCCGGCACGAAGAGCACCGGCTCGGGACGGACGGTCGGCGTGCTCGGCGAATATTGGATGAGCTCGATCAGATCGTTGCGGTAGACGACCTTGCCCGGAGTGACCGCGACATCCCGCCCGACCTGGAAAGCCTCCGTCCCGATCGGCTTGCGGCCGGCAATGGCGCGCTCCCAATCCTCCACGAAATACTGCGCCCCCCGCAGGAAGTTCTGCCCGCCCTCGGCGAGGGTCTGGCGCAGCACCTCCGGGTTGGTGAGGGGAGAATTGGATGGCGCGAAAATATCGAGGATCTGTCGAATGGTGAAACCGACGATGCGCTCATGCCTCGGCGCCGCGCCGCGGACCCCTGTCGCGGCGTTATGCCACCATTGCTGCTGCAGCAGAAACGCTTGGTAGATCGCGGAGAAGGGCGGTTGCCGCCACGCGCTGTCGAGAAAACGCTTATCCTGCGGCAAGGGCTCGATGCAGGGCGGGTAATCGGGGTTGCCTGCCGCCCGCGACAAGTAGATGGCGAGACGCACCCATTTCCGGATCGCTTTCTCGACCAAGGCGGCCTGCTTGCCCGGCGAATTGGCGAGGTGCACGCCCCAATCGAAGAACGCGGCCATCAGCCCGGCCGGCGATATCGAAAACGTGAAGCGGCCTTGCCAGGCATGCATCAGCCGGTCGACGACATCCGCGCGTATGACGTCGGCCGCGGCCTCATCCGCGATTGGCGCGGGATCCGCAGTGGGAATGTCGGCGCTCGGCCGCGCCGAGGCGATGTCATTAGGCATGGTTTATATTAATCGCAGCTACCGTCTCGAACTCTTGATTTGAATCAATAAGGCCGACGGCGAGCCTGCCATTATGGTTATAGGCTCTTATCGGTGACAACCATGAGACGCATGTTCGATATCGTGAAAGACCAGAACCCGCTCATGCTATCGCCGAGCGCGACGGTTCAGCACGCATGCCGGTCCATGCGCGATCGTCGCGTCGGCGCCGTGCTCGTGACCGAGCGCGACCAGCGTCTGCTCGGCATCTTCACCGGTCGCGATGCCGTTGCCCGGGTGCTGGCGGAAGGCAAGGATCCCGCCAAGACCACGCTGGCGGAGGTCATGACACGCAGTCCCCACACGATGACGCCCGCGAAAATCGCGATCGATGCGCTCCGGATGATGGAGGATTGCGGCTGCCGTCACTTGCCGATCGTCGACAACGAAAAGGTGGTCGGCATCGTCTCGCGCGGGGACTTCCGAGGAATCGAGCTCGATCGCCTCGACGAGGAGACGGGGATCTGGGAGCGCATCGGTTGAGCCCTCGCCGAAGCGCGACAACAAGACAGCCGATCCGTGAGCCGCGCTTCGGGCGCGGCTGACTATCGTGGGGCACGAGAACTCGGTCCCCAATCGGGTCTCGGCGAACCTAGAGCATGGCCTTGCGGCGGCGGCGCTCGGCGCTCAGAATTGCCGCCCGCCACAAGAATACCAGGATCTCCCCATGAACGAGCTGACGGGCACCGCGCCTACCCGACCCAACTCTCCGAGCGCGCGCGACCGGGCCTTTGTGCTCCACCCCATGACGAACCTCGTGCAGCACGAGGCGGAGGGACCGCTAATCGTGGCGCGCGGCGACGGGGTGCACATCGTCGACAACCAAGGTCGGCGCTTCATCGAGGGCGTCTCAGGCCTGTGGTCGGTCACGCTGGGCTTTCACAACGAGCGCCTGGCGCAAGCCGCTTATCGGCAGATGTTGCAGCTGCCGAGCTACCACATGTTCCGCTTCAAGAGCCATACGCCGGGCATCGAGCTCGCCGAGCGGCTGATCGCGCTCTCGCCGGTGCCGATGTCGAAGGTGTTCTTCGCGAACTCGGGCTCAGAGGCGAACGACACCGCGGTCAAGCTCGCCTGGTACTACAACAACGCGCTGGGGCGCCGGACCAAGAAGAAGATCATCGCGCGGCGTGGCGGCTATCACGGCGTCGGCCTCGGCAGCGGCAGCCTCACGGGCCTCGACCGCAATCACCGGGACTTCGACCTGCCGCTCCCGGGGTTCCTGCACACGGACATGCCGCATCATTGGCGCTACGCGGCGCCCGGCAAGAGCGAGGAGGACTTTGCGACGCGACTCGCCGACAGCCTCGAGAAACTGATTCTCGCGGAGGGGCCGGACACTGTCGCGGCCTTCGTGGCGGAACCCGTCATGGGCACCGGCGGGATCATCGTGCCGCCCAAGACCTACTTCGCGAAGGTCCAGGCGGTGCTGAAGCGGCACGACATCCTCTTCGTCGTGGACGAGGTGATCTGCGGCTTTGGCCGGCTCGGAGACATGTTCGGCTGCCAGACTTTTGGATTGAAGCCTGACATCATCACCATGGCGAAGGGCCTCTCCTCCGGATATCTGCCCATCTCCGCCGTGCTCGTCTCGGAGGACATCTACCGTGCCTGCCTGGAGGAGAGCGGCAAGATCGGCGTGTTCGGGCACGGCTTCACCTATTCGGGTCACCCCGTCTGCGCCGCAGTCGCCATCGAGGCGCTGAAGATCTACGAGGAAACCGACATCGTGGGCCACGTGCGGGCCGTGGCGCCGCTGCTGCAGGAGGGCTTGCGCCGCTATGCCGGGCATCCGCTGGTGGGCGAAGTCCGCGGCCTCGGCCTCATGGGCGGGCTGGAGCTGGTGAAGGACAAGGTCGCCAAGACGCCCTTCCTGGCCGAGCTCAACGTCGGGCTCTACATCGAGCGCCGATGCCAGGAGCACGGGGCGATCTTGCGCGCGCTTGGCGACACCTTGACCGCCGCGCCGCCGCTCGTCATCGAGCGGCCGGAGATCGAGCGGATCCTGCGCATCATTGGACTCGCCCTCGACGAGACCTACGACCACGCCCGCGCCCAGGGCTGGCTGTAAAGCAGGTTTGGAGCCGCGTGGTCGCTGCGCTGATGCGGCCCGCCCTGGCCGACACGCCTGTTCCGGACATCCGGTAGCTACTCGCTGCAGCGCTCTGCCGACGGCACCTCGCCGATTATGGTGCAGCGGCGGATGACACGTGGCTCGCGCGCCGTGTCGTAACTCCCGGCCTTGTGCAACAGGCACCGATTGTCCCAGACCATGAAGTCGCCGGGGCGCCAACGGTGAGTGTAGGTGCGCGCCACGGCGACGATGCGCTCGTTCAAGGAATCGATGAGGCGACGCGCCTCGGCGTAATCCATCCCCTCCATGGTTTCGGCGTGATCCCCGAGGAAAATGCACCGGCGTCCCGTTTCCGGATGAATGCGCACGACGGGATGCTCAACCGGCGGCACGGCGGCGCGCTGCGCCTCCGTCATCGGCTCCTCGCCATGCCGGCGGTTGCGCGAGAAATTCAAATTGTGGATCGCCCGCAACTTCGCCAACGCGGCAATTTCGGCTGGCTCGAGAGCTTCATAGGCCGAGTACATATCGGCGAAGCTCGTGTCGCCGCCGGTCGACGGAATCTGCTCGGCATAGAGCATGGTGGCCTGGCCGGTGGCGCGGCGCCACGACCCGTCGGTATGCCACGCCATCGTGCCGCGATCGGGATGCTTGCCGCTCGGCTGGCCGTTCGCGTCGAGGTTGGAGAGCGTGTAAAGCTCCGGATAGTCGCTCGCGTGATATTGATCCATCACGTGCACCTGCACTTCGCCGAAGCGACGTGCGAAAGCGACCTGTGCGGCAGGCGGGAGGACCTGATCTCGAAAGAGCAACAGTTCGTGCTCTAGGAAAGCGGAATACAGCGCCGGGAATCCCGCATCGTCGATCGCCGCGACTTGCGAGCCCAGCACTTCGGCTCCGAGGCCACCTGCGAGCTGCCTCAGGGTTAGTGCGGCACCGGACGCGGTCGTCGGATCGTGAGTGCCTTGCATGAGAGCCCTCTGTGGCGCGAGGCTGGAAACCCTATCTGAGGCGGTAACGCTCGGTCAAACCGCCGCCATATTCCATCCGCGACCGAGGTCGCGCTGTCGCCGCACTTCTACAGACCTTATGGATCCGAGGATTCCCACAAAAGCCGGGGCTTCGGCAAAGCAAGGCGCTGAGACGAATCCAACACCGCTAAGCAGCCGTCCCGTCCTATCGTTGCCGCTGTACCTGCATGTTTGCGAGGAACGGCACCAGCGGGTGCGCTCCCATCGCGACCATCGCGGGAACATCGAGCGCGATCAGCGCGGCACGCTGCGCGGGCGCGAGCGTGTAGCGATCGGCATAGGCTGCGGGATCGGCGATGTAGGCCGCGCGGGCGGTTCGATCATGGGCGAGCCCGTGGAGGGCAGCCGTGAGCGCGACCAGCTCCGGCTTGATCGAGGGGTAGTGCGGCGCCTGCCCGAGTTCCTCGCCGCCGAACCAGGCAAGCGAGGCATAGTTGTGATGCCAGCTCGGGTCCATGGAGACGATATCCGGCTTGCGCTCGCCCAGCGCACCCGCGGCACACGCCCAGCAGCGCAGCTCGATGTTGCCGGTCGCGTCGAGTTCGGCCTCGCTGTAACCGATCAATGATTTGAGATTGCCGGTCGCAAGCTTGGCGAGGACGCTGTTGTCCCACTCGAGCTCGGGATTGCTGTAGCGGTCGGTGCCCGGAAAATGCGACATGCCGCCGCTCGCGAGCACGACGGTCTTGAGGCCCATGCCCGTGACGGCGCGCGCCACGGCCTGGCCGAACGCATAGCAGCGCTCGACCGTCGGCTGCGGCGGCAGGTAGGCGTTCACGTAGATCGGCAGCACCGGCGCGGTGTGACCGAGATGGGTAAGCGGAATCCCCATCGCATAGTCGAACTTCGCCGTGCTGGTGAACGCGGGATCGAACCCCTGGCGATAGAGATTGCGCACGAGCGCAAAACTGATCTCGCCGGGGATCTTCCAGTGGAACTTGCGGCCCGCGAACTCGCCGCTGGCCTCGCCGCCCACATGGATGGTGAAGGGCGGCGCCACGTTCTGGAAGAACTGCTCGGCGTGGTCGTTCGCGAAGAGGATCCAGAGATCGGACTTCAGCGCCCGCAGCCTCTGGCCGATGTCGGCGGCGAGGCTCCGCACGCGCTCGACCGTCTTGCGATCCTCGGTCTCGGGCATAGTAAAGAATTGCGGCGCATGGGGCAGCATGGCGCCCCCGATCACGGTCGAACTCACAATCGCTTCTCCTTCGCGCGTAACTCCTGCCTCTGCGATAGGCGCAGCCTCAGTCTACCTGCGCCCTGCGCGAAGAGCAGCAGATAGCCGTCGGAGCTCTTGACGATGAAGGTCGTGGCGTCCCAGGCTCTTTCCTAAGCGGCTGGTATGTCGTCTGCGACATCGAGAATACGCGAAGGGCCGCCGTCCGCCATGCGCGGCGGACCTCCGGGGTCGCTCGACGGGTCGCAACTTCCGGTGTCATGGCGCGGTCACTTAGTGGCCGTACCATTCATCTGCGTCGATGCGCTCAGCGATCGGGAATTTGGCCGGTGTAGCCGCACCGCGACTGATCGACGGCAACCGACCAGCCAGGGCACCGGTCACCGCATTGGGGCACCGAACCCTTCTGGCGCGTAGATGCTCACTAACCGCCGGTCACCGATAACAGGTCCACATGGTCCGTGACATTCCGATCCAGAACTCGAGCCCCATCGATTAGGCGATGTGCGCCGTGAAATCGGTCGCGCGGTTCGCGCTCTGAGATCCGTCTGTCGCAAGCGATGCACGCCATTGCCCCGTCCTGTCGCAGAGCCGGCCGCGCGTATGAGATATCCAGCAGGAATCTCTGTGATCGAATGTTATATTTCATATTTGTGTCGATTTTCTTTTACGCAGATTGTGGTTCTTTTCTTCTTCGGCATTTCGTCTGCATGGATCACGCATTGATTTGTATCACGTCGTTGTCGTCTATGAGATTCTATACAGATGCGAGCCGACGCGCGATGGAGGCGGCATGACCGACAATCAGACATTCGATACCGTGGTCCAACGAACGGTCTTGGGCCCGTCGATCGCGCGGCTTTCGGCGAGCACTAGGCAGGCGGACGTCGCAGTCACGAAGGAAAAGATCGTCATGCGCGGCGTCAACTTCTTCTATAACGCCGCCAAAGCGCTCAACGACATCAACGCGACCTTCTACGACCGAAGCGTCACGGCGCTCATCGGTCCTTCCGGCTGCGGTAAATCCACGCTATTGCGTGTCTTGAATCGGATCTTTGAGCTCTATCCGGGTCAGCGAGCCGAGGGCGAGGTGCTTCTCGACGAAAGAAACATTCTTGATCCGGCGGTGGACCTCAATTTCTTGCGCGCCCGCGTTGGCATGGTGTTTCAAAAGCCGACGCCCTTTCCGATGTCGATCTACGAGAACGTCGCCTTCGGAATCCGGCTCTACGAGAACCTTGCACCACACGCGCATGCCGCGCGTGTCGAGCAGGCGCTGCGACGCGCCGGCCTATGGGACGAAGTCAAAGAGCTCTTGCATCAGAGTGGGCTCTCGCTCTCAGGCGGACAGCAGCAACGCCTCTGCATTGCGCGCACCATTGCCATGAATCCCGAAGTGGTGCTGCTCGACGAACCGTGCTCGGCACTCGATCCTTTATCAACCCTCCACGTCGAGCAGCTCATAAGCGAACTTCGAAAAGATTATTGTGTCGTCATCGTCACGCACAATATGCAGCAGGCGGCGCGCGTTTCAGACCGCACCGCATTCATGTTCTTGGGCAAGATCATCGAATTCGGCATGACGGAAGCAATCTTCACTCATCCTCGCGATTCTCACACCGAAGCCTACGTCACGGGCCGGTTCGGCTGAGCGCCTCGTCTACCCCAATTGAACATATCTCGCCGCGCCGTGTGTTCTGGCGATCCGTCGTCACAAGATCAACTCCCGTGCGGCATCGAGACCTGTAATGAAGCGGTCAGGCGACCAAGTTTAGATATTCCCAAACGATCGTCGCGGCGGCCAGCGCCGTGATCTCTGAGACATCGTAAGGTGGCGCCACCTCGACCACATCCATGCCACGCAGGCGAAGGCCGTTCAATCTCCGCATGATACCCTGGGCCTGCCACGAGGCGAGCCCGCCGATTTCCGGCGTGCCCGTGCCCGGCGCGAAGGCTGGATCGAGGGCGTCGATGTCGAAGCTCAGATAGCAGGACGCATCACCGACCACATCGCAAATGGTGGCGGCGGTCGATGCCACGCCGGCTTCGTGCACGGCTTCCGCAGTGAGGATGGTGACGCCCTTGTCGCGCACCCAGTTGTAAACCGCCCTCGGTACCGGCGAGCGAATGCCCACCTGCACCATCCGCGCGGGATCGACCAGACCTTCCTCGATCGCATGATAAAAGACGGAGCCGTGCCCATATGGATTGCCGAAACTGTCGGGCCAAGTGTCGACGTGGGCATCGAAATGCACCAGCGCCAGCGGTCCCGTGGGGCGGGCGAGCGCCCGCAGCAGCGCCAGCGTGATGGAGTGATCGCCGCCGAGTGTCATGAGATGCGCGATGCCGCTCGCCTGCTCCTCGAGCAGGGCAAGGCTCCCCGGAATGTCGCCCAGAGCCAGAGAAAAATTGCCGATGTCGGCAAGATCCAGCTCGGTGGGGTCGAGCCAGCGGCCTGGATGTTCGCCGTCGACGAGCATATGGCTCGCCTGGCGAATGGCTCTGGGTCCGAAGCGTGCACCGCTTCGATTGGTCGTGCCGATGTCGAAGGGCGCGCCGGCTACGCAAAAGGCAGACTGCCGCTCGGCGCGCGTCACGCCCAGAAATGTCGGCGGCAGCGCGTATGTTGGAACCGAGCCCATCGCTCAATTCCTTCTTGAAGGAGTCATCTTAGCAGAGCCACGCGCCGGATCGAAAAGTGTCTGCGGTTCATGGCGACCGTTTGTCGCCACCGAGGTGAGCGCATTTTGGTCGCAAGATTGAAATAGATTTTCCTTATGCTCGACCGTGCGGACGATCTGCATTGCCGATTTCGGCATAGGAGTGGCATGAAGCTGGTGCCCACGAGCGTGTTCCTGACCAGTGGCGTCGGCGTTCATCGTCACCGCCTGACCGCCTTCGAGTTCGCGCTCCGGGACGCCGACATCGAACAGCAGAATCTGGTGTCGGTATCGTCGATACTGCCGCCGCAATGCGAGCTCATCCCGCGTGAAATCGGCGCCCGCGGGCTCAATCCCGGTGAAATCACCTATTGTGTCCTGGCACGAGCGGAAGCCGACGAAGCCGGACGACTGATCCATGCCAGCGTCGGCCTCGCGCGGCCCGCCGAGCCGGCCATGTACGGTTACATCTCCGAGCATCATGGCTATGGCATGACCGCTCAGGAGAGCGGCGACTACGCGGAGGATCTGGCGGCGACCATGCTCGCTTCGACACTTGGCATCGATTTCGATCCCGATGCAGCTTGGAACGAGCGGAAGAGACTATACGAATTCAGCCATCTCATTATCGACAGTATGTCCGTTACAGCGGCGACCAACGGGGATGCCGCCGGCAGATGGACCTGCGCCGTCGCCGCCGCGGTCTTCGGACTGCCGCCGTGATCGCCGGATGACTTCTCCGAACTCAGTCACGTGAGCAGGGCCACGACAGATGACGAGTTGGAAGAAAATAGCCGCCGTTGCCGCAATCATTGGAGCGACCGCAGTCGTCCTCGGCGCGATAGCTGCGTTTTCAGCAACCGGCTTCGATTGTCTCCACGACACGGGCGATCCCGTGGGCGCCGCGCATCACGTTAAGGGGCATTCGATATCGAAGACCTCGCCCGGATGCAGGCCGGCATCGGACGCGAACTTTCGCAATGCCGTCTCCTCCGAGAGCGCCCCAGAGCCGCGCATTGGCCTCTGAGGTTCTCGGCTTCAAATCAGGTATGACCGTTCCCTCCCGCTGTTCGGCCGCCGCAACGTAACACGCGACCGCCCGGTCTCGCCCTGTTGATCGCGGGAATGCTCGCCTATAGGGTCTTCCCCAGAGGGAGCAGCGGCATGGGCGAGGGAACCATCCTGGTCTGGGGAGCGGGAGCGATCGGCGCAACGGTGGGTGCCCACCTCGCGCGCGCGGGTCATGACGTACTCTTCGTCGACCGCGCCGGGGACCACGTGGCGGCGATGGGGGAGCATGGACTCGCCATTACAGGGCCGGTGACCGTGTTCAAGGTTCCCGTCCGCGCTCTAACGCCAGAACGAATCAAGGGACGCTTCGAGACCGTGCTGCTCTGCGTCAAGGCGCAGGACACCGAAGCCGCCGCCCGCGCGCTGGCGCCGCACCTCGCCGAGGATGGCTGCGTGGTCTCGCTGCAGAACGGCCTCAACGAGCGCGTGATCGCCGAGGTCGTGGGACCCAAGCGCACAGTCGGCGCCTTTGTCAATTTCGGCGCCGACTACATCTCGCCGGGCGTCATCCTGTTCGGAGGCCGAGGTGCCGTGGTGGTGGGCGAGATCGACGGGCGAATCACGCCGCGCGCCGAGCGGCTGCACCACCTGCTCCGCGAGTTCGAGGAGCGCGCGGTGCTGACGGCGAACATCTGGGGCTATCTCTGGGCGAAGCTGGCCTATGGTGCCATGCTGTTCGCGACCGCCCTCACCAACGCCTCGATCGCGGATTGCCTGGCCTCGCCGCGCCACCGCGCGCTCTTCATCGCCCTGCCGCGTGAGGTCCTGCGCGTCGCCGCGGCGGCGCGCGTCGTACCGGAGCCGTTCGATGGCTTCGATCCCGGCGCCTTTGCGCCTGGCGCTTCGGAGGCGCAAGCGGTGCAATCGCTCGATGCGCTCGTCGCCTTCAACCGCCGCTCCGCGAAATCCCACAGCGGTGTCTGGCGCGACTTGGCGGTCCGCAAACGGCGCACCGAGGCGGAGCACCAGCTCGGTCCGATCGTCACCGTGGCGCGCGAGCGCGGGCTCTCGGCGCCGTTCACGGCGCGGCTGATCGCGCTCGTCCGCGACATCGAGGACGGCCGACGGGCGCAGGACTGGGCGACACTGGATCTGCTGATGGAGATGGTACCGGCATGAGCGCTGAGCCCAAGACACTCTCGCTGGCGGGACAGACTGCCCTCGTCACCGGTGCGGCGCACGGGTTCGGCCGCGCGATCGCCAAGACCCTGGCGGATGCCGGCGCCACCGTCTGGGGCGGCGACGTGCTGGAAGCAGAGCTCGCGGAGACCAAGAGGGTCTGTGGCGAGCGCTGCCAGGTGCGACGGCTCGACGTTACCGACCGCTCGCTCGTGCAAGCCGTGGTCAAAGAAGCGCAAGCCGCCAGCGGCCGCATCGACATCCTCGTCAACGACGCCGGCGGCGTGCTGGGCCAAGTTGGGCGCCCGATCGAGGAGATCACGCCGCAGCAGTGGCAGTCCATCTTCGACGTGAACGTGACCGGCGCATTCAACTGCATCCAGGCCGCAGCGCCCGGCATGAAGGCGCATAAGTACGGCCGGATCGTCAACATCTCCAGCGGCGCCGGGCTCCGCACCAGCCTCACAGGGATCCAGGCTTATGCCTCAGCCAAGGCCGCGCAGATCGGCTTGACCCGCCAGCTGGCCCAGGAACTTGGCCCCTTCGGCATCACCGTCAACAACGTGGCGCCGGGTTTCGTGCGCTCCAACCCAACGACCGAGAAGCAGTGGGCGTCTTACGGTGCCGACGGCCAGAAGCGGCTGGTCGATTCTCTCTATATGAGGCGGCTGGGCTCAGCCGAGGACATCGCGAACGCCGTGCTGTTCTTCGTCAGCGACCTCTCGGGCTGGGTCACCGGCCAGATCCTGAGCGTCGACGGCGGACGGAGCTGAGCGGGCGCTGCTTCGCGGGGTCGAGCGCGGATGATCAATTTCGAACCGATCCATCTCGCAATCGGCTTTACCGGCCATCGCGACATCTCCCCCAAGGACGAGGACCGGCTGCGCGGGGCGCTGCGACAACGCCTGGGGGAGCTGGATGCCGAGAACGATCCTACCCCGCTTCGCGCAATAACGGGGCTCGCCGAGGGGCTGCGGGTGCAGCTCTTCTGGCATCTCGCGGGCATCGGAGAGCCGGTTGCCGATCGCTACCTCCAGCGCCAGCGCAGCGAGCTGCGCTGGATCCGCGACGCGCTTCGCACCGTAGTGACACGCACGCCTGCCACAAGGCCGCAACTCGACATCGTCCACAAACACTGGATCGTCGATCAAAGCAGTTATTTCACGGAGTCAGCCAAGCGCGAAGGCCGATGGCACAGCCGCTCGTCGGCACGAGTTGAGTACATTTTCAAGGTGGGCCCTGCGGTTGCTGCGGCTGTCGCCATCCTCGAGCTCGCAAGAAGAAGACTCGACCACGACGAGGCTTGGGTGAAAGCGCTGATCATCCTGTTGGGTCTCCTGCCCGCGCTTGCCGCCGCCATCAAGGGCTACGCGATCAAGCGTGCCTTCGCGGAGCACGCCAAGCAATATCTACGCATGTCGGACGTGTTCGCACTGGCGCGCGCGGATCGAGAGCACCGACCGAAAGACCCTAACCCCGCGGATGCGCAAGCTCATTGTCTCGCTCGGGAGCGAGGCGCTTGCGGGGAATGCCGATTGGATCCTGCTGCACCGTGAGCGGCAGATCGAGCCGCCGAGTTGACGGCAGAGACCGCGCTGGCGGTTTTGAAGCGGCGCGGTGTTTGTGGTAGCGGTACAAATCGCGACGGCCCGGAGCAGGCATGACGATCGTACGGAGCGACTTGGGTCTACCTCACGATTATGTGGCGCCGCGCTCGGACACCGAGAGACAGTTGGCCGAAATCTGGCGGCTTGCGCTTAACCTCGATCGCGTCGGCGTTGACGACAGTTATTTCTGGCTGCCGGGCGATTCCTTGATCGCGGCCAGGATCTTTGCCGAGATCGAGCGCGTATTCGGCGTTCGCATGCCGATGTCGACGCTGGTGGCGGCGCGGAGCGTCGCGCTGCTGGCCGAGCGCATCGATAAGCAGCGAGTCTAGGGCGGCCCCACATGCTCATGCCCATACAACCCGTCCGGAGTTCGAAACCGGCGCTCGCGCTGGTGCACGGCCAGATGGGCATCTTGGCCTACGACCGCGGCCGAAGACTCGCCCCGCATTTCGGCCCCGACCAGCCGATCTACGGGCTGGAAGCCCGCGGTTTCGACGGTGTGTCCGTGCCCGCGAAGACCGTCGAGCAGGCATCGCGCGAATACCTGGCGGAGCTCGCGGCGGCTGGCGCGGCACACCCGGGCATCGTCGCGGCCGTCTGCGAGGGCTACGTGTTCGCGCTGGAGATGGCGCAGCAGCTGGCCGCCGCCGGCGCGCCCGCGCCCCTGGTGCTGCTGATCGACCCACCGGGTTACCCGCCCGGCGGCGCGACGGAGGAGCAGTTGACGCCGGAGGTCGCCAGCCACTACCGAGATCACGCGCGACAATGGCTGAAAGACGCGATCGAGCGCCTGGGCGAGCTGCCCTTCGACGTCGGCGATCCTCGGCAGCTCGACTGGGCGGCGGAGACTGCCATGAAGGTCCTGCTGTCGATCTGCCTCTATGCCGCACAACCTTATCCCGGAACAATCGACATCATCGCCACCGGCGATCGCGCCACGCAGATCAAGCGCGCCGACTGGCCCTGGCGCAGGCGGATTCTCGCGGGTCCGTGGACACTCACCAAGCTCGATTGCGAGCACGGTGACGTCTTCTTGGACTACGCTGCGGTCGTGTTCGACTGGATGAAGCTGAGGATGCAGATCGCCGAGACGGTCTGACGCGACGCTCAGGGTTTCGCGCCGCGGAGCCGCACGAGTCGCGTCGCTGCCTGGACATTGACCGCGCCGGGCGGCACGCGACCCGCGAGAAGCTCACGCACCTGGTTCACGGTGTCGAAAGCCTGGTGCTCGATCGCTTGCGGGGTCAGGCCGGCAACATGGGGCGTCGCGACCACGTCGCGGCGGCGGGCTAGGTGCGCCGACGGCTTCTGGTCGGGCGCGCGGCCCACATCCATCGCGGCACCGGCGATCCTGCGCTCGTCGAGGGCGCGCTCCAACGCCCCCTCGTCGACGAGGTTGCCCCGGGACAGATTGATGAAATAGGCGCTCGGTTTCATGCGCGCGAAGGCGGCGGCGTTCATGAGGTTCTCGGTCTCCTCGCTCGCCACCACCAGACAGACCACGAAATCGGAGTCCGCCAACAGAGTCTCCAGGGGCACTTGCCGAAGTGCCGGATCGCTTACGGTCTTGTAGGGATCGCTCACCAGGACCGCCATGCCCAGCGCGGTACCGAGGCTCGCAAGATACTGTCCGATCGCACCATAGCCCATGATGCCGAGCGTCGACCCCTTGAGTTGCCGGCCCATGCGGGCCGCCGGATCACGGCCGGCACGGTATTCCGCAATCGCCTCGGGGACGCTTCGCGCCAGATCGACCATGAATCCGACGGCCATCTCGGCCACGGAAGCAACAAAGCCCGGGGTTGCCCGCGTGACGAGGATGCCGTGCTCGCTTGCAGCCGCCACGTCGATGTTTCGGATGTCGACGGCGACCCGAAGGAACGCGACCAGATTCTCGGCATGCCCGAAGAAGCGTGCCTCGCCGGGCGTCTGCCGGTCCGACACCACGATGTCGCAACCGGCCGCGGTTTCGATGAGCGCGTCGGTATCTAGCACGCCGCCGGGATTGAGCCGAACGTCGCCGAGCTCACGCAGCGCCACGAGCGCGCGCGATCCATAGTAATTCCGCAGCATGTCCGGCGTATGGGTCAGCAGGATCCGCGTCATCGTTCCCCCGCGAGGAAGCCACTCTCCGTTCAGCCGAGCGCCGCGGCAAGGCCCTCGAGGGTCTTCTTCCAGCCGCTCTTGGTGCGGCTCGCGTACTCCGGCAGCACGCCTTCGTGGGTCAGGGCGAGCACGCAGCCGGTGCGAGACGAAGCAACCTCGATGGTGACGCGCGTGCGCTCCGCGGAGAATTTCGGCACCGCGAAGGTGAACGCCAGACGCCTCGGCCGATCGATCTCAAGATACTCGCCGATGTGCTCGATATCCTCGCCGTCGCGCCGGTCGACCAAGATGAAGGCGCCGCCCACCCGGGCGTCGATCTCGGCGCGTACCATCCGGCCAGCAGAAGTCGCAAACAAGAATTTGCCGGCTTTGGCGGGATCGAGCCAGGCATCGAACACGCGCTCCGGCGATTGGCGGAAACGATGCGTGGCGCGCACGGTGACGCGGCTCTCGGTGCTCATCTGAACGATCCTTTCACCTCACGAATCCAGGAGGTTGGGACGGCTGTCAAGACGCCGCATAACCGGGATGACGAGTCCGCATCACGGCGATAAAATCGATGCCACCACCGCACCGACGAGGCCGGTTCTCATGAAAACGACAGCGATCACCAAGGCGGATTTCGAGCGTTCCGTGCTGGCCGTGCCGCCGATGGCGCGAAATGCGGATTTCTCGTTCAACGCCGGCGCCAACCGCGCGCTAGTCCGGTACCTCGAGGCCGGCGGCATTCGCACGCTCATGTACGGCGGCAATGCCAACGTCTACAACCTCGGCGTCCTCGGCTTCGAGGCCGAGATGCGCGCGCTCGCAGAGCTCGCCGGTGCCGATACTTGGGTCATACCGTCCATCGGACCCGAGTACGGCAAGGCGATGGACCAGGCACAGATCCTTGGGGGAATCGCCTTCCCCACCGCCATGGTGCTGCCGCTGGGGTTCCCGGCGACGCAAGCCGGCATCGCGATCGGCATCCGCAAGATCGCCGAGCGCTACGGCAAGCCGGTGATCGCATACGTGAAGTCGGAGAACTATCTGAAGCCCTCCGACGCCGGCGCGCTCATCCGCGACGGCGCGGTGATCGCGATCAAATATGGCGTCGTCCGCAAGGACCCCGCCACGGATGCCTATCTCTCGGCGCTGCTCGACCACGTGAACCCCGACCAGATCGTGAGCGGCATCGGAGAGCGTCCGGCGCCCGCGCACCTCATCAAGTTCGGCCTGGTAAGCTTCACCTCGGGCTCGGTCTGCGTGGCGCCGCGCCTCTCTCTCGCGCTCCTGGCCGCGCTCAAGGCCGGAGACGAGGAGAAGGCGCTGGAGCTGCAGACCCCGTTCCTGCCGCTCGAGGACCTCCGCGACGCACTCTCGCCGATCCGCGCGCTGCACAGCGCGGTGAGCCTCGCGGGCATCGCCGACATGGGTCCGATGCTGCCGATGCTGACGGAGATCGAGGACCCCGCCCACCGACGTGACATCGAGCGCGCCGCACGCGTGCTCCGAGCCAAGGATGAGGCCTACGGCGGAAAGAAAGCAGCGTAGCGTACTCTTCCGCACGAGGACCGAGGAAGGAACTCGCACTCATGAGTCCGATCGTTGTCGTGATCGCCGCCGGAGAAATGGGTGCGGCCGTCGGCGGCCGGTTGCGCGAAAAGGGAGCGGAGGTCCGGACATCCCTCTTGGGCCGCAGCGCCAAGACCGCCGAGCGCGCACGGCATCACGGGCTGATCGCGATCGACGATGACGCGCAGCTGGTGCGGGATGCCGCCTTCGTGCTCTCGATCGTGCCACCCGCCGAGGCGGTACCGCTCGCGCGCAGGCTCGCCCCCGCGCTCGCGGACAGCACGGCGACGCCGGTTTATATCGACTGCAACGCGGTGAGCCCGGTGACGGTCGCCGAAGCGGCGACGGTGATCGAGCGCGCCGGCTGCCCCTTCGTCGATGCCGGGATCATCGGCGGACCGCCGCGTCCAAGCGCGCCGGGTCCAAAGTTCTACGCCTGCGGCGCCGCCGTCGAGCGCTTCGCGTCGCTCCGCGAGCATGGGCTCGACATCCGCGCGGTCGAGGGCAAGATCGGCACAGCCTCCGCACTCAAGATGGCCTATGGTTCGGTCACCAAGGGGTTCACCGCCATCGGCGCCGCCGCGATGCTCAGCGCCACGATGGCCGGCGTGGCCGAGCCCCTGAAGCGCGAGCTTGCCGACAGTCAGCCTGCCCTCAAGGCCTGGCTCGATCGCCAGATGCCCAACATGTACGCGAAGGCTTATCGCTGGGTCGCGGAGATGGAGGAAGTCTCCGCTTTCGTCGGCAATCCATCGCCGAGCGCGCAAATGTTCCAAGGCGTTGCGCGCCTCTATGACCGACTCGCCCGCTCTCACGCCGGCGACCGCCGGGATATCCAGGCGCTCGAGGAGTTCGTAAAGGGCTAGTGTCAGGGGCTGCGGATACCCGTCATTGAAAATATTTGCCTTCAGGCCCATATAGAGTAAGTCAATCGGCTTTCGGCCGGCCTTGGCGTCGTGCTCTCCTGGGCCGAATCCGGACCCGTCCAAAATCTAGGTTGGCCCGCAGCGCATTCGCGCGGCGGCTTTTATCTATGGAGGGACGGATGCCCGTCGGTACGGTCAAGTGGTTCAACCCCACAAAGGGTTATGGTTTCATTCAGCCCGATGACGGCTCGAAGGATGTCTTCGTGCATATCTCGGCGGTCGAGCGCTCCGGCATCGGCAATCTTCAAGAAGGCCAGAAGTTGAGCTTCGACCTCGAGCGAGGCCAACAAGGCAAGACTTCTGCCGTCAATCTGAAGTCAGCCTGATCGCGAAGGGGGCGGCTCGGCCGCCCCCGAACGCCCAGGCTCCGGGCCTGCGCATCGGCCCCGTGAAAGGAGATCGAGTATGAAGAGCGCGGAGCGCGCCGGTGCGCCGCGGCGCACGGCGCAGTCGATCGCGGACGATCGGCAGAAGCGCGACGATGACGTCAAGCGCCAGATCGAGAAGGAGCGCGTAACCTTCGAGGCGAAGGTGGCGCGCTTGCGGGCGCTCAGATTGGCGAAGGAAGCGGCGGACGCGATCTCGTCCGAGGCACCCCCCACTCCGCGCAAGCCGCGGGCCCCGCGCGCCCAAGGCTGACCTGCCCATGGGCAATGTCACGCTCCGGCTCGAGGGCTCGGAAATCTTCAGCTGGTCCGGCGACGATCTTGGGATTCGAAAACTCGAACTCGCCTTCGGCGATGCCGCCAAGGATCGCGGCGTGACACCGACCGTTCTTGCCTCAAGCATCGTGATGCAGCTGCCGGGCATGGGCATCGTCGAGGAGAAGCGCGCCCAGACGCTTCAGCTCATGGGCATCATGTATTTCATCCTGTCGCGGGAAACCAAAGATGCCCGCCATGCCGGCAAGTTCCGGGATTATGCGGGCGCGGCCGAATTCGAATTCGATTTACAGGTCCACGGGCGAGAGGTCCGCGTCGAGCTCACCGCCGCCACCTGGCCCGGCGACTGAGCGCCGGCTCTCAGCCCGGCATCACGCGCCTCAGCAATTCGACGGACTGGCGGACGCCCTCGAGCGGCGTCATGGTGACGTCCTCGTGCTCGATGGAAAGCACGTCGTCATAGCCGACCGCGCGCAGCGCGGCGCAGAATTCTCGCCACCAACCTTCGTCGTGGCCGAGGCCGAGGGTCACGTAGTTCCACGCCCGTTCGCTCGCGCGATCGTTGGTCTTGAACTCGATCCGGCCGTTCAAACCGACAATCGCGGGATCGACGCGCGTGTCCTTGGCGTGCACGTGATAGATCGCGCCATCGAGAGCGGCGATCGCCTTGAGCGGATCAGCGCCCATCCACATAAGGTGACTCGGGTCGAAATTGACGCCGACGGTATCGCCGACGGCATTCCTCAGGCGCTGAAACGTCTCGACGCTATAAACGTTCTGGTGTCCGTGCAGCTCCAAGCATAGCTTGCGGATGCCGAGGCCATTGGCGTAGCCGACCAGTCCCCGCCAGTACGGGATCAGCACTTCTTCCCATTGATACTGCAGGATCGTCTGCATCTCCGCGGGCCAGCTGGTGGTGACCCAGTTGGCGTTGGCATCGCCGGGTCCGCCGGGGCAACCGGACATCATCACCACGCGCTCGACGCCCAAGAGGCTCGCGAGTTTGATGATCTTCTCCGTGACCTCGCGATGGCGCTTGCCATGGTCGCCGGGATGCACGGGATTGCCGGAACAATTGAGCGCGCTCAGTGCAATGCCGTGGTCCCTTAGACGCGCCAAGAACTCTCGACGCGCGGGCTCGCTCTCCAGCATCCGGTCGAGTCTTAGATGGGGCGCGCGCGACCAGTTGCCGCCCGCGAACTCGAGCCGCTCGATGCCGAGCTCGGCCGCGGTCTTCACGAGCTCGTCGACACTCATGTCGGCGAGGCTGTCGGTGATCATGCCAATCTTCATACGGTCCTCGACAAGTCAAAGTCCGGCTGCGCGGGCGGCGCCGGAAAGATAATCGTAGCCCATCCGGGCATAGGTGAGCGGACGAGCCTTGGCGGGATCCTGCTCGGCCTCGACCACCAGCCAGCCCTGGTAGCGCGCGTCTTTCAATACCGATAGCACACGCGCGAAATCGACCACACCGTCGCCCGGCACGGTGAAGACACCCTCCACGACCGCCTCGAGGAAGCTGTGGTCGCCCTGGCGCATGGCCGCGAGCACGTTGCTGCGCACGTCCTTGCAGTGCGCATGGTTGATGCGGGAGATGTGGCGCTTCGCGACGGCAACGGGATCGGCACCCGCATACGCGAGATGCCCGGTGTCGAGCAGCAGCCCCACGCTCTCGCCGGTCGATCGCATGAGCCGGTCGATCTCGGCCTCGGTCTCCACCACGGTGCCCATGTGGTGGTGATAGGCCATCCGGACGCCACGCTCGGCCAGGTGGTCGGCGACCGCGGTCAGGCGCTCGGCAAAACCGGGCCATTGGGATTCGGCGACGCGGGCTCGTTGACCCACGGGCCGCCCCCGCTCGCCCGCGACGCTGCCGGTGGTCTCGGCGAACACCATGACCGTCGAGCCCATGTCCGACAGAAGCTGCAGGTGCGGCTCGGCCGCCCGGATCTCCTCGGTAGCCGTGCGCTCCAGGAGCCGCCCGCTGTACCAGCCGGAGATCAGCGCGAGGCCGTGCCGATCGAGGATCGGACGAAGCGCGGCGCTCTCGCGGGGAAACTTGTTACCGAGTTCGATGCCGGCATAACCCGCCTGTTTCGCCTCGGTGAGGCAGGTCTCCAGCGGCGTCTCACCGCCGAGTTCCGGCAGATCGTCGTTGGACCACGTGATGGGATTGATACCGATGCGGATCGACATGGGGCCATCTTGGCAAATGTGCGTGGCTATCGCTATGGTTTCGCCCCAATGTCCACGTCTCCGGCGCCGGAACGCTCCATTGTCGTGTTCGACCTTGGCGGCGTGCTCATCGATTGGAACCCGCGGCATCTTTATCGCAAGCTCTTTGCGGACGAGGCGGCGATGGAGGCGTTCCTCTCGACCGTCTGCACCCAGGAGTGGAACGAGCACCAGGATGCCGGTCGCAGCTTCGCGGAGGCGGCGGCCGTGCTTTGTGCGGACCACCCGCACCATGCCGAGCTGATCGAGGCCTATGGCGCCCGCTTTGATGAAATGATGAAGGGTCCGATCGAGAAGAGCGTGACCATCCTCAAGACGCTGCACGAGCGCGGTGTGCCGCTCTACGCCCTCAGCAACTGGTCGCACGAGACGTTTCCGATGGCACAGCGCCGCTTCGACTTCCTGAAGCTGTTCCGAGGCATGGTCATTTCCGGCGAGGTCGGGGTGATCAAGCCCGATCCGCGGATTTTTCGAATTCTGCTCGAGCGACACCGGATCGAACCGGAAGAAGCCGTCTATATCGATGATAATCCCAGGAATGCCGACGCCGCGCGCGCCTTCGGCATCCACGGCATTCACTTCACCGATCCCGTCAAGCTGCACCGCGAACTTGAGGACTTGAGACTTCTCTGAGTTTGCGAGAGGGTATGGCCTGCGGGGGAGGCCAATGGGACATGGCGGGCGCGGCAACGTCGCTCGAGGTGCGCGAGGTCGAGGTTTTTTACGGCACGCTCCAGGTGCTGAACCGGGTGTCGCTGTCGGCGCGCGGCGGCGAATTCATTGCTCTGCTGGGCTCGTCGGGCTGCGGCAAGACCACGCTCTTAAGGGCAATCTGCGGCTTCGTTCCGGTTGAGCGCGGCGCGATCGCGGTTGACGGCCGCGATATCACAAAACTGCCACCTGACAAACGTAACATGGCGATGGTGTTTCAATCCTACGCCCTCTGGCCGCACATGACGGTGGCGCAGAACATTGGTTATGGCCTGAAGCTGCGCAGGGCGAGCCGCGCCGCCATCGCCGAGCGAGTGGAGCAGATGCTCGCGATGTTGCGGCTCAAAGGGCTGGGCGCGCGGAAAGTCACGGAGCTCTCGGGCGGCCAGCGTCAGCGTGTTGCGCTTGGTCGCGCGCTCGCCATCAGCCCACAAATCCTGCTCCTGGACGAGCCGCTCTCGAACCTCGATGCGCGCGTGCGCGAGGAGGTCCGGCACGAGATCAAGACGCTGCAGCGCGACCTCGGCATCACCACTGTGCACGTGACCCACGACCGAGAGGAAGCCATGGTGATGGCAGACCGGATCGCGATCCTGGATGCCGGCCGTCTCGCGCAGCTGGGTACGCCCGAGGAAGTCTATAACCGTCCGAACTCGCCCTTCGTCGCGAGCTTCATGGGCGCGGGGAACGCGATCAAGCTGCCGGCCGAGCCAAACGATGGCGGCGTGCGGATTCCCGAGGGTGCACACAACAGCGCCGCTACCATCGACGCGACGACCGTCGATGGCCCCGCGCTCGAGCGCCTTGCTGGTGCCCGCGGGGTCGTCGCCTTCTTCCGCAGCGAGGACGCGCGGCTGCAGGCGCTCGAGACGCATGCCAACGACAGCCTCGTGCTGCGCGGCGAGATCGTGCAGGCCTCATACCCCGGTGGCTATTATCGCTACGCCATCAAGGTTGGTGGCGACCAATTCCTGGTGGATGACGAGCGTCGCCATGCGGTGGGCGAGCCGATCGGCATCGCGCTCTCGCTCTCGGCGCTTCACTTCTATCCCGAGGCCGCGGGCTCGGGTACATCTCCGGCACTGCATTGATGAAAGGGAGGCAGTCCATGAAACGGCTTATGCTCCTCGGCACCGCGATGGCGGTGGGCTTGGCGCTTTCGGCGGCACCCACGCTTGCCCAGCGCAAGATCACGCTTAACGTCATCACCGCCGGCGACCAGAACATGGTGGATTACGTCAAAGACTATCTGGCACCGCAATTCGAGAAGGATCATCCGGACGTCACCGTGAAGGCGGTGGGCACCGGGCCCGGCGACGCCGGCTCGCAGAAGATCTACGAGAAACTCACCGCCGAGAAGAGCAACGCCGAATGGGATATCGACGTCGCCGTCATTCACCAGAAGGCCGCGGGCCAGATGGTGACGGAGCAGCTGCTGGCGCCCTACGTGAAGGACGTCTCCACCGGCAAGCTCGTGACCAACGCCAACGCCAAGAACTCGCTCGGCACCGACGTCACGGGGTACGTCATCCCGATGTTCAACAGCCAGACGGTGATCGCCTACAACGCCGACATGGTGAAGGACCCGCCCGGGAACTACGACGATCTCGTCAAGTGGGTGAACGCCAACCCCAACAAGTTCGGCTACAACGGCATCAAGGGCGGGATGTCCGGCGTCAGTTTCGTGGTGGGCTGGGTC
>Ga0209415_10002855_pt1 | contig 32323 bp, 25 predicted proteins | sample PeaSoiSIISIP2007_FD_187696 | JGI IMG/M metagenome (GOLD analysis project Ga0209415, IMG submission 187696) | Peat soil microbial communities from Weissenstadt, Germany - SII-SIP-2007 (SPAdes) (version 2) | ecosystem: Environmental > Terrestrial > Soil > Wetlands > Peat | place: Germany... | reverse complement strand
TGTTTCCAATCGTGATGAGATGCTGAGCGGCCCTTTTCAAGGTAGGAAAGAACTGCGCCGGCTTGGGTTGAGCGGATGATGGGTCGCAACCCCACGCTTTCGATGTTCGCCTGGGGTACCATCACCTTCAAGCCACTCGAAAGAATCCGCAACATGTAAAAGCGTTCCGATCTGCCGTTCACATTACCAAAACTGATCTGTTCGATAAGCCCGACACCGTGGTTCGGATACACGACTTTTTCGCCTAGCTTAAAGTCCATGAGTCTGAGTTCCTCCCCCGAAACTACCTGTTGAAATCTTAGGCTTATGCGATGGGCGGGTCAAGCAAATCCCATCCAATCCTACAAGATCGCAGTCGCCGGAAGAGGCTGATTTTAGGCGGGTTTGGCAGGGCAATTGCCCTATAATCGGGCACGTGCTGACTCTTGCCTTGGATACATCTTCGCCTGCCGGAAGCCTGGCGGTGCTGCGCGACGAAAGAGTGATCGGTACCGTTTCCACATGGACCGACGAAATTTACTCTTCGCGTATGTTTCGCCACCTCGAGTTTCTCTTGAAGGAGTTGTCGCTGGGCCTCGGCGAGTTCGATCTTTTCGCGGTGGCCGCAGGGCCTGGCTCGTTCACCGGACTGCGCGTGGGGCTCGCGGCAGTGAAGGGCTGGGCGGAGGTTTATCGAAAGCCGATTGCAGCCATCAGTGCGCTCGAAGCCGTTGCGGCACAATCACATTCGCAGTCGTCGCTGATGGTTCCAGTACTTGATGCTCACCGCGGACAAATCTACTTCGGCCTTTATCGGCGAGCAGGCGATGCAGGTGAGAACCGGTTAGCACTCGAAGGCGAAGAGTGCGTTATGACTCCTGACGAATTTATCGAGGCGCTCCACGCGCGTGGCGCGACGGGCGATTGCGCGGTTGTGACGCCCGCACCTGCGCTGATTTCGGGTGCGCTGTCTCGTTGTGAGACGACTCAAGCTTCCGGGGCGCGGATTCGAGTGGACGAGGTTTCGGCGATACTCGCGCCGCGCGTGGGACGGTTGGGTGTTTTGCGCGCGCGGCGCGGCGAGGTTGTTGATGCGCTCACACTCGACGCCAACTATGTGCGGCGAACGGACGCCGAACTCCACTGGAAGGCACCGAAGGAATCTTGAGCATTCGCCCAATCGAGACGCGCGACCTGCCGTTCATCATGGCGATACAATCCGCGTGTCCCGAAATCGCGCAATGGACCACGCGGGACTATGCGCGTGTCGTGCAGGGTGACATGGCGGGATGGGTGGTGGAAGAGAAAGACGAAGTGACTGGATTCATTGTTGCGCGCCGCGTCGCAAGCGACTTGGAAATACTTAATTTCGCCGTGCGGCCGGACGGACGGAAGCGAGGGATCGGCGCGTCGCTTCTCGCTAAGACGCTGGAATGGGGCGAGACATTCCAGGCCGAGAAGGCTTTCCTCGAAGTCCGCGCTTCCAATCTCGCCGCGCTGCCTTTCTACGAGCACAATCGTTTCGAAGTTACCGGGCGCAGGCCGCGCTACTACACGGCTCCCATTGAAGACGCACTCGTGTTGACGGCCCCGCTCCGATAGCGCCGAGCCTGCATGCCGCGTCGCGCCCCGCCCTTTGCTGCTAAAATAACCGCGTGAAAACGTTCGACGTTGCCATCATCGGCGGCGGTCTGATCGGCGCTGCGATCGCGTTCGAGCTGGCCGGTGAAAAACTTCGCGTAGCTGTGTTCGATCGCCAGCGACCCGGCCGGGAAGCTTCCTGGGCGGCGGCGGGAATGCTATCGCCCGCGCCCGATTCATCGCGCGATCTGCCGCTGGTACCCCTCGGGCGAGAAAGTCTCAAACTCTATCCGGACTTTGTGGCATCGATCGAGGAGGCCTCCGGGCAATCGACCGTTTATGCGCGTGAAGGGACGCTGGAAATATTTTCGGGGATGCGCGGCGAGACCGATCGCGACTACCGGGTGGCGGAATGCCGCCAGCTGGGGCTCGCGGCGGAAGCGGTCGCGCTCGATACGGCGCAGCAATGGGAGAAAGAGATCGGACCTGCCGCGCGCGCGGTTGTGTGGCTTCCCGAAGAGGGCACGGTCGAGCCGCGGTCGTTGACGAGCGCGGTGATGGTGGCCGCGCAGCACCGGCATGTCGAGATTCGGTCCGATTGCGGGGTAACCGGTCTGGTACGCGAGCGCGGTCGGTGCACGGGCGTAATTGCGGGCGGCGAGGAAATTTCAGCGCGGCACGTCGTCGTCGCGGCGGGATGTTTTTCGAGCGAAATCGCGCCGGACACCGAGTTGTTCGCGCGGTACGCGCCCACGCGGCCGGTCCGCGGGCAGATGATGGCGCTGAAGCCCGATGGCGCCGGACTGCGGCGGGTCCTACGCTCGGAACGGGGTTATCTGGTGCCCCGGCGGGACGGGCGGATCGTAGCAGGCAGCACGTCGGAAGAGGCCGGGTTCGAGAAGCGCGTGACACCCGATGGACTGCGAAAGATATTCGACGCCGCACTGGAGCTTTTTCCGGGACTTGCTGGCGCGGAAATTCTCGAAACCTGGGCTGGGCTGCGACCAGGCACGCCGGACGATCTTCCCATCCTCGGACCGACCGACATTGAGGGCTTGATGATCGCCACCGGCCATTACCGGAACGGAATTTTGCTCGCGCCAATCACGGCCAAGCTCGTGCGCGAATGGATTACCGAGGGGCCAGCTACTTTTGACGCGGCAGCATACTCTCCGCTGCGGTTCACGACTCAGAAGCCGCAAGCTCGAACGGCCGGTTAACTCCAAGCTGCACCCCAGACCAACGAATACGTCCGGAAGCTAGAATGGAATCTTGTTCCGCGCGGGCTCGCGGTTCGAAGGTCCCGCCAGCGTGGAGGCCTGCCCGGGGGATGTGAACTGCACCTTATCCGCTTCCAGAAGGATCGAACGGTCAATCACGGCCTCGATGGTCGAGCCGCGCGGCAACTCGGCGTCAGGACCGCGGGAGAGCAGAACCGCACCAAGTCCCGCTGCGGCTCCTATCCCCGCTCCAATTCCGGCGCCCCGAGCGCCGCCCGCGATTCCTCCGATGCCCGCGCCTGCGCCGGTTGATTTGATTACCGTGCCCGCGTCGGAAGCCTTGTCGGTGTCGCCCACTATCTTTCCTTCGTTATTCACCGTCTCTCCACCGCCGGAGCCGGCGCCGCTCGGAGTCGCGTTGAGGTTTACCATGTAGGAGTTCGGGAGAATCATGGTGGTCAGCTTGATTCCCAACTCCGCGCGTCCCTTCACGCGCCCCGCCCGCTTCGCATCGGTGACCTCGCCGCTAATGTAGGAACCCGCGGGAATTACAACGTGCCCGTCGATCATCACGGGAAAAAGCGTCTCGAAATAAACCGGGTCGCCGGGTCGCGCGCTACGCGTGGAAATCGCGTTGTGCAGCACTAGCGGGATGTGCGTGCCACCGGGGACTTCAATCATCACTGGTTTCGATGGGGCGCTTGCGGGCGAAGCCGGCACAGGTGCGCTCGCGGGAGCCGGGGCGGGCGCCGGAACGGCTGAGGCAGCCTGCGCGGACGAATTCTGCGCAGGGGGCATCGGGCCGGCATCCTGCGACCAAACGGGGGCCGCCAATCCCAAAACGAGAAGCGAAAGCGTCGCGCGGAAAATCAAACAGGCACGGCCATTCATAAAGTTCCCCCGAAACATCTCTGATCAAGAGATGCGTTCCCTGCAAGCCGAGATGCTTGGAGGGTAATCCCGCAGCCCTCCGCTTGGCCACTTCGTTTTGCCAGCGTGGTGGCATCCTCCGGTCTCGGGCGGAATCCGCTGCCAGCGGCTTGAGCCCGCGCTCCGGATTGGCGCAAAAGTCGCGGAGTGTACGACTAGGGCACGTACGGCGGCTCGACAGCGCGCTCGATTGCGACGCCTCATATACTTAGGAGGCGAGGCTTTGGCCGACTTACACTATGCGATTTCGTTTGCGGACATCCCTGCGCAACAAGACTCTCTTCATCGTCCTGGCCGCGCTGGTCGGACTGGTGGGGGGCCTTTATGTGCTCTCGCGGGCCGTGCTTCTGAGCGGATTCTCCCGCCTGGAAGCGGATTTCGCCAAGGAAAATCTCGGACGGGCATCGAGCGCGCTCTCCAACGAGATCGACACGCTTCAACATACGACCGACCAGTTTGCGGACCAAGATCACACGTACGCCTACCTTCGAGGGCCGAATCCGGAGGGCGTCCGGGCCGAATTCCCCTCGCGTATCTTCGAGCAGCTACGAGTGAATTTCATCGTCGTCCTGGATCGATCGGGGCGCAAAGTCTTTTCCAAAGGTTTTAACGTGGCCGCCATGGAAGCGGCTCCGGTTCCGGCGGATCTCGATCGCCTCGTGCAGCCGGGCTCTCTCCTTCTGGGTGGCGCCGGGGACACCAGCGACGTTACGGGCATCGTGATGCTCGCGTCCGGGCCGGTGCTGCTTGACTCCAGCGCGATCTTGACCAGCAACTCGGACGGTCCATCCGCCGGAAGGTTGATCATGGGGCGGTCTCTTGACGCCGACGAGACGGTACGCCTTGGCGGAATGACGCACATGCCGGTCGAGATCGAACGCATGGATTCTGGCAACATGCCGTCCGACTTTCGGGCCGCCGCTGACAGGATCACCGACAAGAATCCCGACATGATTCGTCCCGATGCCCAAGATTCGCTCGCGGCGTACCAGGAATTGCACGACATCTATGGGAAGCCCGTCGCAATCCTCCGAGTCCTTCTGCCGCGAAAGATCTACCAACAGGGACAGAACAGCCTGCTGCAGTTTCTGCTGCTATTGATCGCCGCCGGCCTAGTGTTCGGCGCGGTCACGATGTACCTGCTCGAACGATTCGTGATTTCGCGGGTGGGCCACCTCAGCGACGACATCACCCAGATCGGCGCGAGCGGCGACCTGGGCGCGCGGCTGCAGATTTCCGGCCACGATGAACTCGCCAACCTGGGAGCGACCATCAATAGCATGCTCGAAGATCTCGAAATCGGCCAAGTCGAGCGGCACGCGGAGCGGACACGGCTCACCGTGATGGTCGAAAAAATGCCGGCCATCCTCTGGACCACGGACGAACAATTGCAGATTACCTCCGCCATGGGCGCAGGGTTGGACGCCCTGGGGCTGCGCGCCCGCGAGCCCCTCGGCCTGCCATTGCTCGATTTCTTTTTCACCAGGGATGCCAACGCCCCCCCAATTGCAGCCCACCGGAGGGCGCTGGAGGGCCACGCCGTCGCCTACGAGGTGAACTGGAAAGACCGCCGATTCGAATCGCACGTGCAGCCGCTCCGCGACAGCGAGGGCGCGATTCAAGGCGTGATCGGAGTTGCACTGGACATTACCGAACGCGAGCGCCTCACCGATCAATTGCGCCAATCGCAGAAGATGCAAGCCGTCGGCGAGCTCGCCGGAGGCGTGGCGCACGACTTCAACAATTTACTGATGGTTGTGAAAGGCCACGCGCAACTCCTACTCGACCGCATGCCTGATTCTTCGCCGCTGCGGCTCAGCGTCGAGCAGGTGGAGAAGGCAGCCGACCGCGCCGCTTCGCTCACCCGGCAATTGCTGGCCTTCAGCCGGAAACAGGTTCTGCAACCGCGCGTGCTGGACCTGAACGAAACGGTCGGGGGAATGATCCGGATGTTCTCCCGCGTGATCGGCGAAAACATCGACATGGCGTTTCTGCCGGGAGGCAAGCTTGCCCGCGTGAAGGCGGACCCGGGGCAGATCGAGCAGGTGCTTCTGAATCTCGTGGTCAACGCGCGAGACGCCATGCCTGACGGCGGACGCTTGACGATCGAGACGTCGAACGTGGAACTCGACCGTGGCTATGCCGCGACGCACACGAGCGTCGAACCCGGGCTCTACGTGATGCTCACCGTCACCGACACGGGCTGCGGCATGGATACCGAGACGCAGGCACGCATCTTCGAGCCTTTCTTTACGACCAAGGGCCCGGGCAAGGGCACCGGATTGGGTCTGGCGACCGTCTACGGCGTGGTCAAACAGAGCGGCGGATATATTTACGTTTACAGCGAAATCGGCCACGGAACAACGTTTAAGATCTACCTGCCGCAGGTCACCGCCGAACTCGACAAGCTCTCGCCTGAAACGGAGAAAAAGCGCAGCGCCCGCGGGACCGAAACGATTCTTTTTGTGGAAGACGAGCAGAGCGTCCGCGAACTCGTGCGCGACTACCTCGTTGGCGCCGGGTACTGCATGCTCGAAGCCTCCGACGGCGTACATGCGCTGAAGGTCGCCGCGGCGCATCCGGGTCCGATCCACATGCTGATCACGGACGTGGTCATGCCGCATCTGAGCGGGCCGGAACTCGCGACGAAACTGTCCTCCGAACGGCCGGATATCAAGGTTCTGTTTATCTCGGGCTATACGGACGACACGGTGTTTCGCCACGGCGTGCTCGAGGGAGGGGTCGCTTTTCTGCAGAAGCCCTTCAACCTAAAAGCGCTCGCACAGAAGATTCGCGAAGTATTGAGTGGACAGCCCGCCGCAACTCCGCGCACGGACATGGTAAACAATTAGGCTTGGATATTCAGGCAGGAGCCGCAGAAATCGTTGCGGCCGCGAATCGGACAGCGCTAAATCAAGAAAACACTCTGGCCGGTCAAATCGAAACGCTTGCGGCACTTCCGGCACGCGGCGAGATTATCCACACGAACCATATAAGAACTCGCCTTCGCAAACTGCTTCTTGTCGTCTTCATTCGCGCCGGCCGGGACCTGGGCCTTTTTAGTTCGCACCATCCAGCGCACAGGGAACGTGGTTTCCTGGCGGCAGTGCGGGCAAACGAACTCCTGTTGCTTGGTCTCTTCCTTCTCATCGTAAAATCGCCGCTCGTCCATTTGTCTCCATCCGGCTAAATTCGCCCGTTCAACCGCGTGGTTGCATCTCGTCCAGCGTCACGAAGCGAATTCCCGAATCGTTCCACCGCGGCAGCCAGTATTCCAGCGCTGCGACGGTGTGGCGGCGGTCGGCATTAATCACACGGTGGCCGCCGTCATGCAGCAGGACAATATCGCCTCCCCGCGCGCGGCGCAAGCGCTCAATCACGGGCTCGGCCGGCTGCGGCTTCCAATCGCGCGCCCACGCAGACCACATTACGACGCCCGCGCCGCCTCGCTTTCGGACAATCTTGTCGAGCATCGGAGCGCGGAAACCAAATGGAGGGCGCATCCAACGAGGTCTCAGGCCCGCGGCCGATTCGATTGCGTTGTCGCAGCGGTCGAGCTCGGTTGAAATACGCGACGCGGAGCGAAAAGTCAGCGCCGGGTGAGTGTACGTGTGGTTGCCCACTGCGTGGCCGCGAGCGGCGATAGCCTTTGCCAACTCCGGGGCTTCGCGAACCCATGCGCCGATGAGAAAAAATGTCGCTTTGACGCGATGGCGGTCGAGCAGATCGAGCAACGACGGAGTGATCGCGGGATTCGGGCCGTCGTCAAACGTGAGTGCGATCGTCGATGCGTCGCCCGTGCGGCGGATCGTGGGACCGAAAAGATGCGATGACGGTGCGACGGCGCCCCACGCGAACGCTCCGCTTGCGCCGATCGCTCCGCCAGCGGCGCAGACTGTTGGGATTACCTGAATCACTCTGAGAATTTTCGCATTGCCGCCCACAAAACGCTACGCATTGGGATTCGGTAGTTTCATTTGATACGATGGCCGCCGATACCACCTGAAAAATGGCCACGCCTTCACCAGCGCCACCAAGACTCCCCACATGGCTTCGATGGGCCGCTCTGCTCTGGCTCGCGATCTGGATTCCGGCGTACTGGCACACATGGGGCGCGGCGAATTTCCTGCACCTTTGCGACGTCGCCGTGATCCTCGCGTGCGTCAGCGTGTGGACCAACAGCGCGCTGCTGATTTCAAGCCAGGCGGTTTCATCGCTGCTCGTCGATGCCGCATGGATTCTCGATGCGGGATCGAGACTCGTTCGCAGGCGCGGCCTGTTCGGCGGCGCGGAATATCTTTTCGACGCGCACTACCCTCTCTGGGTTCGGCTGCTTTCGCTTTTCCACATCGCGATGCCGGCACTGCTTCTTTGGGCGCTGCATCGTACCGGCTACGACCGCCGCGGCTGGGCGCTGCAATGCTCCATCGCTCTCCCCGCGTTCGTTGCCGCGCGCTTCGCGGCGCCGGCGGCAAACATTAATTACGCGTTCGCCGATCCATTCTTTCATCGCGCGTGGGGACCTGCGCCGATCCACGTGCTGATCAGCTGGCTTTTCATGGTGTGCGTCGTCTATCTGCCGACGCATCTCTTGCTTAGGCGGCTTTTCGCACCGCCGCACGCGCGAGCATCGTGAAGCTTTAATCCGTCTGGCGGATCGCGCGGAGGTCGATGCCGAGTTTCTGGCATTTCTTGTAGAGATGACTGCGTTCAAGGCCCAGCGCCTTCGCGGTGTTGGTCATGTGATGGCGATGGCGCTTCAGTTCGGCGAGCAGCGTTTCGCGCTCGAAGGATTCCACGCGCTCCGCGAGCGTTCCCTTCAAGATATCGCCTGATGCGGCTCCCGCGCCAAGCGCCGCTCCTTGAGGCAGCGCGCGCGCGATCGTCGCGGCTTCCACCACGTCGTCAGCGGCATACAGCAGCACGCGCTCGATTACGTTGCGCAGCTCGCGCACGTTGCCCGGCCACGCGTAGGCCTCCAGCGCCGCGAGCGCGTCGGGCGAAAAGCTCTTCGGCTTCCAGTGATTCTGCTCCGCCAGCTGCTTGGAAAAATGCTCGGCCAGCACGCGAATATCCTCGCGGCGCTCGCGCAGCGGCGGCAGCACGATCGGAAACACGAACACGCGGTGGTAAAGGTCCTCGCGAAACGATCCCTGCCGCACCTGCTCCTCGAGATTGCGATGCGTGGCGACAACGACGCGCACGTCCACCGCGAACGGGCCGCCGCCTCCGACGCGCTCGATTTCTCCCTCTTCGAGCACGCGCAGCAGTTTCGCCTGCATCGCCATCGGCATGTCGCCGATTTCGTCGAGAAAAAGTGTCCCGCGATGCGCCTGCTCGAATTTTCCGATGTGTCGCGCGGCGGCTCCGGTAAACGAGCCTTTCTCGTGGCCGAACAGCTCCGATTCCATCAGCTCGGCCGGAATCGCGGCGCAGTTCAGCGAAATAAACGGCGCGCCATGGCGCGGACTTTTTTCGTGCAGCGTACGGGCGATCAACTCCTTGCCCGTCCCTGTTTCGCCGCGAATGCAAACGCGCGTTTCGCTCGCGGCCACCTGCTCGACCTGGGCCATCACCTCGCGCATCGCCGCGCTCGCCCACACGATCTGGTGCCGCCCGAGCCGGCTCTTCAGATCGCGGTTTTCCTGCTCCAAGCGCGCAAGGCGGACCGCGTTCTCGACCGTGAGCAAAAGCTTTTCCGTCGAAATCGGCTTCTCAAGAAAATCAACGGCGCCCAGCCGCGTCGCGCGCACGGCCATTTCGATGGTGGCCTGCCCGGACATCATCACCGCCGGCGAGATTACGCCGATATTCTTCAGGTCTTCGAGCAGCGCGATGCCGTCGCGCCCGGGCATCACCACGTCGGAAAGGATCAAATCGTAGCGCTCGCCCTTCGCCAGCTCCAGGGCGCGCGCGGCATTGTCGCAGACCGTCGCTTCGTGTCCCGCTAGGCGAAATGCGCGAGCGAGCGACGCAAGCGTGTTCGCATCGTCGTCGATGATAAGGATGTGGGCTTTCGGCGGCACGCGCGTCTACGCTCCCTCACCCGCGGTCGCTTCGGGATTCTCGGACGCGGTCGGCGTAGTTGCGACCGGTGAAGTCGCGTCCGGCGTATGTGCAGGGGCGGGCCGCAGCGGCGGCCTGGCCGGGAGACGGATGTGGAACGACGTGCCAACGCCGGTTTCGCTTTCAACCGATATGCGTCCACCGTGGTCGCTTACGACCGACTGCACGATCGCAAGGCCCAGCCCGGTGCCGTGCTGCTTCGTGGTGTAGTACGGCGTGAAAAGCCGCTCGCACTCCTCCGGCGTCAATCCACTGCCGGTGTCCGAGATCTCGAGTTCCACGTCACCATCCTGGTGCGTCGTGCGCAACATCAGCACTCCGCCCGCAGGCATCGCGTCCATGGCGTTGAGCACCAGGTTTTCAATCGCGCGGTGCAGCAGCGTGGCGTCGGCCTGAATCACGGGCAGGTTTTCTTCCAAATGAAGTTCGGGCGTGATCGGCGGACGTCCCACGGCGCCGAATTGCGCCTCGAATAGCTTCACGATCCCGCGCACCACATTGTTGACATCGACAGGCCCCAGCTCCGGCTGCGGCATCTTCGCGAAATCGCTGAACCGTCCGACGATTTTTTTCAGATTCTCGATTTCCGAGAGCAGTATCCCGGTGGACTCCCTGAAAACCTCGTCGAACTGCTCGGGGCTTTGCTCCCGGGCGCGCTGCAAATTCTCGACCGTGGTTTGCAGCGGAAACAAGGGATTCTTCAATTCGTGCGCCAGGCGCCGCGCCAGCTCGCGCCAAGCGGCCACGCGCTCGGCCTGCACCAATTGCTCGCGCTGCTGGGTTAACTGCGTGGTCATGCGATTGAACGCGGTCGCGAGCTGGCCAATTTCGTGGCGCCCGTGAACGTCCACGCGCGCGCCCCAATTCCCTTCCGACACTTCGCGCGCCCCTTCTGCCAATTTGCGCACCGGCCGCGTCACGCGCGCCGTTCCCCACCAGCTCAGCAGAAGTCCAAAGAACAAGCCCATGGCCACAACCCCGAGCGCGAGGTCGCGAATGCGATGTTCGAGCTTCACCACCTCCTGCTGCGAACTCCCGATGAGCAGCACGCCGAGCAGTTCTTTCCGCCGGCCTTGCAGCGGCAGCGCGTGAAATGCTTCCGAGCTCAAAGGATCGGGCGTCCAGGAAATCTCGAACGCTTGCTTCCGGGGATCTTGTCGTTCCCGCGCGATGAATGAAGCCAGGCGTTCGCTATCAACCACGGGACCCGAAGAGTCCACCAAATTCGTGGGCTGAAAGTCCGGATCGAGGTCCAGGTACAGGAGCGCGCGCATCCCATCCGGAAGGACGAGCGAATTCAAAAAGTCCTTCCCGAGCCGCTGGCCGCCCACGATGAACAGGTCCCGGTCACCCACGCGAACCGTTGAAACCGCCATCAATCCCAGAGCGGGGCCGTCCTGCGTGTCCACCTTCATCAGGAACGAGCCCAGAGAGGACCAATCCTGCGGCTGCGTCAGCCAGTCCATTTTGTAACCGAAGCGCGCGGGCCACTCGTTAGAGGAAATAATCGCGCCGTCCGTGGCGACGAAATCAAGAAAGTCGAGTTGGTGAGATTGCGAGACGCCGCGCGCGTCGTTCACATAGACGGAAACGTCCGCCTTCGGCCGGCTCAGGTCAATCGCCATGCGTACGGTTCCTTCGGCGTCGGCGATTCCCTGTACACGTTGAACTACGTCTTGCCCGCGCCGCTGGAATTCGCCCTCGAACTGCGCCACCAGCGCTTCGCTGTGCTGGCGATTCAGGTCGTCAAACGCCTGCCGCGCCACGATCGTGACGCCCGCGGCGATCACGCCGACCGACAGCAGCAGCGCGATGGTGAAAACCCAAAAGAGCTTGGAGCGAAAAGTCACTGTGATTCCTGTTCCAACCAAACATCGGCAAATGGCCAGCCCTCACCCGCCGCAGGCACCTTCCAGTCCCTCACGCGCGGGCCCAGGCCGTACAACCGCGGAAGCCACACGAGCGGCACCACGCGATAGCTGCTCACGATTGCGCGTTCCCGTTCGTAGATCTGCTCGGACGCCGCCGCGGCAGGCAGCGGGGACGGATCCAGTCCCGCCATTGGAGCCAGCACAGCCTGGAAACCGGCGAGCGCGTCGCGCGGGTGCGACGACGTCATTCGCAGGTACACGAGCCGAGCGTCAACATTTGCGGGAGATGGCGCAGCGCTCGCGATTGTTTCCGCCGTTAGCCCGATTCCCGCGTCCCGCGCGTTCACCGCGATACGCTCCGCGATTGTCTGCCCGAGTAGATCGCCAGAATCATATCCCAACACAATCTTGGGCGAGCCGCCGATTTGCGACCATAGCTCTTTCGCGCCGGCCGCATCCGCGGCTGTCGAAAACAGGAACGCCGTGCCGTTCGACCATTGCGGCAGCAAGCCACCGGCCGGCTCGCCTTCTTTCTGCAAAATGAAATTGACGATTGCGGCGCGCTCGATCGAGCGGGCAAGGGCTTCGCGGGCGTGTGCGTCTTCCGCGATAGCGTGTCCCGCGGCGAAAACAATCGCCACGAGATCCTCCGGTTGCGACGTGCTCACGCGCACACCGCGTTCGGCGGCGCGCCGCGCTTCTTCGGGCGGAATCTCCGCGAAGTCCGCTTTGCCGCCTTCGAGGTCCAGCAAACGGTCCTTTGCGGGACGCCCCATCTGGATATCGATCGAGTCCACGAACGGCCGGCCGCCGCGAATATTTTCGTTGGCTGCGAGCGTCACGTGTTTCCCCGATTCCCACTCCGCGATGTGAAATGCGCCCGAGCCGGCCACGCCCGCGAACGTTCCGTCCGGATTCCGCTGATCGTAGAGCAGCGAGTCGATCTCGTTCTTTGCGGCGGCCTCGTCCGGATCCGCAGGCGCACCAGCGGGGTCGAGCGAATGAAGCACCGCGCCGATTTCGACGCGCAGAGTTCCGCCATATCTCGGACGCCGCGACGTCTCGACGCGGCCCGCGTCGAGCAACGCGATGCTAATTACCGCAAGAAATAGACACGATCGAAGCTTCATACAATCCTGACTCGAGACTCCGCGAAATCACGCGCACTGATTTGCCGTCACCCACGGGCCACAGCGCCAGTATCGGCCCCGGAAGTTCCATCGCCTGGCCGATGGCGATCGCTTTGCGGTCCCTGATCTCGTAAAGCTGAATCTGGTCCTTTTGGGTCCAATCGCCCGCACCGGTGGCCAGCACCTGCCACGCCGAACCGCATCCACTGGCGACCGATACAATGTCGCTTCCCCATCCGTCGAAACTCGAGGCTGGCTCAGCCGAGCCTGCGAAAAGCTGCACCTGCCCGTCGAGACCCGCGACGACGCGCCGGGAAGAATTTAGTCCGGTCGTCTCCGGCGAAGGAGAAGCGGAGGAAAAGAAAGCGGGAAATTTCGCCTGGAGGCTGTTCGAGAAAGTGATGCTGCCGGAGAAAAAATTGCGCGACGGATTGGAGGTCCAAGTGACCGTCCCCATCGGCCACTGCTGGCCGGCATTTTCGCGGCATTCCACGGAAAAGCTGGGATTCCACGCGCCGTCGCAGCGAACTCCTCCGACGAATGCCCGCACATGCAGTGCATCCGCCACATCGAGGCGTCCGCGAAGGTCGCGCGAAGTATACCGCCGGGAAATCGGCTGCGCTTCCCGAAGCACTTGTGCGCCATCGTCGAATTCGTAGGCCACCAGGCGGTCCGGCTCGAGGAAATACCAGAACGTGCGGCGCGCGTCCTCATCCACCTGCGCGAAATCGAGAATTGGTATCGCTTGCTGCCAGATGATTTTTCGTTGAATTCCCGGCTCGGGCCTGGGCTGAGGCGGCAGAGCTTCCTCGCTCGCTACGGGAACCACGAGCACTTGCTGCGCGTCGCCCCGGCGAATTTCTGCAACCATCTGGAAGCCCGAAAGGTTTTGGGCGATCGTCACCTGCACCTGCGCGTCAGCCGGAGGTGGCACGAAGCGGAGGCCTCGCTGAGCCAAATCGTCTTCGAGCGTCTGGCGGATTCCCGCGAGGTCCACCGGCGCCGTCGAGGAAACGTCTTTCACGTCGAGCGAAAATGCATGCGAGCTTCCCAGCGCGGCGGCAATCTTTTGAGCCAGGGCGTACACGGCCTCATTCCACGCGTGAGGGAGCTGGCCGGGCGTCTGCGCGAAAGATGCGCTCGTCGAGCAGGCGAAAAACGAGACAATGAGAATACCCCACAAAATCGAAGGAACTATTCGGTGGGTCCGCCGCATCGGCTTGGGCGAATTGGGCAACGCGTTCTTCGTGAGTCATCATAGCACGCTCAAAATCCGCTAGAAGATGCGCGCGGAGAAGTTCCGCCGAGTAACTGGCTATCCGACTTCGCTGCGCCAGCGGGGGCTTCGTGCCGTAAACGGTTGGCGAAGCCCCCAGCAAGGGTTTTGCCGGCGTTACTCCCGAGCGGGTCTGGTTTCTCCCGGGTTCCTAGCCCGGACCCGGAAGATTCCAGACCGGCCGGGAATCTCTACGGTTTCAAGTTCGGCCGGGCGTTCAAGTTGCCCGATTCGCTCGCCATCGCCGACTTCAGCACGTCGTTGGTGAAAAAGAATTTCCCATCGTTCGGCACCATCATGATCTGCACGCGGTCCGAAAGCCGCTGGGCGACGGTGAGCTGCACGAGCAGCGGATTGACCTTCAACGCGGCCGCCTGCAATTGCATCTCCTCCGATTCGGCCTGTGCGGTCAAACGGATGCGATTGGCCTCGGAATCCGCCCGCAGTTTCTCGCGCTCTTGTTCCGCCTGCGCCGTCACGCGAATTCGATTGGCTTCGGAATCCGCGAGCAGCTTCTGGCGATCCTGGTCGGCCTGCGCCGAGACTCGGATGTGATTGGCCTCGGAATCAGCAAGAAATCCCTGGCGCTGCTGTTCGGCTTTGCTGTCAATTACCTTTGCCTGCGCGGCAGCCTCGGCGTCCTCGATGGTGGTCTGCTTCCGCGCTTCGGCTTCCAGGCGCGACTGCTCGATCTGTTTCTGTTTCAGCGGGAGCGTGTACTGCATGGCGTCGGACTGCGCTTTGGCCATGATCACTTGCGCCTGCGCGTCACCCTCGGCGCGCTTCACCTCGCGGGCTTTCGCGGCTTCGGCCTGCGACTGGGCAATGGCGACTTTCTTCTGCTCGATCTCGGCGTCCACGGAGGTGCGATCATCCTCTTGTTCTTTCAGCAGCAGGTCCTCAAGGCCCTTCGCGTACTCCTCCGGCAGCTCGACTTTCTTCAGCAGCACTTCCTTGACGACGATGCCGTCGCCGCCCAGGCGCGTGGTGATCAATTGGGTGGCGCGCGAGCGGAACTCCTCGCGCTTGGTCGAAAAGAGATCACGCACGACGTAATTCGGCGCGATCTCGTGGAACGCGCTCACGACGGTCGGCTCCACAATTTCGGAATCCACGGGCTGCGGCACGTTGGCCTGAATGAAAGCGAGCCGCGACGGATCAATCCGGTAGCGCACCGTCACTTCGAGTCCGACGGAAAGGCCTTCGCGCGCCTGCACCTCTAGGACCTCCAGTTTCTCGTTGCGGACGGCGAGGGCGGTTGTCGAGAACACGCGATCGCGGACGTCGAAGAACTGGACACGGTCAACCAGGGGCACGATCAAATGCGTGCCCGCAAACAGCGTTCCCGGGCGCACACCGGAGAGCTGGCTGATGCGGACGCCCGCCTGTCCGTCCGGTACGACGAGGATGCTCAGGCCCAACAATCCAGAGACCGCCGCGATCATGGACAGCTTCGCGGCGGCGCTCCAGCGGATCCGGCGCCGGGGTCGCAGTGAAACTACCGGCGGAGGCGGAGCCGGGACTTCGCCGAGTTGCAAGGACTCCGCCGGCTGATTGTGCCGGCGCAAAAGACGGTCGAGTTCGTATGCCAGATAGATGTCGTACAGCACCATGCCTGCGACAGTTGCGAAAAGGCCAAAGCATCCTGCGATCAACAAGTACTTCAGGAACAGCATGGCTGACTCCTTTACCCTGAGAAGGTGCCAGCGGCACCCTCAAAGGACTACCCTGCCGATGCGCACCCGCGGCGCTCGACGGGTTTGATCTGCCGGGCGCCTCTGGCGCACCGGGGCGTTCCCTGCTCTACGACTGCGTATCGCGCGAGTGGTTCCGCCGAATGGGCATCAAACTGGTCAGTCCGTATAACCCGACCCATTCGAGCCCTAGCGCCAGCCCCAGCGCCGCGATGATTGCTCCTGCTACGTCTGCGAACCCGATAAAATTGTCCATGGCCGTTGTCCCTTTTGGCTGCGCCTGCACGAAGCAGCAATGCACCCGCGTCACCAAAGCGCGATCACTTGCCGGGAAAGCACTTACGGGCAAACGCGCCTGCTGAATTCGTGGCGGCGAAAACACGGCGTGGAAAACGGCACGCGATCAGACGCGTCGCGGCAGCGGCTTGCGATACGGTAGAATGCGCGCGGAACCGTGACCGACCCGATCGATCCAAGGAAGCGACCAATCGCCCGTTGCGCGGGACTCGCGATGCCGCTGCTGGTGCTGGCGTGCGGCTTTGCCGGCGCGGGCCAGCAGAGAAAACATTCCGTCGCTCGAAAACCCGCGATAGCAGCTTCTCCAAAACATGCGCCGGCGCAGGCCAATCCCCCGGCTGCGACGCTCACGCAAGCGATCCGGGAGAACAATCTGGGCTTGGCGCTGATGGACCGGCGTGATTTTTCGGGCGCGCTGGGCAAATTTCAGACAGCGTGCGTCATGAACCCGGATTCCGATACCGGATGCCTGAACATGGGCATCGCTCTGCTGAACATGGGGAGGTACGACGACGCCCAAAAGGTGCTCGCCAAGTCCATCGAACGCGACCCGCAAAGCGCGCGCGCGTGGTACAACCTGGGATTGCTCGAGCGGGCGTCGGGGCATCCTGAAGCCGCCCGCGAGGATTTCCAGAAGGTGGCGGCGCTCGATCCGGACGACGCCGATACGCAGTACTTTCTCGGCTATCTCGCCTCGCAGGCACAGCAATACGACCAGGCGGTGGCGGCATTCAAGCGGGCGATCGAGCTCGATCCTTTCCACGCCTCGGCTGAGTTTGGCCTCTCCCAGGCGGAGCAGCATACGGGCGACGCCGACGGCGCGAAGGCCCACCTCGAACGTTTCCAGCGCATTGCGGCCGAAAAGCTGGGCAAGCCGGTCCGCTTTCTCTACCGCGACCAGGGAAAATATTCGCTCGGGCAGGAGATGGCCGCGCCGGCCATCCCCGTGCCGCCTGCGATTCCGGTCCACTTCGTAGACGTGACGCCGATTTCCGGCTTGCCAAAATTGCGTCTCGCAACAGCGGCTCGCGCTCGGCCGGGCGGCAAGCGTCTTCGCCCGAGCGAGGACGCCCCCGCATCCACCTTGGCGAGCTTTCTTGGAAGCGGCGCATGTATTCTCGACTACGACGGCGATGGCCGGCCGGACATCTTTCTTGTAAACGCCGACGGCAAGGGCAACGCGGCGCTCTATCGGAATGCGGGTAAGGGGACGTTCGTCAATGCGACCAAGGCGGCGAAGCTCGAATTTCACGGCGCGGGAATGGGCTGCGCGGTGGGCGACTACGACAATGACGGCCACCCGGATCTGGCAGTCACGTCGGGCGATGGCCTGACTCTTTTTCACAACGAGGGGAATGGAACGTTCAAAGACGTGACGGATGCAGCCGGACTGCGGCCGGCAAACCCGAACGGCGACCAATCCGATGCAGGGTCGGCCGCCCTCGCAATGGGCGTGACGTTCGTTGACTATGACCAGGACGGCGACCTCGACATCTACCTCACGCGGTTCATCAACTTCCCTCTCAACGCCAAGACGCAGCCCTTTACGTTTCCGGAGGACGTCTCCGCTCGCGCAAATATCCTGTGGAGAAGCAACGGGAACGGGATGTTCGTTGATCGGACGAAGGAACTGGGGCTTGCTGGCAGCGCTGCCTCGGTCGGCGCCATCGGAAGCGATCTGAACAACGACGGCGCGGTAGATCTGGTTGTCACCGGCTGGCAGAAGTTCCCCAGCGTGTTCATGAACACGCGCGAGGGATCGTTTCGTGCATCGAGCCCGTGGGCAATCAGCATGCCGGGGCCAGCGGCGGGCGTGGTGGCGGCTGATTTCGATCACGACGGCTGGATGGACCTGGCGTTCACGCATTGGGCTTCGCCCGCGGTGACTATTTGGCGCAACGTGCAGGGCAAATCGTTCGAGCGCGTCCCGCTGGTGGGGCCGGGCTGGATGCGCGGCTGGGGAATCGCGGCGCTCGATTACGACAATGACGGTTGGGTGGACATCGTTGCCGTGGGCGAAACGTTTGCGGGAGAAGGCCGGATCGTGCTCCTCCGCAACGAGGGACCAGCGGGGTTTCGCGACGTGACGCGCGAGACCGGCCTCGACAAGATCGTGTTGCATGACCCGCGCGGAGTGATCGCGTTCGACTACGACGGCGACGGATCGGCGGACCTGCTGATCACGCAAAACAATCTGCCGCCGGTGCTGCTCAAGAATGTCGGAGGCAACAAAAATGGCTGGCTGAAACTGGTCCTGAGCGGCGACCCGGACAACAAGATCGCAATCGGAACGAAGGTCGACATCTTCTCCGGCGCGCAGCGGCAGAGTTGGGAAGTTACCGGGGCGTCCGGCTATCTCGGGCAGGGATCGGCGGAAATTCTGAGCGGGCTGGGCAGCGAGCGCCAGGCGGACGTCATGCGGTTGCTCTGGCCCACGGGCCTCCTACAAAACGAATTGCAAGTGCCCGGCGGTGCGCTCAAGCCGATTCCGGAGCGAGAACCGGGTGAATCCTCTCACTGATCGGCCGATGGATTGGTCGAAAATCTCGAGCTTCCCACGGAGCTGGGGCTGGTCGAGCGTTTCGGACGAGAGTGTATCGCTGTCGGCAGCGATTTCAAGCGTGATGCGCGACTAATCGTTTTACCGACATAGACGCCCTCTGCGAGTGGAGCAGGGCAATTCGGCCATAACTCTGATAGTCGGCGAATAACGCACTACCAGCCGCGCCGATCGCTTGATTGCCGCGAGCGAAGCGTGCTAATTTCGGCGCGTAACGACTCACGTTCATTCTGCCAACCATGTCTGTGTCCAAGTTCATGGAGTCGAATCCGGCTGTCCCCGCGCGCAAGCAAGATTCCCCGGCGCACGTGCGCGAACCCGTCTTCTGGCGCGTCGAAGGAAGTCTGCTGAATTTGACGGCCGTGCGGCCGGTAGCTTTCTTCACATGGAACGCACAGAGTTTTCTGGGCCGATGGGCGCGCCGGGGGGCGATGGGCGTGCTGGCACTGGCGCGGCCATTTCTATACGCCTCGGACCGGGTGTTCGCCACACGCGTGCTGCATGCCGTGCTGCGGCACACGAGCCGGGACCGACTCGATCTGCTCGGCGAGGAATTTTTCGAATACTTTCTTAAGCCGCGCCTGAAGCCGCGCGGCGTCGAGGCGCTCGGGCGCGTCATCGCGTCGGGCGCGGACGTGGTGCTCGTAAGCCAGGGCCTCGATCACATCATGCGGCCGCTCGCCAATCATCTCGGCGTGCGGCGAATCCTTTCGAACCGCCTCGATTTCCGCGACGGCATTGCCACAGGCCGTCTGCTCGATCCCGTGATTCGCCCGCGCGACCCGTTTGCACGGCTCCGGACGGGCCGGCCGGACGGGACGGTCGCAAGATCGAAGTTGTTGCACGACCTGGGCTTCGCGAAGAAACCCGAAGTGCTGAACGAAACGATCCGGTTGGCGCAGCGGCCGTCGCCAAGGGTGAACGTGCCGGTGGTTCATTTCGATTCGCAAAACAATCGTGCTCCCCTTTCGGTCCGGGGCACGCTGCGCGGAAAGCAGATACTGCTCATTGGCGGCACGGGTTTTATCGGCAAGGTGTGGCTGGCGAATCTGCTGACCGAGCTGCCGGAAATTGGCCGCATCCATTTGCTGATCCGCGGCCATCGCACGGCGACGCCGCTCGAGCGCTTCGAGCGCATGGTTTCCGAATCGCCCGTTTTCGACCTGCTGGCCGAACGCCACGGCGACCGGTTCGCGGATTTCCTGCGCGAGCGCGTGGAAGTGGTGGCGGGCGATGCGAGCAAGCCCGGGCTCGGCTTGACGCCGGAAGCGCGGCAGCGCCTGGGACGGTCGGTCGATCTGATCGTCAACAGCGCGGGACTGACGGATTTCAATCCCGACCTCCGCGACGCGCTGGCAATGAACGTGCACGCGACGGATCACCTGCTGCATTTCCTCCATGAGTGCGACCATGCGGCGCTGCTACATCTTTCCACTTGCTACGCCATCGGACGGCGCGACGGGCGCATCCTAGAGGAGTTTTCCAATAACTACTCGCCGGCCGGGGTGAAGGGCTTCGATGCGCGGGTAGAGTGCGCGTCTCTGGAGGAATTGATCCGCAAGACGGAGGCGCGCGCGGAATCCGCGGAAGTAACCGAGGAGCTTCGCCGGCAGGCGCTCGACAAGAGGCAGGCGTCCAAGAGCCTGCAAGGCGTCGCGCTCGACAACCAGATTCGGAAGAACCGCACGCGTTGGCTGCGCCAGGCCCTGATGGATGCCGGGACGCAGCGCGCGAATGAGCTCGGCTGGCCGAACACATATACGTTCACGAAAAGCCTCTCGGAATCGCTGATCGGCAGCTACGTGGACGCCACGCCCGGCGCGGCAATCGCCATCGTAAGGCCGTCCATCGTCGAATCGTCGATTGAAAAACCGTTCGTGGGCTGGAATGAGGGCGTTAATACGTCGGCATCGCTTTCTTATTTGCTGGGCACATTTTTCCGCCAGCTTCCCACCAATGAGAACAAGTGCCTCGACCTGATTCCCGTGGACATCGTATCCCGGGGAATGACTTTAATCGCGGCGGCGCTGGTCGCGCGGAGGCACGAGCGCGTTTACCACCTGGCGACGTCCGTGGCGAATCCGTGCGACATGCGGCGTTCAATTGAGCTGACGGGGCTGGGCCACCGGAAATTCTACCGGTCGCAAGACGGATTTCAGCAGCGGATGAAGCTGAAGTTCGACTCGATCCCGGTGTCCGAATCACGCTATGAAAAGCTTTCGGCGCCGGCGCAGAAAATGGTGGTGCAGGCGATCAACCGCAGCGTCGAGCCGCTGGGCTTCGCGCGGGCACCCTTGGCGCGGCAGGAACGCGAGCTGGAAAAAGTGATCAAGCTCGTCTCGCTCTTCAAACCGTTCATTCTGGAAAACGATCATGTCTTCGAGGCGGCCAACGTCGAAAGGCTGGACGCGGCGTTGCCGGCCGACGAGCGCGCCGCGTTCGGATACGACGCACGCTCGCTTGATTGGTGGGACTACTGGATCAATGTGCACATTCCTGCGCTGCGCAAGTGGTGCTATCCTCTGATCGAGGGCCGTCCCATGGAAGCTCGCCCGCGGCGTAGCGTGCCTCTCGCGGCTCGCACCGAAGCGAGCGCCGCCGGAGCGGCTGGAAGCACTCCGGCAACGACGCCCTGACACCCGAAAATCGTGGCCATCCTCCTGACAGGGAGCACCGGATACATCGGTGCCCACGTTGCATCGAACCTGCTCGCGGATCATTCCGAGCCGCTGAACCTGCTGGTGCGCGCGCGCGATCCGGAAGAAGCGCGCGGCCGCCTGTGGCGCTCGCTGCAGCTCCATCTCGATTTTCAGCAGTTCGAATCCTTTCTGAACGGGCGTATCCGCATTTTTCTGGGTGACCTGACCGAAGCGCGCTTCGGTCTGTCCGAAGACGAGTACCGGCGACTCGTGCGGTCCACTGATTCGGTGATTCACTGCGCCGCCTCGCTGAATCGCCGGTCCGAGAAAAGCTGCCTCAACGTGAATTTGCGCGGAACGCTGGAAGTGATCCAACTGGCGATGCGCGCGCGCGATGAGCACGGCCTGCGCCGCTTCAGCCACGTCAGCACCGTCGCGGTCGCAGGGCACCGGGCGAATGAAATCGTCGAAGAAGATGCGGCGATCGATTGGAATCGCTCGGACTACGATCCGTACGCGCGCACGAAGAAATTCTGCGAGCACATGGTGCGCCAGCTTCTGCCCGACGTCCCGCGAACGATCTTCCGCCCCAGCATCGTCCTGGGCGACAGCCGCCGCCCGGAGACCAACCAATTCGAAATGGTCCGCGCGTTCGTGTTTCTCGCCGGGCTGCCCGCGCTTCCCTTCCGCGCTACGGATAAAGTGGACATCGTGCCCGTGGACTACGTCGCCGACGCGATCTCCGGGCTGCACCAGAAAGAAAAGCCGGCGCACGAGATCTATCATCTGTCGTCCGGCGCCGATTCCGAGACGTTCGCGGAGTTAACGGGCGCGCTCGCCAAGGCCCAGGGAAAACGCGGGCCTATGTACGTACCAAGCCTGGAAGGCCCCTCGTCGAAGATGGTCAATGCGCTGGCCGGACGCGCGGGGAAAGTGGGCGGCCTGGCGAAGCTGATGAAGGTCTTTCTGCCATACCTGGTGTGGAACACGGTCTTCGACAACCAGCGCGTGGTCGCGGAGATCGGGCGGCGCCCGGCGCCCTTTTCTCAATACTGCTATCCACTGCTGCATTTCAGCCGTGAGAACCACTTCATGTACAAGTATCGCGATTGGCCCTCGAACGGCGCAGCCAAGGCGCAGCCGGTCGCGGAGCCACACCGATCCAGCGCGGCGCAGGATTCCCGACGATGATGGATATGGACGTCGCGATCGAGGCCTGGGTCAGCAGCCTCATCGAGCTGAACAAACTCAAGTACGTGCTCGGCACGGGCAAGCCCTGGAAGCCGGGCCAACCGTTGAAGCTGCTTTTCGCCGGCTACAACGGCACGCGCAACACCGGCTCCGACATTCGCGTGGAAGAAATCGTCCGGCAGTTGCAGCGCATTTTGGGCGCCGAGAATATGGCCGGGACGGTGATGACGCAAAATTTCGATCTCACGCACGGATATTTCGGCGGCGCGCGGCAGGTGCATCTCCCGGATGTTTTCCCGCCGTTCCTTCATTCCGAAGTGCCGAAACACGATGGAGTGGTGGCCTGCGAAGGTTCGATGTTCAAGAGCAAATTCGCCAATGCGCTCACCGCGATGATCGTGGGCTCGCTGGGCATCGCGTCGGCACATAACAAATTGAGCGTGGCGTACGGTGGCGAAGCGGGCGCGATGGACCCGCTGCTGCAAAAGATGTGCCAGCGCTATTGCCGGGACTCTTTGGTGATCACGCGCAACGAGGAATCGCAGGAGATTTTGGGCAAACTCGGCGTGGCAACGGAGCTCGGAACGGACACCGCGTGGACATTCCAGCCGCTCGGCCCGGAATACGGCCGCAAGGCTCTGCGGGACGCTGGATGGGACGGCGCGACGCCGGTCCTGGCGGTTTGCCCGATCAACCCGTTCTGGTGGCCCGTGAAACCATCGATTGGGCAGTGGCTCGCGCATTCCGTCGGCGGCGCTTACGCGAAAAGCTACTACCGAACGATCTATTTTCACCGCTCGGGCCGGGATGTCGATGCGGCGTACGCGAAATACCTTTCGGCGATGGCCAGCGGCGTCCAGCGATACCAGAAGACGCGCTCCGTGTTTCCCGTGCTCGTCGCGATGGAGATGCTCGACCGCGACGCATGCGAGCGCGTCGCACAGGAAATCGGCGGTGCGCCAATATTTGCATCGGATGAGCGGAACATGTACGAGATGGTGAGCATCTTGCGCGCTTGCGACCGGATGCTTTCGTCGCGGTTTCACGCGATTGTGACGTCCATGCCCGCGGGCGTGCCTTCGGCCGGAGTCACGATGGACGAGCGCATCCGCAACTTGATGCACCAGCGCGGGCACGAGCACCTGATGATGGAAGTGGAAGAGCCGGAGCTGGCGGACAAGATTGTGGCGGCGCTCGGCGCGCTCGACGCGGAGGCCGAGGAAATCCGCGAGGCCATGGGACGTACGGTCGCGCGAAATCTGCGAATGATGGCGCGCATGGGAGTCTATTTCGAAGAGCGTGTCGCGAGGCAGTATCCCGAGTTTCCGATTCGCACGGGCGTGCTCGGGTGGGAGGAGTATCTCCCGCCGCTCGGCGCGGAACTTTGTAAGCTGCTCGAAGATCACAGCGGAGTTCTGGCCGCATGACGTTTCTCGAACGCATCTTCGAGCGGCTCGAGCGAGCGGCGGATTCGCCGGTGCTGGGCGAGGTGCGCGACGGACAAATCGTCGCCCTAACCGGCGCGGACCTGCTGGCCATGATCGCCGAGGCGCGCGCGTTTACGACTTCCCGCGGATTGAAGCCCGGCGACCGATGTGCGCTATTGGCTCCCAACAGCATTCGATGGGTCGCGCTGGACCTCGCGCTGATGGCGGAGGGCGTGATTGTGGTGCCGCTCGATCCGCGCCAGGTGGCGAAAGATTGGCTTGCGGTGATCTCCGATTCGACGCCGTCGATGCTTTGCTGCTCGGACGGCGCGCTCGCTACGGGCGTTCAAGCGGTGCCTGGCGTCGCGGAGAAATACACGCTAGCGCTGTTCGATGAAATTTTTGGCGCCGTGCGCGGGTCGATGACGACATCGCCGCCGCAACATCACGCCGATCACGACGCGGTGACCATCGTGTACACGTCCGGAACGTCCGGCGAGCCCAAAGGTGTTGTACTCAACGCCGGCAACATAAGCTTCATGCTTGGATGCACCAATGCGCGCCTCGATCAACTGATGGGCGCACGAGTTGAGCAGGAAAGCGTTTTCCAGTACGCCCCGTTTTGTTTCGCCGCGGCGCGAATCCTGCTGCTCACTTCCCTCTCTCGCCACACCATCCTCACGCTTTCAACGGATTTGACGAAGCTCGCCGACGAGCTAAAGCTGACCGCGCCGCATTATTTCGTGAACGTGCCGATGTTCCTCGAACGCGTTCGGCGGCGGATCGAGGAATCTATACAGAAGCGTGGCGGATTGGCGGCCGGGATATTCGCGCGCGCGCAACAAGCGTACGAACGAAAACAAAGCAACGGCGGCCGCGCGACCGATTCTCTGTGGCTCGCCGCCGCAAATGCTTTGATTTTTCCGGCAATTCGCAGGAACGTCGGCACGAACCTCAAGGCGTTGATTTGTGGATCGGCGCCTCTGGCCGCCGACACGCAGCTTTTCTTCATGATGATCGGCATCCCAGTGCTGCAGGTGTACGGCCTCACGGAGACAACCGCTATTTGCACGATGGATGAGCCGGGAAACGTCGAGTCGGGGCGAGTGGGGCGCGCAGTCCCCGGAGTGGAAATGACCACGGCGGAGAATGGGGAAATACTGGTCCGAGGTCCGAATATTTTTCCGGGCTACTGGCAACGGCCAGCGGAAACCGCGAAGGCGCTTCCGGGCGGATGGTTCCACACGGGAGACCAGGGCGAAGCGGACGCCAGCGGCAATTGGCGGATCACCGGGCGGCTGAAGAATCTGATCATCCTTAATTCGGGGCACAACATCGCGCCTGAACCGCTCGAACAAGCGCTCGCGGCGAGTCTTTCCGATGTGCAGCAGGTGGTGCTGCTCGGCAACCAGCGGAGTTTTCTCGCGGCTCTGGTCACCACGGCCGGCACGAACGGCGCGAGCAATGGAGGCAACCGGGGAGTAAATGGCGCGAAAATTCAATCCGCTCTGGATGCGCTAAATGCGGGTCTGCCGCACTACAAGCAGATTCGCGCCTTTCACGTGCTGCCCGAGCCATTCACCATGGAAAATGGCTTGCTGACCACCATGGGCAAGCTCAAGCGCGACGCCATTTCGGCTCGATTCGCGGCCGAAATCGAAAAGCTCTACCAGAAGAAGCCCGCATGAAGAACTTCTCGGGAAAAACGCTCTCGTGGAAGCTATCGGACGGCACCATCAAGCTGGTGCTCGACCGCGCGCCGTGCAATGAAATCGGCTCGGCTACGCTCGGAGAGCTCGAGCAATTCGTAGCTGCGCTCGGATCGCTTGAGAAAGACGCCCACGCGCTGATCATTTCCAGCGACCGCAAGGAAGGATTCTGCGCGGGCGCCGATCTGCGCGAGCTGTACACGCGTTCGCAGGCCATGCCCTCCGCCAAGCGATTGGCGGCTGTGCGCGAATTTCTGGAGAGAATCCACCGGGTGATGAACGCGATCGATGCCGCTCCGCTGACCACGATCGCGGCAGTCCACGGCGTCACGTTCGGAGGCGGGTTCGAACTCGCGCTGACCTGCGACCTGATCGTCGCGGACAAAATGGCGCGGTTCTGTTTCCCCGAGCTTCGGCTGGGCCTGATTCCCGGTTTCGGCGGCATCCCGCGGCTGAAGCGCGACTTGGGCAACGCCGTCGTCCGCGACCTTCTCCTCACCGGCCGCAGCATCAACGCCGCGAAGGCGCAATCGGTCGGCCTCGTAAGCCAGGTGACGGCGGAAGGAGACGCGTTGCGCGTCGCGCGCGCGACGGCCGCACAATTGAACAAATTCGATCGCGACACGGCCGCCGCCGCGAAGCAATTCATTAAGCCCGTGCCGCACGAAGAGCTGCGCCGCGAGATCGACATCTTTTGCGATCTGTTCACACGGCCGGCGGTCGAAGCAGGGCTGCGCAAGTTCGTCGAGAGCACCGACGCGCTGCCCTACTTGCCGTAGGTTCAGTACGCAGCAAACGAGGCACGCGAAGATAAGAATTAGAATGTGGCAAAATACGGAGCTATGACCACAATCGAGAAAACCACGGACGAAGTTTTGCAGTTGGCCGCGACGCACTTCAAGGTGCCTCGCGAACAGCTCAAGGCCGACGACGATTTCTTCAAGACACTGGGCATCAACAGCCTCCAGGCGCTCGACCTGCTGACTCGCCTCGAACAGCACTTCCACATCGAGCTGCCGGATTACGAACTTCAAGGCGTCAGCGATTTCCGGACGCTCGCCGAGCGTATACAATCCCGCCTTTGATGCTAAACCTTCGAGAGTACCAATGTTTGGGAGAAGCGCTGCGCGCGGCGCTTGACCGCTGGCCGGATGAACTTTGCCTGATCGAAGCGAATCGCGACCACGAAAACGCGCGTTTTACATATCGCCAATTCAAGGACGCGGCGCTGTCGCTGGCGCGCGCGCTCCAGGACGCGGGCTTCCAGAACGGAACCCGCGCCGCAATACTCATGACCAATCAGTCGAAATGGCTGATCTCCGCTTACGCGATATTCTTCAGCGGCGGCGTTCTGGTTCCGGTGGATTACAAGCTCACGCCCATCGAGCAGACTCAGCTCCTCGCGCACTCGAAGACGGAATTTCTCGTCGTCGAGTATCACGCCTGGCGGGCGCTCACTCAGGCGTCGAACTTCAGCGCCATGCACCCCCGCGTAGTGCTCGTCTCCGAAGCGCCGGCGAACGCCGATCTCGCGGGAGCGAAGCGCTGGGAAGAATTTCGGGCCGCGGGCGAGCCCGCTTTTGTACCCCGCGAACGCAAGGACCCAGCGTGCATCGTTTATTCATCCGGCACGGCGGGACGGCCGAAGGGATGCGTCCTCACGCACGAAAACTATCTCGAGCAGTGCATGGCGGTGACGCCGATCTTTCCTTTCTGGCCCGGCGCGCGCTACCTGAGCATCATTCCCACCAATCACGCCATCGATTTCATGGGCGGGTTCATCATGCCGTTCACCGGAGGCGGCGCGGTGGTGCATCTGCGTACGCTGCGGCCGGAATTCATTCGCGACGCATTCACGCGCTACAAAATTACTTACATGGCCGTCGTGCCGCTGATCCTGACGAACCTCCAGCGCGGATTGCGCGAGCGATTCGCTGCTCTCTCCCCAATGAAGCGCCGCATGCTGAATGCGCTGATCTCCGTCAATCGTGCGCTGACGCGGAGTCGTCCTCGTCTCGGACTCAGCCGCACGCTGCTCAGGGACATTCATCAGGCGTTCGGCGGCAGTCTTCGCACGCTTCTCGTGGGCGGCGCGTTCACAGAGCCCGCGACCATTGCGTTCTTTCACGATCTGGGCATTCCGATCTACAACGGCTACGGATGCACGGAGGCGTGTACGGCAATCACGTTGAACGATCAAAGGCCGTTCCGCCCCGAAACGGTCGGGCGCCCGGTTCGCGGAATGGAAATTCGCATACTGAGCCCCGACGCGGAAGGCGTGGGCGAAGTGGCCGTGCGGAGCAAGACGGTGATGTCGCGCTATCTCGACGACCCGGAAATGACGGCGGAAACGATCGTGGATGGCTGGCTGATGACCGGCGACCTCGGCCGTCTCGACCAGAGCGGCCAGCTGCAGCTATTCGGCCGCAAGAAAAACATGATCGTCACCGAGGAAGGAAAGAATATTTACCCGGAGGACGTGGAGGCCCTCTTCGAAGGCGTAGCCGTCAAGGAATACTGCGTATTCGCGGCCAATTTCCTGTGGCCTGCGCGCACGATGGTCGGCGAACAGCTGGTGATAGTCGTGCGTCCCGAAGCGGACAACGCGAGCGCTGAAAAACTCGTCGCGAGTCTCGGCGAACGCAACCGGCGATTGCTGAATTACAAACGAGTCAGCGGCTATCTTATCTGGGAAGCCGAGTTCCCTCGCACCGCGTCGATGAAAATCAAACGGGCGGAATTGGCGGAACAGATCCGCGGTGCCACCGGCCGCGAGGCGGTGGTGCCGCTGTGATTTCCACGCGAGTTATTTGTGCGGCGGGTGCGCGGCAATGAACGCGCGCTTCTTCGCCATCGTGAATCCTGCGGCCGGCGGCGGACGCTGCGGCAAGCTCGCTCCCGCGGCGCTCGATCGCATTCGGCGGATCGGCGTCGATCTCGAAATCGCGCAGACGAGCCGGGCGGGCGAGGCAACGTCGCTCGCCCGCAGCGCCTATGCGAAGGGCTACCGGAATTTCCTCGCGGTCGGGGGCGACGGAACGTCGTATGAGATTGTGAACGGCGTCTTCCCCGAGGCAGAGACCCAGGGCCGGCCCGCGCTCGCTTTTCTGCCGCTCGGCACCGGCAATTCGTTCCTGCGTGACTTCACGTCGCGCGGCGTCGAGCACACGATCGAGGCCCTGCGGCAAAATAGCCGGCGTTTGTGCGACGTGATTCGCCTGCGACACGCCGGCGGCGAGATTTATTTCATCAATATGCTGAATCTGGGCTTTGCGGCCGACGCTGGCGAAGTCGCTAATCGGAGATTCAAGCGCTGGGGCACGGCCAGTTACGTTTTGGGCGTTCTGAGCAGGGTCGCGCGGCTCGAACACCGGGCATTTCCCCACCGGCTGCCGGACGCGCCGGATTGGGACCGGAGGCCTTGCCTGTTCCTGGCGTTCGGCAACAGTAAATTCACCGGTGGCAAGATGATGATCGCGCCACATGCCGATCCCGCCGACGGTCGAATCGAGTATGTGCGATGGTCTCCGCTCGGCCGCCTTCGTCTGCTCTGGAATTTTCCGCGCCTCTTCACCGGCACGCATATCACCCATCCACTCGCTTCGCGCGCCGCAGTCGAACGAGTTGATCTTGATCTTGGCGGTCCTGTAAATGTGATCGTGGATGGCGAGGTTCTGCGGCTGAATTGCCGGTCTCTTGAGGTTCTGCCGTCTGCTTTGGAAGTCATCGTATGAGAAGAACGTGGCTCACGATTCGCGCCCTGGTTCTGTGGGCGGTGAGCGGAATCCATTTTGCGGTAGTCGGTACCATAATCGTGGTCGTCGGACTGTGCGTGGACCGGCGCAAGCACGACTGGATATACCGGGGATTTTTCCGCAACATCCTTCGTCTCGCGGGCGTGAACTTCGAAGTGCACCGTGCTTCGGGTTTCGACGCGCAGCGAACGAGTATTTTCATTTGCAATCACGTGAACATTTTCGATCCGTTCGTGATTTATTCCGCCATTCCGCAGTTCGTTCGCGGCTTCGAACTCGAGTCGCATTTCAAATTGCCCATCTATGGCTGGATGATGGGCTGGTTCGGAAACGTTGCCGTGCCGGACGCTCCCACGCGCGAAAGCCTTGAAATCATGACCCAGCGCGCCAAGGCAGCGCTTGATTCCGGCGTCAGCTTGATCGCCTTCGCGGAGGGTTCGCGCACCCGCGACGGCCACCTGAAAGAATTCAAGAAGGGGATATTCAATCTCGCGCAGAAATTTGGGGTGCCCATCGTGCCAATAAGCATCGTCGGCTCGTACCAGTTCTTTCGGACGGGGAACTGGATGCTCTATCCGGGGAAAATCACGATCTATTTGCACGACACGATCGACACTTCGCAAGTCGCGCGCGGAGAAGTGGACGCATTGCGCCGCCGCGTGCAGGATATCGTCGCGGTGCCGGTGGAAGAATCGCTGAAGGCGAATCTCCCGGGGTGAAAATCTACGCCGCGATCTATCCCGAGGCCGTCGAAACTGACTGTGCGGCCCTCGAATTTGTGTGTCACTTTGTGGGTACCGCTTTCCTTTGTTTTCAACAACTTAGCTCGCGAATTACCTGGCTACGCGTGTCACTTAATTGCGAGTTCTGAGGCTGACGAATCGGAAAAAGTGTTCCACTTCACCTTGGCTATTTGCGGGCTCGGCTTTCCTGTAGCTCAGGTCGTTCTTCAGACCTGAGGCTTTTCGGGAAAGGGGCCGAATACCCTCATCCCAACGAACCGGGATGAGCTACATAACGGCCAACGGCCAATCGGGACCTGCCCGCGAATCGGCTGGCGGGGATTGGCGCTCCCGCGTTGCGCCTCGCGTCATCCTGAGCGGAGTCGAAGCCCCGCGGACCGGCAGGGATCTTCTTCGTCCCTCGCAGCGCGTATTCGTTCAATTGTCAAAGAGCAACACGCTCCCGGCCAGCGAGAGCGGACGAGAACTCTCCCGCCGCGGCGGACGAGCCTCGTCACTAATAGGCTGGCAAATTTTCGAGGGCGCGTCTACTGGCCTTTCGGCCAGCGCAGCTGTTGCCTGTACTTTTCTAATGGCGCACAGGTACGACGCGGAGGGATCGCTCAACGTTTCTCGAGTTCCGACGCAGACTCTGAGACTCCTTCAATCGTCCCTCCGGGACTACAGGCTCTTATCGCCTGTTCCCGGCACTGCGCTGCGCTTCGTGCCGGGCTAATTACAATCGCCGCTCCGCGGCCAAACATCGCCGTCGAACCGTCAGGTCGTCCGCAGAGTCCGCAGAGTTGTCACACAGACTTTGAAGCTCCGAGCCCCTTAAAATGCCTTTTGTTTCCGCAAGCTACGAAATCGGATCGAGGATCGAGCACAGATGTGTCGCACCTACGGCGCTTGGAATGGCGGTGGCTTGGTTTCCCAACGCTCCCGCGTTGGGCTAATGTGTGCCGCGCCTACGGCGCTGGGAAGATCGCGCTTCCGCCAGTGGAGCGATCACTAATGGGGCTCTTTCTCCGCAAGCTGTGACGCGAGTTTACGGGCTTAGAAAGTTTGCGTGGGACTGGCGTCGGGCAGCGAGCGGCCGGCGCGGAGTTCCTGCCAGGTGTAGAACACGCGGTGAATCACGGTGATGGTCGAAATCACGGCGATGACCCAGAGCGCCGGCGCCATGCGATTGAACGCTCCTCCGAGAATGAGCAGCACGAGGCGCTCGGGCCGCTCCATGAATCCAACCTTGCAGGACGGAATCAGCGATTCGGCGCGCGCCCGCGAGTAGCTCACCATGAACGAACTGGCCATTGCCACCGCCGCCAGCACCATGTAGAAAACCTGGCCGATCAGCGTGTAGTACACGACCAGACCCATGTAGAGCGCGAGGTCGGAGTAGCGGTCGAGCGTGGAATCAAGGAATGCGCCGAAGGCGGTGACGCGGCCAACGCGGCGCGCCACCTGTCCGTCCGCCATGTCGAGAAAGGCCGCGAGAAATAGGGCTGCAGCCGCCGCGCGAAACTGGCCCATGGCGAAGAGCGCCGCCGCGCAAGAGTTCACACCCAGCGCGAAAAACGTGAACATGTTGGGGGTAATGCCGGTGGCGGCGAGGCCAGTGACGACGTGCTGGAGGAGCCAGCCTGCTCCCTCGCCAATCCAGTAGGTGATGGGACGCTTTAGGTCCTTGCGGTCATTTTCCATCTGCCCCGAAATAATACACCGGAAATCGAGATGCGGTTGAGGTAACGCATGGTCGCGGGCCCGCGCCGGCGAAGAACTGGGTGACTGCATTCAATGCGCTGACGAGAGAGTGCCCGGGGTGGGGGGTCGAAATCATGCTGCGCGTTCAAGATGATGCTATTCGTGCAGCGTTGCGCGCACGCCGACACAACCCAATCATTACCGAGTATTACGGTTGTTCTTCGTAGAGCCGCTGGACATCACAACTTCTGTGGCGAGCCGGAAGCGGATACTAGGAGCCAGAGGTCCGGTTGTCCGACTAGTCAGGCACTTGACAATGCTCTCCGGCAGGTTAATCCTTCTCGGGCAGTTGAAGTTACCGACGGGTTTCTGAGTAGAACATGAACCGCAACCGTCCGGGCGAACCCAACCTCTTTCCTAACTCTCACTCGTAGCGCGGCAACCTTCAAGCGCCTTGACCGAAAACATCTCGCAGCGGAGTTGAAAAGATCGTGCGGAAACAAGCAAGGAGGAAAGAAAAATGAAGCACAAGAAGATCATCCGGCCCGTTCTGATCTTCGGGATGGCGCTCT
>Ga0209415_10002854_pt1 | contig 32326 bp, 27 predicted proteins | sample PeaSoiSIISIP2007_FD_187696 | JGI IMG/M metagenome (GOLD analysis project Ga0209415, IMG submission 187696) | Peat soil microbial communities from Weissenstadt, Germany - SII-SIP-2007 (SPAdes) (version 2) | ecosystem: Environmental > Terrestrial > Soil > Wetlands > Peat | place: Germany... | reverse complement strand
GCCTGGCGCCGGCCCGCCTGGCGCCGGCCCGCCCGGCTCCGGCCCGCCCGGCCCGCCTGGCCCGCCCGGCTCCGGCCCGGGACGCGCCGCCCCGCCCTGACCCGGGCCGGATACCTGGGGCAGCAGCGCGAAGTCGCGATCGTAGCCCAGCGCGGCCAGCGCGGCTCCGCAGGTCGGGTCCACGTCGCCCGCGGTGGCCTGCGCCGCGGCCAGCGCGGCCGCCAGGGCCTCGGCGAACAGCGGGCTCACCGGCATCTCCCGGCCACCGGCCCGGTTGAGCCGGGACAGCTCGGAGTCGGCGCGGAACCGGGAGCAGGCCGCGTCGGCCGCCGTCAGTTCCGCGCTCAGGATGGCGCGGGCCACCTGACCGGCCGCCGGGTCAGTGACCAGGGCAGACACCGTGGTTCCCCACGTGCGGAAGGTAATGTCAGTGATCATCAGCGGGTCGTTCATCCGCCGGTGTGCGATCCGCTCGACGTGCTCTGCACCGGGCTGGGGGCCGGGGCGGGCGCGGGGGGCGTAGCCGGCGGGGCCAGCGTCGGGGCCGCGCTGCTCGGCGGGGCCGCCGCGGCCGTGGCGGGCTGCGCTGCGGGCGTGCTCGGCGCCGGGGCTGCGGCCCGGTGCGTCGCGGAGTGGGCCGGGGTCGGGGCCGCCGTCGTGGCCGGGGCCGTGCTGGCCGCCGGGGCGGCCGGCCGGGTCGGGGCCGGGGCCGCGCTGGCCGTCTGGGCGGGCGCGCTGCGCGCGAACAGCACCGCGAACGCCGCCGCGGTAATGGCGCTCAGCTGGGTGGCGCGCCAGGTCAGCCGGGACAGGCGGCGCAGCGCCACATCCCGGCCGCCGTCCGGCTCTCCGCCGCCGCCGCCGATGGCCGGGCGGCCGGTGCGGCCCGCCCCAGGCGGCGGCCCCGCCTGGCGTCCCGGCCCGGCCGGGAAGCCGGCCCCGGTCAGCGGGCGGGTCAGTCCATCGCCGGGCCAGTCCGGGTACGGGCCGCTCGGTTCGAATCCGTCATGCATGGCGGACAGCACACCGGAAAACGGGTTAAGGGCCGGCCAAGAACGGCTGAAGAATGCCCCGGCGATTGGCCGGCCGGTCTCCGGCCGCTCCGGGCGGGCTGTCACGCTACGTCGCTGAGACGCGTGATTAACATGCCGGACATCTGCGCAGGTAACGATCAGCCAGGTGAGCAGCGGTTATGCGGACTGGCGCGGGCATGTGATCGTCTGCGGGCTGCAGGGGGTGGGCCTCCGGATCGCCCGGCTGCTCACCCTGTCCGGGGTGCCGGCCGTGGTGGTGGACGACAACCCCGACCTCCGGCTGGCGCGCAGCCTGATCGCCTGGGGAATCCCCCACCTGGCCGGCAGCTCCAGCAGCGCGCAGACGCTCAGCGAGGCCGGGCTGGCCGGCGCGGAGGCGGTGATCTGCGTCCTGGACGACGATCTGCGGACCCTGGAGACCGCCCTGCTGACCCGGGAACTGCGGGCCGACGTCCGGGTCGTCGTGCAGCTGGGCAACCCCGCGGTGGGCCGGGCCCTGTCCCGGATCCAGGTGTCGGTGCTGGACGTGGCCGGGCTGTCCGCGCCGTCCATCGCCGAGGCCTGCCTGCGCTCCGGGGTGCAGGAGATCAGGCTGGCCGGGGAGCGGTTCGCGGCGGCCCGGACCACCGCGCCGCGGGCCGCCACCCTGCGTGAGCTGTACGGGGCGCTCGCCCCCATCGCGGTGCAGCCGGCCGGCGGTGACGTCGTGGTGTGCCCGGGCCGGGACCAGCGGGTCGCCGCGGGCGACGGGGTGACGCTGATCGGCACCCCCGGCGAGCTGCGCGCCGCCGGGGTCACCGGGCACCGCGACCATGACCCGGGTCGGCCGCCCGCCTGGCCGGTCCGTGGCCTGCGCCACCTCCGCCACCTGGCCGTCTCGCTGCTGCACGCCGTGGACCGGCGGCTCACCGTCGCGCTCGGCGCGCTGTTCGCCGTGCTGATCGCGTCGACCACGATCCTGCGGCTGGCCTTCCAGCTGCCCGGCGGGCACCGGATGACGCTGCTGGACGCGGCCTACTTCACCGTGGAGACGGTGACCACCGTCGGCTACGGCGACTTCTCCTTCCGGCAGCAGAGCCCGTGGCTGATGGCCGGCGCCATCTGCCTGATGCTGCTCGGCGCCCTGTTCGTCGCGGTGTTCTTCGCCATGCTCACCAACATGCTGGTCAGCCGGCGGATCGAGGAATCCCTGGGCCGCCGCCGGATCACCGGGCTGCGCGGGCACGTGCTGGTCATCGGGCTCGGGTCGGTGGGCATGCAGGCCGCCGCGCGGCTGGTCGCGGCGGGCAGCGAGGTGGTCGTGGTGGAGATGCACGACGGCAACCGGCACCTGGGGCAGGCCCGGGCGCTCGGCGTGCCGGTGGTCATCGCGGACGCGACCCTGCCCGAGACGCTGGAGTCGGTCAGCCTGGCCAGCGCGTCCGCCGTGGCCGTGCTGACCAGTGACGACCTGGCCAACCTGGAGACCGGCCTGGCGGTGCGCGACCAGCTCGGCCCGCGCTGGGCGGCCACCCCGGTGGTGCTGCGCATGTTCGACCCGCAGCTGGCCCGGTCGGTCCGGCACAACTTCGGGTTCCGCAATGTCCGGTCCACCGCGGCGCTGGCCGCCCCGTGGTTCGTCGGCGCCGCCCTGGGCCTCGACGTGCTGAACACGTTCTACGTGGGTGACGAGCCACTGCTGGTGGCGCGGCTGACGGTGAGCGCCGGCGGCGGGCTGGACGGGCTGGCCATGCGTGACCTGGCCGCGACGACCCGCATCCTGGCCATCAGCCGCGCCGCCGACCAGGGCTACCTGGAGCACCCGCCGCGCCGCGGCACCCGGCTGCGGGCCGGGGACCAGGCCTACCTGATCGGCCCCTACGAGGAACTGCTCGCGGTGCTCCGCCGGGACCGGCCGAGCCCCGGGGCCGGCGGGGCGCCGCAGCCTGTGGATCAGCCGGTGACCGCCGCCGAATAGAATGGGGCGGCCGCGGGTTATACGTGGTGTCCACTCCCTATCGCAGATGAGATTCCGCATGCCCGTACGCCAGGCCCAGCTCGCCACCCGTGATGAACTGCGCAACGTCGCCATCGTCGCGCACGTCGACCACGGCAAGACCACCTTGGTGGACGCCATGCTGTGGCAGTCCGGCGCGTTCCGGGTCGGCGCCCAGGTCAACGACCGGGTGCTCGACTCCGGTGACCTGGAGCGGGAAAAGGGCATCACCATCCTGGCCAAGAACACCGCGGTGGCGCACGGCGGGCTGACCATCAACATCGTGGACACCCCCGGGCACGCGGACTTCGGCGGCGAGGTGGAGCGCGGCCTGTCCATGGTGGACGGGGTGCTGCTGCTGGTGGACGCCAGCGAGGGCCCGCTGCCGCAGACCCGGTTCGTGCTGCGCAAGACACTCGAGGCGCACCTCCCCGTCATCCTGGTCATCAACAAGGTGGACCGCCCCGACGCGCGGATCGCGGAGGTGGTGGACGCCTGCTACGAGCTGTTCCTGGACCTGGACGCCACCGAGGAGCAGATCGAGTTCCCGATCGTGTACGCCTCGGCCCGGGCCGGCCGCGCCTCGCTGACCCGTCCCGCGGACGCGTCGCTGCCGGACTCGCCGGACCTGGAGCCGCTGTTCACCGTGCTGCGCGAGACGGTGCCGGCGCCGTCCTACGACCCGGCCGAGCCGCTGCGCGCCCACGTGACCAACCTGGACGCCTCCGCCTACCTGGGCCGGATCGCGCTGTGCCGGATCGAGTCCGGGACCATCAAGAAGGGCCAGCAGGCCGCCTGGTGCCGCCGCGACGGCTCCATCGAGAAGGTCAAGATCACCGAACTATTCCGAACGGAAGCGCTGGAGCGGGTGCCCGCCGACAGTGCCGGGCCCGGGGACATCATCGCCGTGGCCGGGATACCGGAAATCATGATCGGCGAGACGCTGGCCGATCCCGACGACCCCCGGCCGCTGCCGCTCATCACCGTCGATGAGCCGGCCATCTCGATGACGATCGGGGTGAACACCTCGCCCCTCGTCGGCCGCGAGAAGGGCTCGAAGGTCACCGCGCGGATGGTCCGCGACCGGCTGGACCGCGAACTGGTCGGCAACGTCTCGCTGAAGGTGCTGCCGACCGAGCGGCCGGACACCTGGGAGGTGCAGGGCCGGGGTGAGCTGGCGCTGGCCGTGCTGGTGGAGACCATGCGCCGGGAAGGCTACGAGCTGACCGTGGGCCGCCCCACCGTGGTCACCCGCGAGGTGGACGGCAAGCTGCACGAGCCGGTCGAGCGGCTCACCGTGGACGTGCCCGAGGAGTACCTGGGCGCGGTCACCACGCTGCTGGCCCTGCGCAAGGGCCGGATGGAGCACATGACCAACCACGGCACCGGCTGGGTGCGGCTGGACTTCATCGTGCCCGCCCGCGGCCTGATCGGGTTCCGCACCCAGTTCCTCACCGACACCCGGGGGACCGGGATCGCGCACCACGTGTTCGAGGGGTACGAGCCGTGGTCCGGCGACATGCGGATGCGTCCCACCGGGTCGCTGGTGGCCGACCGGACCGGCGCGGCCAGCGCCTACGCGATGTTCTCCCTCCAGGAGCGCGGCACGCTGTTCGTCGCCCCGGGCACCGAGGTGTACGAGGGGATGATCGTCGGCGAGAACTCCCGCTCCGACGACATGGACGTGAACATCACCCGGGAGCGCAAGCTCACCAACGTGCGCCAGTCCACCGGCGAGGAACTGGAACGGCTGGTTCCGCCGCGGGCGCTCAGCCTGGAGCAGGCCCTGGAGTTCTGCGCCAACGACGAGTGCGCGGAGGTCACCCCGGCCACCGTCCGGCTGCGCAAGCTGGCGTTGGACGCCAAGGACCGCGCCCGGTCGCGGGCCCGCCGCTCCCGGGGCGAGTAGCTGTCAGTCGCGCACGATGGTGATGCCGTCCACCAGGAAGGCCTCCCCGGGCGCCAGGCCCGCGGCGGAGACCGTCACGCTGAGCCGGCTCGTTCCCGGCCGCCGGATCTGGTAAGTGAGGCCCTCGAACTGGAAGGCCGGGCCGAGCCGCATCGTCACCTGCTGGCTGCCCACCACGCTGCCCCCCGCCAGTTCCTGCACCTGCAGGGTGAGGGTGGGCGTGCCGGTGACGGCACGCGCCCACAGCCCGATCTGCTCCGATCCCTTCAGCGTGGTGGAGATCCACGGCGGTGAGTCGGTGAACCCGGCCGTGGCCGGGCTTTTCCCCGTGTTCGCTACCCGCAGGCTCCAGGGGCCCTGATGCGCCGTGGCCGAGCGGGACAGCGCCGTGTTCCCGCTGTCCGCCACCCAGCCCTGGGTGCCGGCCGTGAAGTCCGGGTTGGTCACCGGGCAGGTCTGCCGGAACCCGGCTAGCAGCCCGGTGAGGTTGGCCAGCGTGTCCGGGTACGCGGGTGCGTTCCGGTCCAGCATCACCGCCCGGAAGGCCGCGAAGGCGTCGGACAGCTCGGCGAGGTTCTCCTGCAGGACGGTCTGCGACGTGGTCAGGGCCAGCCTGCGGATGCCCGCCTGGTCGGCGGCGAGCACGGGCTGCGCCGCGGTGCCGGTCAGCGCACCTCCCCGGAGCTGCTGCAGGACGCCGGCCGCACTGTGGACCAAGGGCATGGCCTGCGCGCAACTGGAGCCCGCCGAGGCGGCACCAGCCGTCGCGGTAGCGGTGGGCTGTGCCCCCGCGATCACCTGCCCGCAGCCGCCCAGCAGGGCGGTGCCGGCCAGTGCCACGGCCGCCGCGGCGCGGCCTCGCCACCAGCGCCCGGCGGGCGGCTGGCCGGCCATGCGGGCGGTGCTGCTGTCGGTCGGTCTCATTGTCGGCACCCCCATCATGAGCCCACCCCGCTGGGGGCCTGCCGCAGGTAGACGATGGCCGCCGCCTTGTGGGACTCCGCGAAGACGGCCTGCGCGGTGTAGGAGTTGGCGGATGCGCCGACTGGCGCCTGCGAGTCGGCTACCTCAATGGCAACCCACGGCGACGAGGCCGCCGCCGAGTTGTTGGCGTCGACCCGCTCGGTGAGCGCGGGGTCGGGCGTCCAGGAGTTGTTCTTGTTCGTGCTGGTCGACGAGTGGATGGAATACAGGCCCACCGCCCAGCTCGGCGTGGCGGACGAGGCCAGTGAGGGGGTGGTGAGGCTGGTCGAGCTGTTGTCGTCGACGACCGCCGCAGTGCCCGCCAGGGGGGCCGTGTTGTCCACGCCGCTGTACGCGGCGATGGCGAAGGTGCCCTTGGCGGTGCCGGTCCAGGACGCGGTGTAGCTGGCGCCGGCGTCAGCGGACGTGGCCACCTTGTAGTAGCCGAACACCTGGTAAGCGGTGCCGTCCACCACGGGGGACCAGCTGAACGGCGTCCAGCCGGAACCGAAGGTGAAGCCGGTGACCGGGCTGGCCAGGGCCAGCCAGGCGATCATGACGTCGCCCGGCTGGATGCCCGCGGGCGCGCCGATCGACGCATGGGTCGTGCCCGAGGTGATCGAGGCCTGCGAGGCCGCCCGGAAGGCGATGGGCGAGGTGGCCGGGCCACCCGGGTCCGCGCTCGTCTCCTGGGACCGGACCGATGTGCCGGTCGAGTTGGTCGCGCTGACCTGGTAGTAGTACGCCGTGCCCGCGGTGACCGCGCTGTCGGTGTACTGCGTGGCCGGCCCGCTGACGGTCGCGAGCATCGTCTCGCTGCCCGGGCTGGTGCCCCGGTAGATGGTGTAGGTGTCGATCGGCGGCGTGCCAGCCGGGGGCCCCAACCAGCTCAGGGTCACGCTGGTGGCGTTCGCGGTTGCCTGCGGCGTGGGCGCGGCCGGGGGCGCCTGGTACTCGAAGGCCCCGGCGTCGTCGTAGCTGCGCACGCCCACGCCCGTGTTCGGCGTGGACGGGTCGTCCACGCGCCCATTCCCGGCGATGTCGATGGTCTGCTCGCCCACGGCGTTGGAATCGGCCATGTCGATGGCGGGCGAGCCGGCGGTGAGCTGGAAGTTGCCGGCCGACGGGTTCGCGAACCCCGGATCCCCCTGCTTCCCGTTCGGCTCCTGGCCAGGGACGGCGGCCTGGAATGCCGACAGGGTCCGGTACGACGTGTTGCCCCAGGTCACCACGTAGCCAGGACTGCTGAGCCACAGGACGTCGCGGTCGAGGACCGTGCCGGTGCCCGAGGTGCTGTCCACCCGGATGTCGCCCTTGGTGCCGAAGCACGTGGTGGTGCCGCCCGCCCCGTCCGGGCAGTTGATCGCGTTGTCCACGCTGATGTTGTTCTTGATGGTGAAGCCGCTCGGGGTTCCCGCCGGGATCCCCTCCACGTTGATGCCGGCGGTCGCGTTCTCGTACACGGTGTTGCCGGTGATCTGGTTGCCGGTCACGCTCAGGTCGTCGATGCCGTGGTCACCGGTGAAGCAATCGGAGGTGTTGCCCGTCGTGGGATGAGAGCAGTTGGTCAGCTGCACCGTGGTGATGCCCATGTTGTGGTAGCTGAGGTTGCCGGCCACCACGTTGTTGTTGCCGCCCGGGTAGAACTGGATCCCGGAGTCTTCGTTGTCGTGCACCACGTTCCGGGTGATCGTGTTGCCGGGAGAGATCACGTCGATGCCGTTAGCGTTGCGCTCCCAGCCGAACGCGTTGAACGAGGCCTCGTTGCTGTCCACCGTTATCCCGGTGGAGCCCTGAGTCAGGTAGATCCCCTGGGCGCTGTTGTTGTCCACGTGGTTGCCGGTAATGGCCGAGTTGCTCGTCATGCCCACATAGATGCCGACGGCGTTGGCGCCCTGGACCCGCTGCCCGGAGGCAGTCACCGTGTTGCCGCTCACCGTGATGTTGCTTGAGTTCCACAGGTAGATCCCGCTCGATATGGTGCCGGTCACCGTGAACCCGTTGATGGTGATCCAGCTCCGCGAGGAGAGGGTGAAGCCGTGCGTGGCGCCGGTGATGGTCACCGTCGCCCCCGGGGCCGCCTCGAAGGTGATCGGGTTACCCGACGTGCCGGAGTTCGCCGGCGTGACATTCTCCTGGTAGGTGCCCGATGAGACGAGGACAGCCTGCCCGGCCGTGGCCACGCTCGCCGCCTTGGAGATCGTGCAGAACGGCTGGCTCTGGCTGCCGGGGCCGGAGTCTGAGCAGCCCGCGCCGCCGACATACCACGTGGACGCGTCGGCCGTCGCGGAGGCGGCCGGCCCCAGCACTCCCGCGAGGGTGAGCACGGCCACTACCGTCGCCCGCGTCGCCCGCGTCGCCCCGCGCACGCGGCGACGGCCCCCCACCAGTTGACTCATGGTGTACCGCACCCCCCACCCCAGTGCGTGCCTGGTACGGGTGCCACGCTGCCACAGGTGTACCGTCTGCCGCCTCCCCCATTTGCACTAGAAGCGGCCCGTCAGGCCGGAGCGCGGCCGCTGCCTGGAGCCCGCACCAGGCCACGCCGGGGCGGCCGCGCCCGGTGCGCTCACCGTCGCCGCGCAAAGACGAAAATAGCGGTCCTGATTCTGCGGGGGGCCAGCCGCTGATGCATCACTCCGAGGAAGTACAGGGCGCGGGAGAAGCCAAAGTGCGCGGGGTCCGACTGGTAACCGTACACGCAGTGCTGGAAGCCGTGACGGCCCAGTGCCTGGCGGACCGCGTGCACGGTATTGCACCTGAAACGGGTCGGGAATACATCTTCTTCCTTCCGGGGATTGATGTATGACCGCTGGACGATTGCCGGGTGATACCTGTTCGGGATGACCCGGGCGGCAATGCCGAAGTAGCTCAGCGCATTAGTCGTCCTCATGCACAGGTACCCGCCCGGCCTGATTACCCGACGGCACTCGGCGAGGAACAAGTCGGGGTTCTCGACATGCTCCATGACGTAATCGCTCACCGCCAGGTCCACCGAGGCGTCCGGGATAGGCCACCGGCTGCTTGCGTCGACCAGGTGGAATTCGTCAACGAACGGGTTGTCATGGGCGGCCGGGTTGACGTCTATTCCTATCACCTTCTTGCAGCGCCCATTCAAGATCTTGAGGTCGGTCCGTGCCGTTCGCTCCTCGGCATGCTTGCCCCGCCCGCAGCCGATGTCCAGGACCGTGAAAGACGGCTCGAGCAAGGACCGGACCCGGGTGTAGAAGACGACCAGCTGGTCGATGTCGGAGTACCCGCCAAACTGCGACTCGGGAAAGTACCGGGCCCTGGGGTCGAGGCGGGCCCTCCGGTTCCCGTGGCCATTGGCCGTCACCGCGCCACCGGTGGCCGTGACCGGATCGGCGATGGGCGCCGGGCGGGTCATCGTGGCATGCTGGCTGCGCTCTTCCTTGGTGGTCATGTCACATTCTCCTCAGTAGTTCCCGGGGTGCCGCCGGGGAAGTGGGCGCCGGATTACCCGGCCGCTGCTCACGCCGCCCCAGAATGCGGAACGACCAGCCGGCTGCCCGCCAGGCGGATTCATCCAGGGTGCACCGCGCATCGATCATGTTCCGCTGAGCCACCACAGTCGCCAGCATCGTGGGATCGATGACGCGGTAATCGGCCCATTCGGTCAGGTGCAGCACGGCGTCCGCGTTCGCCGCTGCCTCAGAAACCGAACTGGCGTAGCGGACGTCCGGCTGGATGCGTGCGGCATTGCGCATGGCCACGGGATCATGCACGGATACCAGTGCGCCCTCCCGGACCAGCTCGCGGCACACGTGCAAACTCGGTGAGTCCCGCACGTCGTCGCTCCCCGGCTTGAAAGCCAGTCCGAGAACGGCGAGCCGGCGCCCGGCGAGCGCGCCGCCGACTACGTCACGGGCGAGTTCGGTCACACGTGACCGGCGGCCGAGGTTAATCGCGTCGACCTCGCCGAGAAGGTTGACGACCGACTCGACGCCCAGCTGCCGGGCGGTGGACCGGAAGGCGCGGAGGTCCTTGGGCAGGCAGCCGCCGCCGAAGCCGAGGCCGGGCGCCAGGAAGCGCTTGCCGATCCGGTTATCCCGGGCCAGTGCGTCGGTCAGGTGCACGACATCCGCGCCGACCTGCTCGCAGATCTCCGCCATCGCATTGATGAACGAGATCTTCGTGGCCAGGAATGCGTTGGCCGAGACCTTGACCAGTTCCGCCGTCTCCAGGTCCATGACCAGCGCCGGGACGCCGTCGTCCAGGAGCTTCGCGTACACCTGCTGCAGGACCTCGGCGGACCGCTGAGACGCCACGCCGAAGACGAGGCGGTCAGGCGAGAAACTGTCCTCCACGGCGAAGCCTTCCCGGAGGAATTCCGGATTCCACGCGACGTCCGCGCCGTCGCCTGCGGGCGCCCGTGCCCTGATCCGTGCCGCCAGGCGGCGTGCCGTCCCGACTGGGACGGTTGACTTCCCGATGACCAGGCACGGGCGCCGGAGGCGGGGAGCGAGGGCGTCAGCGGCGGCATGGAGATGGCACAGGTCGGCTTCGCCGCCCGCCGCCTGCGGCGTGCCCACGCACAGGAAGTGGACGTCGCCGAAGTCCGCCACCTCGCGGAAGCGAGTGGTGAACCGCAGGCGGCCGGCGTCCAGGTTCTTCCGGAGCAGTGGCTCGAGGCTGGGCTCGAAGAATGGCACCTCGCCATTGCCGGCCCGCGCCACCTTGTCCGCGTCCACGTCCAGCCCCATCACGTCATGGCCGAGATCAGCCATGCAGACCGCGTGAGTGAGGCCAAGGTACCCGGTGCCGATCACGGTCAGCCGCATGTCAGCTCCCCTTACCCGGCAGGCCGGCCCGGGCGCGCGCGATTCCGAGCGATGCCGAGGTGGCGGCCATGTCGCGCCACAGGTCGTTGCTGCTCCCGTTCTTGTCCAGGAAGGTGTAGACGCTGCCCTGGTAGAGCTGGTGCCAGGCCCAGAGGGCAAGTCCCTGCGCGCCGCCGCGCACTGGCCCGGTCATGTATGCCGCCACCAGCGCGCTGGCTGCCTGCGGGCCGCCCGGCTGGCGCCCGCCCGGGAAGGACATCTGCGAGCAGGTGCTCCACAAGATGAACGGGCTCGGCCACCGGGCCCGCGCGGCCCGCCACGCCCGGGCCTGGACGGCAGCGTCATTGTTCTTGATGTTGTCGGCCAGCAGGAACCCGTCCACGTAGCCGCTGCCCTTGAACGCGTCCAGGGTCGCGTTGGTCTCGAACCGGTAGCGCGGGCCGAACGAGCCGCAGCGCGTCTGACCGGGCAGCCCGCAGGTGAGGTCGCCGTCGGACACGTTGACGAGCACCGGCACCCCAGGCAGCTCACGGTGGAATACCCCCCCGGTCGCGGCCAGGTACCGCAGGCCCTGCCGGACGTCATAGTCCTGGTTCAGCCGGTCGGCCACATCGATCGCGGAGATCGTGCCGGGGTGGGACCTGACCTGGTCGGCAATCTGCTGGACCTCGGGGGAGATGTCCTTCCCGGCGAAGAACTCCGCCTTGTAGTCGAATTCCAGGACCACCGCGAGCCCGGCCCGGCGCGCTTGCTGCACGGTCGCCTGGTCGCCGGGCAGCAGGCTGACCGCGTCGAATACGGCCCGCATCCGGGCGAAGTCCCAGGCCTGGCTGCGGAACAGGTGTGCGGCGTTGGCACTGCTCACGCCCTGGGCCAGCAGGAGCGGCCGGGGCAGGGGCGCCGCGCCGGGCCGGGCGGGCATCCCGGGAGATCCAGCCGGGCCGCCTGGGCCGGCCGGGCTGCTCCTGGCCGGGCTGCTGCCGGCGGTGCGGGAACAGCCGGCCAGGGTGGCCGCCGCGAGCATCAGGGCGGAGAGCATCGCCGGGAACAGCGATCCGCGGGACCTGGCGGTCATTGCGGAATCCCGCCCCGCACGGCGGCCCCGATGACGTTAGCCACCGGCACCGGCAGGCGCCGCCACACCCCGGTCCCCCACTGCCACCGCTGGACGTCGTCATCGGACGGCTCCCCCGGGAGGCGGTGCCAGAACAACTGGACCGGCTCCGCGCCCCATTCCCGTTTCGATTCGTATGTCCCGGAGCCCGGTGACGAGCGGCCAAGGTCGAACACCCGGCACCCGCGTGCGATGCCGTAGCACAAGGACTGCCAGTAGAGGAGCTGGCCGGGGGCCCGGGGGAGGAACGGGCGAAGCGTCCCCATCCAGGGCATCACGGCCCGGTCCCCCTGGACGAAGACCATCGCGGCGCCGATGGCCTGATCGCCGGCCCGGACCAGGATGATCCGCACGTCCTCGCCGAAGGCGCTCATGATGCGGCCGAAGAACGCCCGGCGGTGCACCGGCGAGCCGAGGTCGCGCAGGTTCGTCGCCAGGATCCGGTAGAAGTCCGCCAGCGCCTCGCTGCCGTGCACGGATGCTGTCAGGCCGGCCCGGCGTGCCTTCCGGACCTGACTGCGCCGGTTGCCGTGGATCCGCTGCCATACCGCGTCCTCACCGCCGGACAGATCGACCACCATGGTCACCTTGTGCAGTGAGGGGACCAGGGGCACAGGCCGGTCCGCGAGATGCCGCAATTCCAGCGGCGAGGCAGTGGCCGCCGCCAGCTCGACCGCGGCCGAGGCCAGCGCGCCCTCGGCCGCCCGGTCCCCGGCGGTGCACAGGCCGCCGGTATCCAGGTACGGCATGGAGACCAGGTGACGGCCGAAGAGCCGGCTGCTCATCTGGACCAGCGGCAAGATCCCCACGAGCACGCCATTGCGGACGCTGGCCAGCGGGATCACCCGGTGGCCGTACGTCTCGGACACGATGCGCAACCACTCCCAGCGGTGGGCCAGGGTGCCGTCCGGTGCCCGGAGGACGAAGTCGTCCCAGGCCCGGGCGTCGGCCCAGCTTCCCACCCGCAGCGGTCCCGCTGCCGTCCGCCCGGTTCCGTCCGCTGACCGGCCCGAGGTGAGCAGCGGATAGCCGCGCAGGCCCGGCTCGGCGGCGCTCACCACAACCGCCTCACGATCGCGGCCGCCTGCCGGAAGAGCAGCCCCAGGTCATACGCCAGGGACCCGTGGCTCAGGTACGCGAGATCGGCCCGGGCCCGGGCGTGTACCATCGTGGTCTGGTAGTACGCCGCAGGGTCCGGGGCGGCGGCCAGGACGTCGGCCTCGTCCATGAACGCCAGCGTGGACGGCCCGGCGATGCCGGTGCGCACGGTGAGCACGCGGCGTTCCTCCGGTGCCAGCAGCGCCACGAACTCCGCCGTCTCGGGGCGTGGTCCCACCAGGCTCATGTCGCCGCGCAGCACGTTGTACAGCTGCGGTAGCTCGTCGAGGTACCAGCGGCGCAGGAAGCGGCCGAGGGGGGTCACGCGGGGGTCGCCCGTCGGGCTGACGTTCGCGCTCATCCGGTCGGCTCCCACGACCATGGTGCGGAACTTCAGGATCTCGAACCGTTCCCCGTACAGGGTCACCCGCTGCTGGCGGTAGAACGCGGGGCCGGACGAGAGCCATTCGGCCAGCACGATCGTGAGCAGGACCGGGGCCAGCACGGCCAGCGCCATCGCCGAGACGGCGATGTCGAACAGGCGCTTGCCCGGCCGGTGGTCAAGCCCAGAGAACATCGCTGTCCTGCCGTTCCCGCTGGACGTGCCGGACCAGCATGAACGCTTCCGCCGCGGCGACCCCCGCCGTCGCCCCGTGCCTGCGGCTGTAAGCCTCCAGCGCCTGGTAGGACCGGGGATGCGGGAACGGGCGCATCTCGCCCGCGAACGTCTGCTCGTACGCCCGCATGGCCTCGAGCTTCGCTGGCAGTGTCGCGCTGATGTCGACGAAAAGGTTCGCGCTGAAGGTGCTGCCGGCGAACGGTGCCGCCCATTCGGTGGATGACGCCGTCTCGTAGCACATCACCGTGGCGACGCTGGTGTCGGCCATCGGCCTGGTTGCTACCAGCGTCGCCTGGAAAGCGATCCGGTGGTCCTGGTTCGCGTCCTCTTTGAAGGGGGTGAGCACCACGTCGGGGCGGATCTCGCCGACGTACTTCTCGATCGGGGTGATGACGTCAAGCAGCGGGAGGGAGTCGAGCCGCTGGTCCGGGAGCCCGCAGAACACTACGTCAGATACGCCGAGGACCGCGCATGCCCGCACCGCGCACTCCTGCTGGAGATCCACGTGGCGATGCCGGGCCGTCACCCCTTCGGTCAGGATGCAGACGTGCACCTCGTGCGATGCGGCCGTCAACCGGGCCAGGGTTCCGCCGGCGCCGAGCGTCTCGTCGTCGGGATGGGCAGCGACTGTCAGAATCCTCATTGCGGCGCCTCCGCGGCTCGTCGGGTGGGGGCGGTCGGTGGTGGGGGAGGTCTCAAGGCGGGTGGCTCAGCCGGTGGCCCGGTCCCGGCCGTCACCGCCCGGTCCTCTGGGTGCGGCCCGCGCGATCCTGACTCCGTTTTCCGGAAGCAGGCGATCAGCACACCGGTGGTCGTGAGGTAGGCGAACGTGGACGCCGTGGCCGCCCCGGTGATTCCGAGGCGCGGGATCAGCGTCAGGTCAAGCGCCACCGTCACCACCAGGCCGGCCGCCTGGGCGATGGAGGTCAGGCCCGGGCGCCCGATCCCGGACAGGTAGGCCGACAGCACGCCGTACACGCTGCCGCCCGCCATCCCCGCGAGCAGGATCCAGGTCGGGATGGTGGCCGCCCGGAAGGCCGGGCCGTACACCAGCGGCAGCAGCACCGGCGCCGCCACGGCTACCGGCACGGCCAGGACGGCAGGCACCCACCACGTCCGGCGGACGGCCGTGCGCGCCTGGACTACGGCGGCGCGGCCGCCCAGGCGCGCGTACGCCGGGTAGAGCACGTAGTTGATGGCCAGTGAGGGAAGACGCAGCAGCTCGGCGGTCCGGGAGGCCACGGCGTAGATGCCCAGGGCGGCCGGGCCGACGAGGGCGGTGACGATGATGAAGTCAAGCCGCCCGTTGAGCAGCAGGGTGATGCTGTTCAGCTCGGCACGCGTCCCGTAGGCCGCGATATTCCGGGCGAGCCCCAGGGATGGGCGGCCGGCGCGGCGGAAGTAGCCGCGGCGTCCCAGCCGGATCCAGCCCTGCGTGGCGTTGCAGACGTCGCCGAGCGGCAGCGCGACGATGATGGCCACGTACGGGGAGGCCCCGGCGGCCACCATGAGCCCGTAGAAGGGCACGAAGAGCAGCTCTTCGAGGACGATGATCCGGTTGCTGCCCGCCAGGTCGTCGAACCCCTGCGAGCACGCCTTGGCGGTCGTCTCCAGCAGCTGGGTCGGCACCATGATTCCCGCCGCCAGCGTCAGGATGGGCGAGAGCTCGGGCAGCAGCCTGGGCCCGATCAGCGGCGACGCCGCCGCCCACAAGGCCGCCCCCACTACTCCCGCGGTCACCGCCATGGCGAGGAGCGTCACCCGGTAGCGAGGCTCGGCGCGGCCTGGACCGGACAAGAAGTATGGTGCGGCTCCGTACAGGCCGCAGCTCAGCAGCAGGCCGGTGAACCAGGGCAGGACGCGCAGCAGCGCCAGGGTCCCCACCGCGGCCGGCCCGCCGGTCCGGGCCACGATCAGGCTGGCCACCGAGAGTGCCGCGAGTGCGGCAATGCGGGCCGCCAGGTTCGCGCTGATCGCCGCCCCCTCGGGCTTGCGGCACAGCTGCCGCAGCCGCTCACCCACCGCGCCCCGGTTCATCCGGCCGGCTCCAGGACTCCGAGCCGGCCTGCGGTGCTCTCCTCCCACAGCAGGCGGAGCAGCGCGCGGTACCCGGCCCGATAGGCCGGCTGCTCGAGCGCGAGGGCCTGTTCCGCCAGGAAGACCAGGAAGAACAGCGGTGCGGTGGCGGGCGGGGCTTCCAGCCGGGCCAGGTGAGCGCTCAGGAAGGAGCGGACAAGGTCGGGGAACCAGCCGGAGCCGAAGAAGGCGTACAGAATGCCGGTCCCGTTCGTCCAGCCCGGCACGCCGCCCCACCGCTCACGTGCCTGCGCCCATCCCGGATGACCTGGCAGCGAGCCCCGGGCGGGCGGGCACGCGCGATCCAGGTAGGAGCCGTAGGACGCGGGGAACTTGAACACGTCGGAAAACGGCAGGCCGGCGCCACGGCCCAATTCCCAGTCGACCACTCCGGAGATCCGTCCCCGGTCGAGCAGGATGTTCCCTGGCGCGTAATCGCCGTGCACCGCCACCAGCGGCACCCGGGTACCGCCCAGCCGGGCGCACTGGTCCGACAGGTGGTCGAGCAGGTCGGACTCCCAGACGCTCCAACCTACTTCGGCCTGGTAGCGGCGGAACGTGGGACGGATCCACTCCTCGAAGGCATCCGGGCCGAGTGTCACCGTCCCGCTGCACGTCTCCTTCTGAAGGCGGGCCAGCCACGAGCCGGCCACGGCCAGGTCCCTGTCCACCCGCTCCGGATGGCGCACATGACCGGGGGAGTAGTAGTGCCTGCTCAGGGGAGTTCCGGGCACGGCGGTCGACAGCAGCACCAGCCGGCCGGCGACCCGTTCGAGGGCCAGCGGGCGAGGCAGCTCGGCCGTGATCGACGGGGGCCGGGCTGACCACAGGGCCTGCAGCGCGCGGTGCTCGGCCACCAGGACCGGCTCGGTTTCCGGGCGCCGCGCCAGCTTCGCGACGAGACCCGGCAGCCCGTCCGTGCCGAGCAGCAGCAGCGTCACCTTGGCGGCGGGGGAGTAATCGACGCCAATGACGATGCCGTCCGTGACCTGCGGAAGACCGAGACCGGCAGCGGCTGTGTTGGCCCAGTCCCGGACCGCCCCGATCACTGCGGCCTCCGCGCGACCAGGTAGTAGGCCGGCACGAAGTGCCGCCGCGTGCGTGGCGTGGCCAGCGCGACCCGCCGCATCACGGACAGGACCCGACGGAACGCGACCGCCCCCCGGCCGCCGGACGGGAAGGAGGTGTCGAAGAGGACCCGGAGCATGTGGTCCATCTCGGTGCGACGGGCCAGCGGCACCAGGAATGCGGCCCGGCGCTGCTCGGGCAGTGCCGCGTACAGCTCGGCCCCGGTCAGGCCGGCCCGCCGGATCGTCCGGACGGCGCGGCGGGACGACAGCGACCCCGGCCGCATCGGGGCACCCGGATACCAGCGGTTCGGGAACCCGACGCACAGCCAGCCCCCGGGCGCCACCGCGGCGGCCAGGCTGGCCAGCAAGCGCGGTGCCGCGGCTCGGTGGCGGCGCGGCGCCCACGCTGCCAGGTCCGGGGCGGCGACGGCCGGGTAGCGCCGGCCAAGGGCGCGGCCGAGCACACCTCGCCCCGGTGTCACGGCACCGGGCAGCGCCTCGGTGCCCCCGGGGAGCAGCAGCAGCCCGTCCGGCTCACCGGGCACGAGGAAACGCCAGTTCAGCAGGCGCGCGTCCACCTCCGCGCTCATCGCGGCGCTCCGTTCGCCTGCGGCATGCCGGGGGAGCCGTCACGCACGGCGCGCCTTCTCCTCGCCCCCCGGGCCGGGGCAGGGGGTGCGGCGCCCAGGAGCGAGGAGTAGATCTCGTCAAGCACCGCGCACATCCGTTCCGGCGTGAACAGGGCCCGCACCAGATCGCGGGCCTGCTCGCCCATCCGGGCCGCCTCCCCGGGGTGGTCCAGCAGCCACACCACGCGCGCGGCCAGGCCGGCGGGATCGCGCGGCGCGGCCAGCAGCCCGGTGGCCCCGTGGGCCACGAGATCCACCAGGCCATCGACCGCGGTGGCCACGACCGGGCGGCCGGAGGCCATGGCCTCGGTGACCGACCGGCCGACGCCCTCGTACAGCGAGCTGACGACAAAGACGTCGAAGGCGGAGGCGAGCCGGGCGGCGTCGTGGCGGAAGCCGGTGAACTGGACCTCTACTCCCAGGCTCCGGGCGAGGCGGAGCATGTCCGGCTTCAGTTCGCCGTCGCCAACCACGACGAAACGCGCGCCCGGGCGCAGGTCGGCCACGCGAGCGGCCATCCGGACGAAATCGAGCGGCGCCTTCTGCGGATCGAGGCGGCCCACCATCCCCGCCACCGGATCGCCGGGCGGGATGCCCAGCTCGGCGCGCGCCGAGGGATCGCGGTCGTAAGGGATGGCGGCGAGGTCGACGGCGGATGCTGCCACGTCGGTCCGTCCCGGTGCGGCCACCCGGGCCTGGATGGCGTCCCGGGCAACGGTCGGTGCCACGGCGACGAAGGCGTCGGTCAGCGGGCGGGCCATCCGTTCGAGGGCAGAGTACAGCCACAGCCTGTTCGGCATCATCTCACGCAACTCGGTGCCGGTGCCCGACGCCGCCCGCCACCACGGATCGCGGCCATGCAGCGTGACGACGACCACCGGTGTGCCGCTCAGGGCGGCAGCGAGCCTGCCGAGGAAGCCCGCTTTCGCCTCGTGGACGTGGACGATCGCGAACCGCTCCGCGCGGATCAGGCGGACGAGGCGGGCCAGGATGGCAGCGTCCCGGGCTGGCGAGACCTCGCGGCGGAACTCCGGGATCCGCGCGGTCCGCAGCCCGGCCTGGTCCGCGCGCTCCCACAATGGCCCGCTGCCGCCCGCGGCGATCCACACCTCATAGCGCTGCTGATCCATGCCGATCGCGGACAGGAGCGTGTTGCCGCCCGCACCCGCCTCGAGCCGGGTGATCACGTGCAGGAGCTTCACCCGGTTCCGCGGCGGCCGGGTCGGCAGCCGGCCGGGCTCCAGCACCGGTGGCGGGGCGGGCATCCAGCGGCCGGTCGTCATCGTGTGCTCCGGCCGGCGGCGGGACGGGCGGCAGCAGGTCCCGGCCGCCGGGCCTCGCCGCGCCACAGCGAGAAGACGGCCAGGATGCCGAGCAGCGTCCACGCCGTCCGGTCGTGGAGTATCTGGTGCGTGAAGCTGTAGACGGCCATCGTCGCCAGTGCGCCGATGAGGAACTCGGGAGCGGGCAGCCCGCCGGACAGGCCCGGCCCGAGCCGCCGGGAGCTTCCCACCCGGCACGCCCGCATGACGATCTCGCCGATGAGCAGGAGCAGGCCCGCGAACCCGAGGACGCCACGTTCCACCAGCGCTGCCGTCCAGTCGTCGTGGGCCTCCTTCGGGTAGGGCGCAAGCTGCTGCTTCAGCGTGCTCTTGGTGGCGTTCGGTCCCAGGCCCAGCACCGTCGAGGTGCGCCAGAGGTGCAGGGTTTCCTGGGTGATCGTCTGGCGCTCCCAGGCACTCTGCTGGGCCCGGCCGATGGAGTTGCGCACGAGGAGGTTCTGGCTGCTCTGCGCCCGGTACACCACCTGGTAGCGCTGCATCAGCTGATTACCGCCCAGGGCCACGACGGCGAGGACGAGACCGAGCACCAGGGCCGCCGCCGCACCCCGCCGGGCGGCGGTGCGCACGACGAGGGCGAGCGCCAGCCCGGCCAGCAGCCCGGTGATCGCCGCGAGCGATCCGGTGAGCAGGGTGTCGAGGAGCAGGCAGGCGAGGACCGGCACCCGCCACCGCAGCCGCCGGGGCCAGCGCCCGGCCAGGATCATCAGGATCGTCACCGCGAAGTAGAAGCCGGCGCCGTTCTGCTCACCAAGGGTGAAGCTGGCGCGGGCCGCGTCGGCGGTCGCCGTGCCGGAGCTGGCCGCGTTATGACCGACGAACGCGAGCAGCCCCACCGCCCACAGGCTGCCCGTCACGCACCACGCCCGCACCAGGAACCTGGCCGCGGCGTCGGTCCGGCCCACATTGGCCACCGTGATGCCCCAGCTGAGCAGGAAGATGTCAATAATGAGCGCGAGGGCACCCTCGTGCGGGTAGCGGCCGAAGAGCGCGGCCACACATCCGGCGATGACCATGGTGCCGACCCCGACCACGTACGGGAACTTCACTCGCTGGCGGGTCGACCCGGCCCACAGCAGCGTCACGGCGATGGCGGCGAGAATGACCACGTCGGCGGGGGCCGTATTGCCCGGCCCCGGCGGGATGAGCAGCGGCAGGCTCCCGATTGCCGCTGCCACCATCCACCGCGGGAACCGGTCGCTGCGGTCCGGCCGGGCGGGAGGCGCGGGCAGGTCCGGGGCGGGCCGGGAGGGCAGCGGTGTGGTGGTCATCAGCATCGCGCGTCAGCTCCCCTCCAGGTGTCTACGGGCGTTCAATGCATCACCGCGACCGGGTGCAGCCGGGCCACCGGCCGCACCAGCCCGCTGCGGGTCAGGATGGCCAGTGCCTCGTCCACGCCGCGGTCGTCGAGTTGCGGCACCGCGGTGGGCTCGTCCTGGCCGTAGCGGAAGCGCAGGGTGGTCCGGTGCCGCGCATCCAGGCCGGACCGGCCGGACGCGGCGAACTGCTCGATGAGCGTCCCCGCGCCGTGGCAGGCGGAGTACAGGCTTCGCTCCGCACCGTCGGCGGCCACGCACAGGTAGGAGGAGGTACGGTGCGTGCCGGGCACCAGCAGGGCCTGGCCGACGGTGCCGAAGGCCGTGCCCGGCGGCATCAGCGGCGCCGGGTAGGCGCGGCAGGAGTTGTGCCGGTGCACGATAGCCCGCTTACCGCCGACCTGCTCCTCATAGATGGAGTTGTGCGGTGAGTCGACCACCAGCCGGACATCGCGGGCGCCGAAGACCTCCCGGGCGAGCGCGGACAGCGTGCCGTAGGTCGCGGTGCGGAAGGCGAACCCGTAGTTCATCGCGGCCGCGTTCGCCAGCAGCACGCGCTCACCCTCGGTGCCTTCGACGGGGATGGTGGGGCAGCCGCCGGTGAAGTAGAGCGTGAGCCGCTGGCGCACCTGCGGCAGCGAGCGGGCGGTGGCCAGATGGGCGAGCGGTCGGCCGATCGCCATGGTCATCCCGAGCGGCTTCGACATCTTCGTGCGCTGGGCGAAGAGCCGCCCCACCTGCCCGGTGAGCTGCCCGCCGCCGCAGTGATACTGCAGCGTCAGCTGCCCCGCCGCCACCCCCAGGATCCCTGCCGCCCGCGGATCGAGAATCTCATCCACCCTCTGGAGTTCCACGAAATGGTTGGACGGCCCTATGGTGCCGAACCTCAGGCGGGCCACCTGGAACGACAGGGCCGGGAGCTCGCGCCGGAGCCGCTGGACGCCGCCGTACCGGTCGAGGTCGAGGCGGCCGCCCTCCTCCACGCGCTCCAGCGCTTCCGGCTGCAGCCCGTACCGCTCCACCCCGAACTCGGCTCCGTGCTCGGCACAGCCGAGCACGTCGTGCACGGACAGTTCCCGGCGCCAGCCCGGCGGGTGCGGGTAGCGGCCCCGCACCGCGTCGAAGAAGCGGCGCAGCGCGGTCTCATCCGGGACATCCATGTCCAGGGCGAGCAGGGCCATCCCGCAGTTGACCGAGGCGCTGGTGAATTCGGGCCGGATGGTCTCCCGGGTGGCGACCGCGATGCTGGATGGCATCTCCAGGTCGTGCTTGTGATGGAAGTCCGGCAGGACAACCGGGGGGGCAGCAAGGTCGATGCTGGACGTCGCGCTGTTCAGCGTGGTGAGCGCGTCCAGGTCGGCGGGTGCGTCGAGGCTGTCGAACACCCGCGCCGGCGCGCCCGGGAGGCGGCCAGGTGCACGGTCGGACATGGTCACGTCCACGCTTCCGCTCCTTCCGTGGCGAGGTGCTGCGCCAGCCGCTCCCCGCGGACCCTCGGCAGCTCCACCCGCAGGCAGCGCAGGCGGCTGGCAAAGGCCGCCGCCGTCTCGGAGACCGGCGGATGCGCCGGCCCGATCCCGGTGCCCAGGGCCAGCAGTGCGTGCACGCCCCAGTAGCGCCGGAGCTCGCCTGCCGCGTACGTCGAAGCGATGAGGGCGCGGGCGGCGGTCTCGGGCTCGCAAGCCCCGACCCGGTACCCGGTGCCGCGGGCGAGGATGACCAGCGCGGTCGGCTCGAGCACCGGCACCCGGCCCGCGAGATGCGTGGCGCGCCGGCCGTGTGCGGCCCTCCGTCCCTGGCCATGCTCGCTGCGGGCCGGCTCGACCATGCCCCACACGCTGCAGCCGTCGCCGACCGCCAGGTTGTCCCCGATCGCGGTGCCGTGCGCCGCGATCTCCTCCATGACGAGGGTGGTCTTGCCGGCTCCGCTCGGGCCGGCCAGCAGCACCGTGCCCTGGCTGCCCGCAGTGAGCGCCGCGGCGTGCAGGGGCACGCGCCCGCGCGCCGAAGCGGCCCACAGTGCCGGGTACTGGAGCAGTACCGCCCGGGTCGCCAGCCGCGCGCGCTCGCGCAGGGCCAGCGCCGCGGCGCGCGTCCGCTTCGGCGGGCGCCAGCGCAGCACCAGCTCAGGGACCGCGCCCTCCTGCCAGGCGTGCAGGTCGAAACCCGACGTGGCCACATCCAGCATCACCACGTGACCGTCCTGGCACCAGGCGTCCCTGGCCAGCCGCGTCCACCCGGCCACGGGGAACGGCTCATGCCCCGGCTCGACGCACACCCGGACGGTGGGGGAGTCTGGCGGACCCGGAATGAAGCACTCGTCGGCCCCTTCGACGATGCGCTCTGCGATCCAGCCCTTCGGGCACTGGATCGCCAGCCGCTCGCCGGCCGTGGGCAGCAGTCCTTCCACCCTGCACCCCACCGTCAGCCGATCGCCGAGGGCACAGGTGCCGCGCCGGGCAGCTCATTCCCGGCCAGCGCAGCCAGCACCTCCCCTCCGCTCAGGGCCTTGAAGTTGCTGTAGCGCGCATCGGTGTAGTCGGGCACGGCGCCGCGCGATACCGCCCCGGCGATCTCCGCGACCCCGTCAGCGACGGTGCGCCGGGGACTGAAGCCGGTAGCGGACCGGATGGCGGCGAAGCAGACCCGGTAGTCGGCCTCCTGCGCGGTGGCCGGGGCCACCCGGACACGCACGCCCGGCACGACCTGGCTGATGATCTCGGCGATCTCGGTCAGCCTGTGGTTCTGGTCGTCGGCGCCCACGTTGAACACCTGACCTCCGACCGCAGCGGACGGTGCCTTCAGGCAGGCCAGGATGGCCTCCGCGCCATCCCGCACGTGCACGAAAGGCCGCCACTGGCGGCCGCCGAACACCGTGATCTCGCCGGTCGCCACGGCCTGGGCGGTGAGCAGGTTGACCACCAGGTCGAAGCGCTCCCGCTGTGACCGGCCGTAGAGCGTGCCGAAGCGGAGCACGGTGGGCCAGAAGCCATTTCCCGACTGCGCCAGCAGGAGCTGCTCTGACTCCATCTTGCTGCGGGCGTACACCGAGATCGGGCCGAGGGGCGAGCTTTCGTCCAGCAGGTCGCTGGATGCCCCGTACACGCTGCACGTCGAGGCGAAGACGAACCGGGAGATGCCGAGGCCGCGGGCGATGGCCGCCGCCTTCACCGTGGCGTCGCGGTTGATGTCGAGCGTCAGCCGCTCGTCGATGTCGCACGCGGGGTCGCCGACCAGGGCTCCCAGGTGCACCACCGCATGGGCGTCCCGGAACGCGTGGATCGTCGCGGCGATGTCACGGAGGTCCCCGGGCACGAGCGAGAGGCCCGGCCGGTCAAGGAGGTGGCGGATGCCTTCGTCGCCGTACAGGAGCGCGTCGAGGATGGTGACCTGGTGTCCCTCGTCGAGCAGCAACTCTACGAGGATTGAGCCAAGGAACCCGGCCCCCCCGACCACGCAGATGCGCGAGGGTGGCTGCACCGGCTGCACCGGCGCCCCGGCATCGCCGGGTGTCTTGCTGGTCATCGCACTCGGTCCCCCTTCATCGAGGCGGGGGCGACACCGTTCGCCACCGTCCTGTGCTGGCGCCTCACCGTGGCGTGCCGCGTAAGGTTCTGGCGCCGGGCCACGTCGGCGATGGCCTCGCAGACGCGGTCGACCTGCTCGTCGCGCAGTGCGGGATACAGGGGCAGGGAGACATTCCGCTGGCTCACTGCCTCCGCCCCGGGGAACCGCCCCGGATCACTGCCTTCTCCTAGCAGCTCGCGCAGGTAGGGCTGCTGGTGATTGGGGATGAAATGCACCGAGCACTCAATCCCCTGCTCGCTGAGGTCCGCAATCAGCTCGTCGCGGGAGACGCCGAATCCCGGAAGCACCTGCACCACGTACAGGTGCCACGCGTGCCCGCCGTCCGCCGGGCGAGCCGGCCGCCGCAGCCCCGGGATGCCCGCGAGACCGCGGTCGTAGCGCGCCACGATTTCCGCGCGGCGCGCCTGGCACTCGCCGAAGTGCTGCAACTGCGCCCGCCCGATCGCGGCCTGCATGTCCATCATGTTCGCCTTCAGGCCCACGTCGTCGACGCTGTAACGCCACGCCGAGCCTGGCTTGCTGCGCTGCCAGGAATCGCGGCTGATGCCGTGCAGACGGCAGCGCCGCACATAGTGCGCAATCTCGCCGAGGTTGGTGGTAATCATGCCGCCCTCGCCAATGGCGAGGTTCTTGGTGGCGTAGAAGCTGAAGCAGGTGGCGGCCGAGAGGGAACCGACCCTCCGTCCGCCTGACATCGTGCCGGCCGCGTGCGCGGCATCCTCCACCACCCGGTCCAGGGGCAGGCCGGCGGCGGACGCTACCTCCTCCACCGGTGCGGGGTAGCCGGCGAAGTGCAGCGCGACCATGGCGGCCGGGCGTTCCCCATGGGCCACGGCGCGGGCCGCGGCCTCCGCATCGGGCATCAGCGTGGCGGGATCCGCGTCGACGAGCACCGGCTTCAGCCCCGCGTGCAGGATCGCGTTCACCGCCCCGCAGAAGGTGATCGTAGGCACCAGTACCGGTGCGCCAGGGCGGAGGCGGAGCGACCTCAGCGACAGTTCCAGCGCGGCGGTGCAGGATGACACGGCGACAGCGTGCTCAGCCCCGACCCACTGGGAGAACTCCTCCTCGAACGCAGCCACCTGCGGGCCGGTGGTCAGCCAGCCCGAGGCGAGAACCCTGGTGACGGCGTCCACCGCGTCCCCGGGAATCCTGCTCCGGGCGAACGGGATGTGCTCAGCCGACGCGGTGCCAGGGGATCTCATCTGTCTACCTCCACTTGCCCGAGCGAGCTTTCCTCTGGTGAGCCGGCCGTGTCGGGGTGGCGCAGGGCGGGCTTGACCGGTTTCTTTGACGGCGAGTACACGATGGCCCCGAGCAGGGTCCAGCCCGAGATCCACATGAAATTGGTGAGTGCGTCCACGTCGGCCAGCTTCAGGACGCGGGGAATGGCCACGACCAGGCCGGTGCGGGGCGAGTTCTTGGCGTCCAGGTCGGCCGGCCCCCCAGGCGCCGCGGCCGCAGGCTGCTGTTCCCCATGAAGGTCGTTAGGCAGCGCACCGACCAGCAGGTTCGTCCCCGGTGACTGGCCGAATCTCAGCCGGTGCAGCGGGCCTTCCAGCATCCGCACCTGGGCGCCGCGGCGCCTGTCCGGGTCAAGGGCGGCGAATCTCACTTCATTCACGTGCTGCGCGTCGGCGGCGAGCTCGATGTAGGTACCGGCATCCGGCAGCGCGGCCAGCGTCCAGCTGTCGGGTGGCGAGTTCATCTCACCCAGCAGCGGCGTGCCGACTGCCCGGGTGATCGCCGAGGCGCCCACCAGGCTCGGCCGCAGCATCTCCCGCGCGCCAGCGAGGGCGATGCCGACAACCAGGCCGAGAATGCCGCCGAGCAGCGTGTCGATCAGGCCGCGCCCGGGGACGCGCGTGGCGGAGACAGCCCTGTCGAGCACCGTGGTCTTGGGCCCCTGCGTGGCTTCAAGATCGTTCCGCTGGACGGCGATCTGTGTTGCCTCCTGCTGCAGTGACGTGAGGCGGGCTTGGAGCTGGGCCAGCTGGCCGGCCGCCTGCGGCGAAGTGGCCCCGCTCTGCGTCGCCAGGGCCTGTACCTGCGCGCTGAGCTTCTGGATCTGTGCATCCGTGGACGCTTCCTGCCGGGCCAGGTTCCGGAGCGACGACGCCAGGCCATTCTGGATCAGGGCGATCCGGGTGCTCACCACGCCCGCCGCCAGCCCGTTGGCAAGTCTCATGGCCGCCTGCGGGTCCGGGTCGGTGACGGAGAGCGTGAGGACTCCGGAACTGCCGAGCGTCTGGACGTTGATGCCTGCGACCACTGCCGGTTCGCTCCGGATGACACCGGCTTCGGAGATCGCCCGGTCGACCAGCTGGGGCCCGGTCGCGATACCGCGGGCGGTGTCCGCCAGGACTGCTGCTTCCTCGGCGCTCTGCGGATCCTGTGCGCCCATGACGAAGATGGCGCTCGCCTGGTACGTGGGCTTGGCGCTCAGGTAAAGGGCGAGCCCCCCGGCCAGGCCGACGAGGAATACCGTGATGATCAGCCTGGCGTGCAGCCAGAACAAGCGATTACCTATCTCACGCAATTCCATGCCCGCCCCCCTCTGTGGTCTGTGGGCCACGCCATTCCATGCGCGGCTGCCTCTCAGGTCGGTGCGTCACGCCCTGGTGACGCGGTGCGTCAGCGCCGGGCCAGGAAAGCCATCTCGGCCTCGACCATCCGGACGAGGCCCCGGGCCAGCGGCACGGCCGGGATGTAGCCGAAGGCGTGCCGCGCCAGCGCTGTGTCGGCCGCTGTGTCCCTGACGTCCCCTGGCTGGGCAGGCAGCTGCATCGTCTCGACCGCCCGGCCCACCAGCGGCCCGACGATGCGGATGACCTCCGCCAGCGAGGTCCGTGATCCGCCGCCGATGTTGGCGACGCCAGTCCAGGCCGATAGCGCGGCTGCGCATAGCGCGTCGACCACGTCGTCGACATAGGTGAAATCCCGGGTTTGTCGCCCGTCGCCGAACAGCGGGAACGGGCTGGCGTTCAGCGCAGCCCCGATCAAGCGCGAGAAAGCCATGTCGGGCCGCTGGCCTGGCCCATAGACGGTGAAAAGGCGCAGGGATGCCGTGGGCGTGCCGAAGTTGGCCCGGTACAGCTCGCACAGGTGCTCGGCAGCAAGCTTGGTCACCCCGTACGGCGACACCGGGGCCGGCCGTACGGTCTCCGCCGTGGGGTAACTCTCGGCATCGCCGTACACGGACGAGCTGGACGAGTAAACGATCTTGCGCACCGGCACGTCGCGCAATGCCTCCAGCAGGCGCTGGGTGGCCAGGATGTTCCGCTTGGCGTACCCGGCGAATTCCTGTCCCCAGGAAGGTCTGACGCCGGGCTGCCCGGCGAGGTGGAAGACCACGTCGGCGCCCTCGAGGAGTGGCCGCAAGGGCACGTCCAGCAGATCCGCCCGATGAAAGGTGAACGAGTCCCAGGCCGCCAGGCCGGCAATGTTCGCCTCTTTGCGGGTCACGGCATAGAAGTCGGTCATGGCGTCGATGCCGACCACGTCGCTTCCCTGCTCAAGCAGGCGCGTGCACAGATGGGATCCCACGAACCCGGCAGCGCCCGTCACGACAGTGCGCATCACTTTCCTCCACGCGGCCAGCAACCGGCGGTCGAGGCAGTGCGCCGGGCCGCCGGGGGGGCCTCAGCAACCGCGGGGAGCCCGCAGTGGGCCGCCCCGCGGGCTCGGCTGTGCCCTGCGTAGTCACGGCACAGCCGCAAGTGACCGCGGTCATCTGCGTAAACTCGGAACATGGGGACCGATTTTGTCCATCGCCCGCGCTGCGGAACATCCTCATCCGGCGTAGCTTGCCTGCGTTATCTGGGTCATTAGCGGGCCCGGCGCGCCACCTACTGCTGCTCAATATCCGGGCAGGATTGCCGGCGGCCGGTGAATCTGCCTGACGGCTGGAATGCAGACAGGTCAGTTAGGGAATTCTCCTGCCGGGCGGCCGCTGGGCTCACCCGCAATGGCGGGCACGAGCGGCTGAAATCCACGCGGCTAGCCCCTGGGCGAAGGCGCCGTCGCCGCTGCTCAGGCCAGCACCACCGCCCTCCGGTAGGCCCTCTGACCAGCAGTAAGCCATCCCTTCGGCCATGGCGGGAAACTCCGGGGAGATGGAGCCCGGCCATGTGCCCGTGCGCCGGGCCATTGTCTTGTCCTAGCCCTGGCACCGGGATCAGCACAGCGGCCTCAGCCGCCGGGAAGCCCGGAGCCTCTCACGGTCAATGATCAGGGCTCACCATTACTGGGAGCCGGCGATGGCAAGATCCTCTGCTGGGTCACCCATTCCGCGGGTCATCAGGGCGGCCGGGGCGCACGGCGGGATTGAGGAGCCGTATCCCCCACCTGTCGTATGGCAATTCGGCCCGGCGGGTGCCGCCCGGGCTTCACGAACCGGAGGCTGGGCCGGTCACTGGCTTCAGCGTCACCCGCACCTTGTCGGCCAGGGCCAGGCGCAGCAGGGCATCTGATCGCCGGGCCTCCGCCATCCGGTCGAATAGTTCACTGATGGCCTGGTAAGCGTCTGCGGCAGATTCCGCTGTGACTTCACCCTCAATGGTGAACCGGTATGTGGTCACTGCGCTTTCCCTACACAGCTCGGGGCTATGATGGCGGGTGTCATCCACGGACGTCAGATGTGGCAACTGACCTCCTCTTCTGCACCGCGCAGGTCAAGCGGCTGCTGCTTCCGGCTCATCTGGTCACCAGTCAGTCAGGCAGGCCTGAACTGGGCTGCGCCTGTGCCGCTTCACGGCCTGACGTCAGCGTCCGGGCACGCGGGCGATGTCCGCGTCACTCAGCGATGATCAGTCTTGTCCCGGGCATGGCCGCGGAACATCCTCATCGGACGTAGGAGAAGCTGCGTATTCAGGCTGCCCGCCCGGCTTCGCCGTGGTTATCCATGCAGGCCGCGCCGGGACCGCATCAGTGCCACCGCCGCCAGCGTGGAGTGAACCCCCAGCTTGGCCATAAGATTCTGCAGGTGGGTGCGGACCGTGTTGGGCGATAGGTACAGGCGTTCGGCGACGTCAAGCCGTCCGGCGCCATCGGCCAGGCAGGCCAGGATTTCCCGCTCACGCGGCGACAGCGTGGCCAGCAGCCGGTCATTGTTCCGCTGCCGCTCCTGCTCCCGCATCAGCGACTGGAGCACCTGCCCCGTCACGGCCCTGGGCAGCCAGACTTCCCCCTGCGCGACACCGCGGATGACCCGCAGCAGATGTTCCACCGATTCGTTCTTGCACACCCAGGCAGCTGCACCGGACCTGAGCGCGGTGACGATGCGCTCCGTCTCCGCCGCGCGGCTGAGCATGATGACCAGCGGTGCCGCATCGCGGCCAGACGCTTCCTCGCACAGCTGGACCGCAGCCTCGTCCGGCAGGTCCGCGTCGAGCAGCAGGACGTCGGCATGGCCGCCATCGACCATGCGCGAGGCGGGCGAATTCGCCTGGACAGCGGCCACGACCTCAAGGTCCTGCTCGGCCTCAAGCCGGGCGGCGAGGGCGTCGGCGAAGGTACGTTCCTGGTCGACGACCAGGACATTGATACCCATGGCGGCGAGCCTCGCTCCGTTCTTCCGGCGGCAAAACCCCATGCCAGCGTGGCCTGGCTACGTCTGATGGGGGATGCTTTCCCCGGCCGTGCATGCATGCGGGCCCCCTGCCGCGCGGCCAAGGCCGTGCAGCAGGCCCTCCCGGGTCGCCGTGGCAGCGGCCTGAAGCCTGGTATGCGCGCCGAGCTTGAACAGAACGCTCTTCACGTAGCTGCGCAGAGTGCTGGTGGCGATGTTCATCTCGCGTGACATCTGCGCGGTGCCCTGGCCGGCGGTGATCCGGCGCAGCACCTCCTTTTCCCTGCCGGTCAGTTGGTAGGGCGGGTGCTCGCCGGGCCGCCTGGCCATGGGCGACTTCGCCGGATGCGCCCGGACCGCGTCGAGCACCAGCCCGCCTGAGCCGATCACATCCAGGGCGTCGGCGATCTGGGCGATGTTCTGGTCCTTGCGGATGAATCCAGCGACGCCGGCCTCCAGGACCTGCATCGCGATCGCGGGGTCGGTCACCCCCGACAAGATCACCACTGCGGTCCCGGGATGCTGCGTCCGCAGGGTACGGATGGCGGCCAGGCCGCTCACCGGCCCTGGGAAGCGGAGATCCAGCAAACAGGCGTCAGGGCGCAAGTCGGCCACAGTGGCAATGCCGTCGGCCGGCGTGGTCGCGATCGCCAGTACGGTGTGACCGCGCGGTTTCAGGGCGGCCGCGAGCGCTTCGCAGAGAATCCGGTTGTCGTCGCACAAGACCAGCTTCATCAGCCGCACCCCCGTTGCGTGGCAGCATGAAGTGTGATTCAAGATCGACTGGCGAACGTGAGCCAAGGGGACCTGCGCCAGCGGCAGGTGCAGGTCACGGTGGCAGCGGGCAGCGGGAGGCCCGGGCAGATCCGTTGGATAACGCGGTTCCTGGAATGGACATGCCTCTAGGCTTCCGTTGTTATTCCCGGGCGCGCAAGAGGGCGGCCCCGCGTCAGGCGCTCAGGTTTCTGAGCGCCTGACGCGCGATCGGCCGCGCCCGCCGCATGCCTGCGAAAGATCGCCGCGATCGGTTTCCATGCCGGGGCCAATGGCCTCAGTCGTCACTGTGTCCCCGCTAACGTGAATGCTGGCGGAAGAGCTCGACAGCCGCCACGCGGTTGGCGACCCTGAGCTTGCGCACGATGGCGGCAATGTGCACCCGCACGGCGCTGGCTGAGAGCACCAGGCTCTGAGCGATCTCGGCGGTTGACTGCCCGCGCACGAGCAATTCCAGGACCTCCCACTCGCGGCTGGTCAGCCGCCCGGCGTGCGGCCACTCGCCGGCCGGCTGCCGCCAGCGCGGCTCCCGTCTGTGGAGCCGCTCAAGCAGCCGTGCCACCAGCTGCGGCGGTATGGCTGCGTCCCCGGAGCACACGCCGTACAGCATGTCCGGCAGTCGTTTCAGGCTCATCGTTTTCAGCAGGTAACCGTGTGCTCCAGCCTGCAGCGCGCCAAACAGGTCGGCGTTGTCATCCGAGACGGTCAGCATGACGATCCTGGTCCGCGGCAGCCTGCCGGAAATCTCCCATGCCGCCGCGAGGCCGCTACCGGGCATCCGGACGTCGAGCAGGCAGAGGTCGGGCTGTTCGGCCAGCGCACTCTGCACCGCCACGACGGCGTTGGCCGCCTCAGCGCATACCTGGAACCGCTCATCTGCGTCAAGCGCGCGCCGCACGTCGTCCCGGGTGGGCGCGTGGTCATCGGCGATGATCACGCGCAGCGGGCTGCGGGGCGGCGTCACAGGGCTACCTCCACTTCGCTGCCCTCGCCCGGGGCGGAGGAGATCCTCAGCTCACCGTGGACGGAACGGGCCTGCTCGCGCATGGAGGTGAGCCCGAATCCGCCGCCTGGGACGCTGGTGTCGAAGCCGCACCCACGGTCGCTGACCTTCAGCCGCACATGCGAACCGCTGTGCTCCAGGCTGAGGCTGACGCACGAGGCGCCGCTGTGCTGGGCAGCGTTGGTCACGGCCTCGCAGGCGATGCGTACCAGCGCCTGTGCGCGTGCCGCCGAAAGCCGGACACCGGGAGCTGCATCGAACTCCAGCTCGACCTGCAGCCGCTCCGCGATCTCGGCCGCTGCCCGCTCGAGTGCGACGTCCAGAGCCGGCATGACCGGGCCACCAGGATCGGTGAGAGTGCGGATCGCCTGCCGGGACTCGAGCTGGGCCCGGTGGACCGCCAGCCGCATCCGGCTCAGCAGGCCCGCATCGGCCGTCCCGCCGAGTGAATCAAGGTTGCGGGCCAGGTAGGCCAGCTCCTGAGCAAGGCCATCATGCAGGTCACGCGCGATGCGCCGGCGTTCTTCAAACACCGCCGCGTCGGACAGCGCGCGCCAGTACGACCAGATCTCCCGGATCGAGCCAACCGTGAGGATCGCGTAGAAGGACAGCCTGAAAGCCTCCGCGGTGTAGTCCCACTGCGAGTCCAGGAATGGATGGATTGCGTAGTCGATGTGCGAGATGGCGGCGAGCACGGCGGCGATGGAGAGCCAGCTGAAGAACTCGTCACCGGTCCGCTGGGAGCGGCGCAGGAACCCGGCAACGGCGAGCCCGTAAAGCACTGCCATGACGACTTGCGCCGCGACGGCGATCGGCTGGCTATGAAGAACGGGCAGCTCACGCGAGTTCAGCGGCTGCCATGCCCGGCTGCCGAACGCATCGCCGATGGCGACGGTCAGCAGCAGCACACCCGCGACGGCCCCGGCCCCGACCGCCAGGGCCCGTCCCGGCCGCCACAGCCGGAATCGCGGCGCGAATGCGGCCAGGGCAAAAAGGAGGGCGCCGAGCCCTCCTCCGGCCAGCGTCGCCCAGAGCGCCAGGCCCTGCGCCATTCGCCCGGCCAGCGTCGGCACCGTGATGAAGAACAGGTTGGTCAGGGCAAGCACCGCGAGTGCGCAGGCCAGCACGAGTTCGTTCAGCCGGGCATGCCGCCGGAGCCGGCCACATATCAGGAAGCTGGCCAGCAGTGCGCTGAGCGACGCTGCTGTCTCCAGAGCCACATGCAACGTCGCTGGATGGTAGTCGAGGTCCAGGCGCGGGAGCGACACGCTGGCGATGCTGGCGCCGCAAGCCAGCACTGCCGTCAGCGCAGCCGCGCCGGGCGCGCTGCGTACCGAACCGGCAATCCCGCTAAAGCGCCGCATCGGCCGGCCCGGCCTGGTCGCGGAGGGGCAGCCACAAGCTGACCCGGACCCCGCCGGGTGCGCTGGGACGGCACTCCAGCCGT
>Ga0209415_10002853_pt1 | contig 32327 bp, 22 predicted proteins | sample PeaSoiSIISIP2007_FD_187696 | JGI IMG/M metagenome (GOLD analysis project Ga0209415, IMG submission 187696) | Peat soil microbial communities from Weissenstadt, Germany - SII-SIP-2007 (SPAdes) (version 2) | ecosystem: Environmental > Terrestrial > Soil > Wetlands > Peat | place: Germany... | reverse complement strand
CTGCCCGGCGCGGCGCGTACGGCGCGCTTCGTTCTTGCCGCGCGAGGTGCGCACCTCGGCGGCCACGGTAATGTCTCGCTTCACTCGATTTCTCCTTGCGGGTTCGAAGTCCGGTTCACCGTGTAGCACAGGCATTCGTGCCTGTGTTTCCGGCTAACGTGGGTTCGATCTCCCGCCAAAAATCAAAAAGCAACACAGGCACGAATGCCTGTGCCACTCAAATAAACAACACGCTCACCGAAGTCTCTTCGTGTATCGACCGTATGGCTTCCGCCAGTAACTTCGCGACCGACAGCGATTTGATCCGGCTCGACTTTTTCGCCGCTTCCGAAAGCGGAATCGAATTCGTAAATACTACTTCCTGCAAACAGGAATCCTCGATGCGGCAGACCGCATCTCCCGAGAGGACCGCGTGCGTGGCGCAGGCCGAAACGCTGGCTGCTCCCTTTTCCATCAGCGCCTCCGCGCCTTTCACCAGCGATCCGCCGGTATCCACCAGGTCGTCCACCAAAAGGCAGTTCCGCCCATCCACCTCGCCGACCACGTTCATCACTTCCGCGACATTGGCCTCTTCCCGGCGCTTGTCGATGATCGCCAGCGGCGAGTTCAACCGCTTGGCGAAGGCCCGGGCACGCTCCACGCCTCCCGCATCCGGCGAAACTACCGTCAAGTCTTCGATCCCGAGCGACTTGAAATACTCGATGAGCACCGGGGTGGCGAACAGGTGGTCCACCGGGATGTCGAAGAACCCCTGAATCTGCGCCGCGTGTAAATCCAGCGTCAGACAACGAGTCGCCCCTGCCGTTTCCAGCAGGGCCGCGATCAGCCTTGCGGAGATCGGAACCCTGGGTTTGTCCTTGCGGTCCTGGCGGGCGTACCCATAATAGGGTAGCACTGCCGTGATCCGCTCTGCCGAAGCGCGCTTCAGTGCGTCGATCATCAGCAGCAGCTCCATGAGGTGGCGGTCCACGGGAGTGCACGTGGGCTGGATGATAAATACGTCGGCACCCCGGACGTTCTCCTGGATCTGAAGGTAGATTTCGCCATCCGCGAATTGACGGATCATCGCACGGCCGAGATCCATCCCCAGCGCCTGGCCGATTTCCTGGGCCAGTTCGGGATTCGCGTTGCCGGTAAAGAGTTGCAAACGGTCGTGAGTCATTGCACGTTTCGGCTTCGGGGCGGCCATACTCTTGCGCGGGCGCACTACACCCAGCTCCTGTTGCGACTGGAATAATACATTCTATTGACGTTGCGATGTGCTTGTCAAACGGTTGATGGTGCGGGGACGTCCAGCCCGCGGTCAACTCCGGGATGGACGTCTATTCCCGTGCGATCACGGACAAGCCATCAATACCATCGAAATCGCGTGGGCCCCTGCCAAGCTTGTGGGGCAGACAATCCTGCCTGCAGCCGCCTTTCAGGCAGCTCTCTCGGCCGAACCCGAATCTTCGCACGCGGCACGCGCCGGCTAAAAGCCGGCCTGTTCGGGGACCGGTTTCGCAAGGAAAGGCGGCCAAGAACCGGTGGCCCGTCGCTTCCAACTCTGCGCGGCGTTTGCCCATCGGCAACCTGGCAATCCCGAAGAGTATTTCGCCTCGAACGATCAGGCATGTAACCACGCGATCGCCGCGGTCCAGCCCCGCCATCCAGTTCTCGATTTCGGGCGCCGCCCTCATCAAGTCGCTGATCGCGTTTGTGTCCAGCAGGTACGTCACTCCTTTGGCCAATCGTCGAAGACACCCCGGTCTTGCACAGACAGGCGTCCGGCCGCAATTGCGGCCTCGAGATCATCGACGGCCGAAGGGCTCGGGTGAGGGAGGTCTCTTAGGGCCCGCAAAACGGCTTGTGGGGAACCTGACACGTCGAAGAGCGAGCGCAGGCGCTCCAGAGCCACTTCTTCCACGCTCTTCTTTTGCGCCGCGGCAATTCCCTCGAGGTTACGCGCGAGGTCGTCCGGGATTTGAATCGTCATCGGGTTCCTCGATACCATTCTCTCAACAGCGGGCGCGTCGTGCACGGGCTGCCAAGGGGGCCTCCCGGCGACGGGCCGATGTTAAACCCCCTGCTCGACGTATGCCTGCAGCCAGGTAAGAATCTGAGGCCATCCTTTGTGACTGGTCCGTGATTTCTCCGGCGGGAAGGACCGCTCTTTGCGGTGCAGTTCCTTCACGTGGGTCGCGCCGCCGCAGGCGCGGTGCGCGGCAACTTCCCGGCCGGGATCATGCCCGGCCCTGGCGGACGAAGAAGGTTATCGATCTTCGCCATCAAGCGGTTCCAACTCAAACAGTCAGTTCACCTCAAACCAGAGACTCTGACGCCATTGGTTCCATCACGAAGCGGTTTAGTCCTCGCGTTGCACTGCGCGAGCCGCCGAAATAATCGCCCGCGCGCTGCGTTCGACGTCCTCAGATGTCGTCATCCACGAGGAGACGCTGATGCGCATCGCCGTTTTCCCCTGCCAGACAGTGCCGCCGCACCAACACGTCCCTTCGCACTGGACCCTGCGGATCACTTTCTCCGTAATTGTCGCGTCACCGAAGGACACCAAAACCTGGTTCAGAACGACTTCGTTCAGCACGGAGTACCCTGCACCGCGCAACGCGGTCGCGAACTCCTGTGCCCGCTCACAACTGCCGCGAATCAGATCGCGCAATCCGGTCCGGCCGAGAAAGCGCAACGCGGCCCACACCTCGACGCCCCGTGCACGTCGCGATGAGTCGGGACTTTGATGCATCGCTTCCCGCTCACCGCCGGTCGGCAAATACGCAGCCGGGGCCGCCATGGATGATGTTAGGCTGGCCGCGTCGCGCACGAATGCGATCCCACAGTCATACGGGACATTCAACCACTTGTGCGCATCCGTCGCACAGGAATCGGCAAGTTCCAAACCATCCACCAGGGCGGAGCGCTCCGGTTCCACCCGAGCCCACAAGCCGAATGCGCCGTCGATGTGCACCCATGCGCCCGCGCGCGCGGCCATCGTGCAGATTTCCCTTATGGGATCGCATGCCCCGGTATTCACATTTCCGGCCTCCGCGCACACTATCGTGCGTTCATCCAGGCGCGGCAGTTTGTCTGCGCGCATCCGTCCATGTGCGTCGGCGCTCACTACGGCAACGCGGGACCGCCCCAGGCCGAGCAACGCGAGCGCCTTGCGTACCGTAGCATGCGCCTCCTCCCCCACAACCACGTTCAGCTCCGGCGCGCGGAACAATCCATCATTTTCAACGTCCCATCCGGTGCGCCAGAGCAAGGCGTGGCGGGCTGCGGCCAGTCCGGTGAAATTCGCACTTGTCGCTCCGGTAACCAGCGCAGCGCCGCAATCGGGCGGCAAGCCGAAAAGCTCAATGAGCCACGAAAGCGCGACATCCTCAAATACGGCAGCAGCGGGGGACATGATCCGGAGCGCAGCGTTCTGATCCCACGCCGCAGCGAGTGATTGCGCTGCAATACATACGGGCAAAGCAGCGCCGTTCACAAAACCGAAGTACCGTCGTCCGTTGGATGCGACTGTGGCCGGAGATCCCACCTCATCCAGCAAAGCAAGAATGCTGCGCGGATCCTCCGGGTGCATCGGCATGGGTCCCAGCAAACGCCCAAGCGCAGCGATGTCTTTCTCGAATGGGAATACCCGCCGCGTTTTGATCTCGTGCAGGTATCGGGTCGCGCGAGTGCAGGCGTCGGCGAGTAACGCTTGAATGTCGTTGCCGAGACCTGCGTCATTCAGCGAATTCATGTTTTGTACCTGTGGCATCTTAATATTTTCCATCAGAATAACATTGACACATAGTGCTGTCTAGAACTATATTGTCATTATTACAATGTGGAAACCCAAGCTGTCCGCACGCAAGCATCTTGCGGTCGAGATTCTACGCGCACTGGAGGCGGATATTGAAGCAGGCCACTTGGCACCCGGGGAACAACTGCCAACGCACCGCGAACTCGCCGAGCACCTGAGCGTCGCGGTGGGCACAGTAACGCGCGCATATGCTCTCGCCCAAGCCCAAGGACTCGTGACGGGCACAACGGGCCGCGGCACGTTCGTAGCTTCACAGCCCGCAGCGCAGCAAGGGACCATCGACCTCAGTCGAAACCTGATTCATCGGGAGCAGCGTGACGGCAACGTCCGAGCACTGCTTGACATGTATGGCGACGCGGGTAAAGTCGCGCTGCTGCTCGATGAAGAGCAGGACCCGGCTGGAGTCTTGGAACACCGCACCGTGGCGGCTGTGTGGATACGCCGACCCGGCTTCGTGCCCGCCGCAGACGACATCGTCATCTGCTCTGGCGTGCAACATGCGATGCACACGGTCTTGGCGACTATCGCCAAGCCCGGAGACGTAGTCGTCACCGAGGCGGTCACGTATGCCGGCATCAAAGCGATTGCAGCCTTGTCCGGCTTGCAACTCCGTGGGCTGTCGATCGACTCGGAAGGAATCGAGCCTCAGGCGTTCGAGGACGCCTGCCGGCAGGGCGCCAGGATTCTCTATGTCACGCCGACACTGCACAGTCCCACTGCCGTTACGATGTCCGCCGGCCGCCGGCAGGAAATTGCCCGCATTGCAGAAACTTACGGCGTTTCTGTTCTCGAAGACGATATATACGGATTCCTGGTCCCCGGAGCCCCGCTTCCACTCGCGGCACATGCGCCGGCCAACACGTACTACCTTGTCGGCACGTCGAAGAGTATCGCCCCCGGATTACGCGTTGCGTACGCGATCTGCCCGCGTGGCATGCAGCCACGGGTCGCCAACACAGTCCGCACCACTATATGGGAAACCTCTCCACTGATGAGCGCGCTGGTAGCGAAATGGATACAGGATGGCACCGCGGACCGGACGATTGCGTTCAAACGGGCCGAAGTATCTTCACGCCACGAGCTTGCCAAACGCATTCTGTCTCAAACCGCACCACCTGCGCATACGACGCCCCATTGGTGGATCGCTCTTCCGGAAGCATGGCGGGCCGAAAACCTCGCCGAGGAGTGCCGCCAACGCGGGGTCGGCATATCGCCTGCGGCGGCCTTCGCGATCAACCGCGACGACGTCCCAATCGCTGTGCGCATCTGCCTGGGAGCCGTGTCGACACAGCAGCGATTGCAGGATGGGCTTCAAATCATCAAGGAAGTACTGGAACGCGGACCCACTATGCATTTCACGACAACGTGAAACAGAATTGGTTCCGTGATGAAAACATCCGCCTGCGGCCCGAGTAGGGGGCCGGTCTCTCCGACCTCAACCCTCTCGCACCCGCCACAAAGCGCGTTCCGGGAAGCGCGTGGGATGGATCCCTGAGAGGCAGGCCACGAAACCTACCCCGCCGGAGTAAGATTGCAGGATGGAAAGTTATGCACGGGGGCCGCAGGGCGCCATCGTGAAGAAGCCCATCGGCGATGCGTTTCTGGAAACCGCGGCGCGATTTCCGCAACAGCTTGCGGTGGTTTCGCGCCACCAGGAAGTGCGCCTCAACTGGGCCGGGTACGCCCACGAAGCCCAGCGGGCCGCGGCCGGATTGCGGGCCCTGGGGCTCGTCCCGGGCGACCGCGTGGGACTGTGGGCGACCAACTGCGTGGAGTGGGTGATGCTGCAGTTCGGATGCGCGCTGGCGGGCGTGGTGCTGGTGAATGTGAATCCGGCGTACCGTTCGCACGAGCTGTCCTTTGTGCTGCGGAAATCGCGAATGAAGGCCCTGTTCCTGCACCGCGAGGACCGGCGGTCGAACTACCAGGCGATTCTTGAGGAGTCGCAGGCGGGTCAGACGCTGGAGTTGCAACACGTCCTTTATCTGGGCTCTTCGGACTGGGCGAATTTCCTACGCGAGCCAGACGGCATGGTCGCGCATCCCGATCCCGGCGAACCGGCGAACATGCAATACACCTCGGGGACTACAGGAACGCCGAAGGGCGTGCTCCTGACGCACCTCAACCTGGTGAACAACGGACGCTTCATCGGCGAGTATCTGCGGCTCTCGGAGCGCGACCGCATCGCGATTCCCGTGCCCCTTTTCCACTGCTTCGGCTCGGTGATCGGGACCATGGCGGGGGCCGTCACGGGCGCGGCGGCGGTCTTCCCCTCGCCGACTTTCGATGCGCGCGCCACGCTCGAGGCCATCGAGCGCGAGCGCTGCACCGCGGTATACGGAGTGCCGGCGATGTTCATCGCGGAATTGCAGCACCCGGATTTCGCGCAGTTCGATCTCGGCTCTTTGCGCACCGGCGTGATGGCCGGAGCGCCCTGCCCCATCGAGGTGATGAAGCGGGTGGTGGGGGACATGCACTGCCCGGAGCTGGTGGTGGCTTATGGGCAGACCGAGAGCTCGCCGGTGATCACCATGTCGCGGGCAGACGACAGTGTGGAGACGCGCTGCACCACGGTGGGCTGCGCGCTGCCGGAAACGGAGGTGCGGATCGCTTCGACGGCGACCGGAGAGACTGTGCCCGTGGGCGAGCAGGGCGAGTTGCTGGCGCGTGGCTACATGGTGATGCTGGCGTACGATGGCGAGCCCGAGGCCACTGCGAACGCCATCGACGCTGAGGGCTGGCTGCACACAGGCGACCTGGCGGTGATGCGCGCCGACGGCTGTTTCCGCATCACCGGGCGGGCGCGGGACATGATCATCCGCGGCGGCGAGAACATCTACCCGCGCGAGATCGAGGAGTTTCTGTACACGCACCCCAAGGTCTCGGACGTGCAAGTGGTGGGGCTGCCCGACGAGCGGCTGGGCGAAACGGTGTTGGCGTGGATCCGGTTGAAGCCGGGGGAAACCGCCGGCGAAGAAGAGATCCGCGCGTATTGCCGGGCGCGCCTGGCGCACTTCAAGGTGCCGGAGCACGTGCGGTTCGTGGACGCGTTCCCGATGACTCTGAGCGGCAAAGTGCAGAAGTACAAGATTCGGCAACAGGAAGTTCGGGAGCGCGGCCTCGAGCGGGCGGCGGCGCAGGAAACGGCGTGACAATGAGGGATAATCGGCACATCATGAAGACCACGCTCCTGCTTCTATTGGGGAAGTCGCGCAAAACGGCCGCGGCGCGATCGGTTCCTCTTCTTGTATGGTGCCGCGCCGCGGCCTTTGCGCTTCTGGGCTGCTCGCTGGCGCTCTGGGCCGCGAGCAACTTCGCAACCGATAAGACCGACTCCGAGGCGGCCGGCATGAATGCCGCGCGGCTGGCGCGGATTCCGGCGCGCATGAAAGAGTACGTCGATGCGGGCAAGACCGCGGGGGTGGTGACGCTTGTGGTGCGGCACGGGCACCTGGCCTCGCTCGACGCGGTGGGGTATCGCGAGCTGGAGAGCAAAGCTCCCATGCGCACCGACACCATCTTCCGGATCGCGTCGCTGACCAAGCCCGTCACCTGCGCGGGCGTCATGATCCTGGTGGACGAGGGGCGCGTGTCGCTGATCGACCCGGTGGAGAAGTACCTCCCGGAGTTCAAGGGGCTCAAGCTGAATCCCTGCGGGACGCGGGCGGGAATCAATTGCGGCCTGGTGACGCCTTCGCGGCCGGTGAACATCCTCGATTTGATGACCCACACGTCGGGCCTGCCGGGCTCGGCGCCGGCGGGCGGGGCGCCGCCGAACACGCTGGCGGAAGCGGTGGCCAATGTCTCGCGCGCGACCTTGCTCTTCGAGCCGGGGACGGAGTGGAACTACAGCAACATCGGGATCGCGGCGCTGGGCCGGGTGATCGAAGTGGTGGCGAAGCAACCGTACGACCGGTTCCTCGAAGAGAGGATCTTCCGGCCGCTGGGGATGCAGGATAGCTTCTTCTTCATTCCTGCGGAGAAGGAGAGCCGCGTGGCGGCGGTGTATACGTACGAGAACGACGGGCTGAAGCGCGTCCCGATGACGCAGAGAAAATTCCCGACGCCTGAAGGCGGGCTCTTGAGCACCGCCAGCGACCTGGCGCGCTTTCACCAGATGATGCTGAACCGGGGAACGCTGAACGGGCAGCGGATTCTTTCGGCCGCGGCGGTGGGGGCCATGACCACGTCGCAGACCGGGTCGATCAAGGCGGGCTTCGCGCCGGGAGTGGGCCACGGGCTGGGGTTCGAGGTGGTGCGGGAGACGCTGGGCACGTACCGCTACAACTCGATCGGCAGCTACGTGAAGGGCGGGGCATACCGCACGTACGGCTGGGTGGATCCGGCGAAGGACCTCGTGGGCATCATCATGATGCAGCGCACCAACGGCGGCGGGGACGTGGCGGACGAGATCAACAGCTTCATGGCGATGGCGGCGGCGGCGATCGAGCAGTGAGAAACGAGGGTCAAAACCGAAGATGGCTCCGCGTAGCCATCCGGGCCATATGCACGGTAGTCCTCTGGTGCGGGATTTCGATGGGGGCCGACCCCTGGCCGCAGCCTCCCTGCGGAGCCGAAGTAGTTCCGCCGTATCCCACCCTGGAAGCCTCTCCCACCGTGCGCGTTTGGAACTCCGATTCCGGCCACGCATGGAAACCGCCGGCCTGCACGGGATGGACGCCGTCCGACTCCTCGACCATCGTGGTGACGGCTGCGCGATTTCGGTATACCCAAGGAATCGATGGATTGCGCCGCCGCATCGGAGCCATCTCCGAGACCGCCGGCATGCTCTATTGGTCCACCAGCGGGAAGCGATGGCAGAAGTTGATCCTCGAGGCACACGCATCGCCGGGACCGGAGGGCGATGGGCGACGCCCGGACTTTTCCCCGGAAGAGATTGCGGAGGGCCACACCCTGTTCTTTCAGCAGGAGGATAACCTGTTCGGTACCGTGACCTACCGTATGCACATCAGGGCCGCGACCACCGGCCGTCTGGTGTTCGACGTCGAGAACGCCGGGGCTATCCGGTACCTGACGATCCCGGTTTTCCAGGCGGGCGAAGTGCAGTCGATCTCCTACCTCGAAAAAGAAACCGCGGACGTCTGGCGCTATTACGCCATCGCCCGCACCAGCGGCAAAGCATCCACTCTAATTGGTGGACACGAGGCATCCGCAATCAATCGCGCGGTGGCGCTTTACCGGCGGCTGGCCGGCATTCCGGGCGATCAGGAACCTCCGGCGGCTCGTTGATTTCCTAGAAAATCCCCTCCTTGCTTTTTGTTGGAATTCATACCACAATACAAAGATCCTCGGAGGGGTACTATGAGTACCATAAAGAATAGCCTGACTCGCGCCTGTTTGATCTTCGCTGCCGTCCTGACCGTCCACGCCCAAAACTGCTCGTCGCCGCCGAACGCTATCGTCGCCGAAAACTGCCTGCCCGGTAATCCGTCGACCGAGTGGGATATCTCCGGCGCCGGAGACCTCACCATCCAGGGATTCACCACCGATATCAGCGTCAACCGCGGCGGGACGATCTTCTTTAAGGTCAACACACCGGCCTCCGCCTACAGCATTAATATCTACCGCATCGGCTATTACGGCGGCAACGGCGCGCGCAAAATCGCCACCGTGCAGCCCAGCGCGATCCTGCCGCAGAGCCAACCGGCCTGCCTCAGCGATGCCACCACCGGGCTGACCGATTGCGGCAACTGGGCCATTTCGGCATCCTGGGCGGTGCCCTCCACCGCGGTCTCCGGAGTGTACCTCGCGCGCCTGGTCCGCAGCGATACCGGCGGCGCCAGCCACATCATCTTCATCGTGCGCGACGATACCGGCGGCTCCGACGTGCTTTACCAGGTCTCCGACACCACCTGGGAGGCGTACAACGATTACGGCGGCAACAGCCTCTACGTCGGCAATCCCGCGGGCCGCGCTTACAAAGTGAGCTACAACCGGCCCAACGTCCTGCGCGGCAACCAATACGCGCGCACCTGGTTCTTCTCCGACGAATACCCCATGGTGCGATGGCTGGAATCGAACGGCTACAACCTCAGCTACGCGACTGGTATGGACACCGACCGCTACGGCTCCAATCTCCGGCTCCACAGAGTCTTCATGATGTCGGGCCACGACGAGTACTGGTCGGCGAACCAGCGCGCCAATGTGGAAGCGGCGCGCGCCGCGGGCATTCACCTGGCCTTCTTCACCGGCAACGAGGTCTTCTGGAAGACCCGCTGGGAAAATAGCACGGACGGCTCGGCCACGCCGTATCGAACGCTGGTCACCTACAAGGAGTCCATGGCCAACGCGGTCATCGACCCCGACGATCCGCCCACCTGGACCGGTTCCTGGCGCGACCCGCGCTTCAGCCCTCCGGCGGATGGCGGGCGGCCCGAGAACGCGCTCTCGGGGACGATCTTCATGGTGAACTGCTGCCGCACGGACTCCATGGTGGTGCCCGCCGACGATGGCAAGATGCGCTTCTGGCGCAACACCGGCGCGGCCACGCAGGCGACGGGCTCGTCGATCACGCTGAACGGCGTGGTGATCGGCTACGAGTGGGACGAGGAACTGGACAACGGTTTCCGCCCCGGTGGGCTGTTCCACCTTTCGACCACCACCGTGCCGGTCAGCCAGTTGCTCCTCGATTTTGCCGAGACCTACGGCCCCGGCATTGCCACGCATCACATGACCCAGTATCGCTACCCGAGCGGCGCGCTGGTTTTCGCCGCCGGCACCGTGCGCTGGTCCTGGGGCCTGGACGCGAACCACGACGACGGCAGCTCCACGCCCGATCCCATCGCCCAGCAGGCCACCGTAAACCTGTTCGCCGATATGGGGGTTCAGCCGGGCAGCCTGCAATCGGGCCTGGTGCCCGCCAGCGCCTCCACCGATACCGTACCTCCCGTCTCCACCATCGCGCCCATCTCCGGCGCTACGGTGGCTTCGCCCGTTACCATCACGGGCTCGGCCACCGACCAGGGCGGCGTGGTCGGCGGCGTAGAAGTTTCGGTGGATGGCGGCACCACCTGGCATGCCGCCACGGGCCGCTCTTCGTGGTCGTATACCTGGACGCCCACGAAATCCGGGACCGTGACGGTGCGCAGCCGGGCCAGCGACGATAGCGCCAATATCGAGACGCCGTCCGCGGGAACAAGCCTGACGGTGGCGCCGCGCACCTGCCCTTGCAGCGTCTGGACGGCCTCCGCCACGCCGCAGAACGCTTCGGCGACCGACACCAGCTCGGGTGAGCTGGGGATGAAGTTCCGCGCCACGCAGGCCGGCTTCGTCACCGGGGTGCGTTTCTACAAAGGCCCCACCAACACCGGGACGCACATCGGCAATCTCTGGACCTCCACCGGCACCCTGCTGGCCCGCGCCACCTTCACCAACGAGACCGCCAGCGGGTGGCAGCAGGTCAATTTCTCCGCGCCGGTGCAGATCAGCGCCAATACCACTTATGTGGTCTCGTACTTTGCGCCGGTGGGAGGCTACGCCTACAATTCCTGGTTCTTCGTCAGCGGAGTGGACGACGAGCCGCTCCGCGCGCTGGCCAATGGCGAAGATGGGCCCAACGGCGTCTTCGCCGACGGCAGCGCCACGCTGTTTCCCAACCAGACGTTCGGCATGAACAATTACTGGGTGGACGTAGTGTTCAGCCAGACGGTCAACGGGCCGCCCGAGGCCAACAACGATTCCTATACTGTTACTCATGGTCAGACCCTCAATGTCAGTGCCCCCGGGGTGTTGGGCAACGACGTATCACTGAGCGGCAATCCGCTCACCGCTATCAAGCAGACCGATCCGGCGCACGGCACCCTGACTCTGAACGCCAACGGCTCATTCACTTACACGCCCGCCTCCGGGTTCGGCGGATTCGACAGCTTCACTTACAAAGCCAGCGACGGACTTTCGACTTCGAGCGCCGCCACCGTGACCATTACGGTCACCGACGTGAACGGCTGCCCGTGCACCATCTGGCCTCCGTCCGCCACGCCCGGCACTGCCGACGCCAACGACACCGGCTCGGTCGAACTGGGCGTGAAGTTCCGCTCCACCATCGCCGGTTCGATCTACGGCGTCCGCTTCTACAAAGGATCGCTGAACACCGGGACGCACGTGGCGCACCTGTGGTCCGGCACCGGCACCCTTCTCGCCACCGCAACCTTTGCCAACGAGGGCGTGTCCGGCTGGCAGCAGGTAAACTTCGCGGCGCCGGTGAACATCGCCGCGAACACCACTTACATCGCTTCTTACTTTGCGCCCGCTGGAGAATACGCGGACAATGGTGGATACTTCAGCAGCGCCGTAACATCCGGCCCGCTGTCTGCCCTGGCGAACGGCACCGATGGCGGCAACGGTGTCTATATCTACGGCTCCGGCAACGCCTTCCCCAACCAGACTTACAACTCCAGCAACTACTGGGTGGACGTGGTCTTCCTTTCCGGACCTCCCGGACCGCCCATCGCCAACAACGACTCCTACACCGCGGTGCACGGCCAGCCGCTCACTGTCGGTGCGCCGGGCGTGCTGGGCAACGATGTGTCCCAGAGCGGGAATCCACTGACTGCCGCGCTGGTTACGGGCCCCTCCAACGGCACCGTTACGCTGAATGCCAATGGGTCTTTCACCTATACTGCCAACGCCAACTTCGCCGGCCAGGACACCTTCACCTACACCGCCAGCGACGGCCTGGCCGCATCCAATGCCGCGACCGTCACCATCTCGGTGCCCGATCAGAACGGCTGCCCATGCACCATCTGGAGCGCGTCCACCACGCCCGGGACCGCTGACGCCAACGACAACGGGTCCGTAGAGCTGGGGGTGAAGTTCCGCAGCAGCGTGGCAGGATCCATCACGGCCGTCCGCTTCTACAAGGGACCATCGAATACCGGCACGCACGTGGCGCACCTGTGGTCCGGCGGCGGTACTCTCCTCGCCACCGCGACCTTCAGCAACGAGTCGGCCTCAGGCTGGCAGCAGGTGAATCTTGCCACGCCGGTGAATGTTTCGGCCAACACGACTTACATCGCATCCTATTTCGCACCCGCCGGAGAGTATGCCGTCAACCAGCAGTACTTCGCAAACGCCGCGACCAACGGCCCACTGACCGCTCTGGCCAACGGCACCGATGGCAGCAACGGAGTGTTTATGTACGGCGCCACGGGCAGCTTCCCCAACCAGAGTTTCAATTCCAGCAACTACTGGGTGGACGTGGTCTTCCTCTCCGGACCCCCTGGACCGCCGGTCGCCAACAACGACGCCTATACGACTCCTCACGCCCAAGCACTCACCGTCAATGCACCCGGGGTGCTGGCTAACGACGTTTCCGGAAGCGGCAACCCGCTGAGCGCCACTTTATCCGCCGGCCCGTCCAACGGCACGGTCTCGCTCGGTGCCAACGGCGGGTTCACCTACACGCCCAATGCCGCCTTCAGCGGCTTAGATAGCTTCACTTATACCGCCAGCGACGGGATCTCGACGTCTAACATCGCCACGGTGACGATTACCGTCCAGGATGTCAACGGCTGCCCGTGCACGATCTGGAGTCCGTCCACCACCCCGGCCACGGCCGATGCCAACGACAACGGGTCAGTCGAGCTGGGGGTGAAGTTCCGCGTAAACCAAGCCGGAGTCGTCACCGGCCTGCGCTTTTACAAAGGGTCACTCAACACCGGCACGCACGTGGCGCACCTTTGGTCGGACACGGGCACGCTGCTGGCCAGCGCCACCTTCACCAACGAGACCGGCTCCGGCTGGCAGCAGGTGAACTTCGCCACTCCGGTGGCCGTGGCTGCCAATACCACTTACATCGCGTCCTATTTCGCGCCCGCCGGGGAGTATGCGGTCAACCAGGCTTACTTTACGAGCGCCGTGACCAGCGGCCCATTGACTGCTTTGGCCGACGGTACCGATGGCGGCAACGGAGTGTTTATATACGGGACCGGTAACAGCTTCCCGAACCAGACTTATAACTCCAGTAATTACTGGGTGGACGTGATGTGGGTCTCCGGGCAATAGGGTGCTACCCGGAAACCCCTCCCTCACGGTCGGGTCTCCGATTGGGCGGCGCCGGCGGGCTGTTTACTCGCCACCTCCTGAGCCTACTCCGTTGGGGGCGCCGCGCGGGTCCGGCTTGATGGTGACCGGCTGGGTGTAAGTCTGGCCATCCACCGTGAGACGCACGGTGTACTGGCCAGGGGCCGGGCCTGTGGGACCGCCGCGCCCTCCTCCGCCGCCACCGCCGCCTCCACGTCCGCCGCGGCCACCACGGCCACCGCCCGCCGCAGCCGCGGGCGCCTCCGGAGCGGCTCCCGCGGGCGTGCATGCGTCGGGCGCCGGCGGAGCGCCGCCGCCGCGTCCGAATCCGCCGCCCCGTCCTCCGGCTGCGCCGAGCGAATGGCGATGCATTCCCGCAGCGGCCGAAGGCGGCTGCGCGGGTTGCTGCCAGATGGCTTGAACGTTCAGCGTTTCGGTGTCCGGCGGGCGCACGGGCGTGTCACTGGCGGCGCAGGCGCGCACTGCTCCGGAACTGTCCAGCAACTCCAGCTTCAGCGGCTGCCGGGCCGCGGATTTGAGCCAGTAGTAAGCGACCACTCCGGAGGGCGGATTCTGCAACTGAGGTTCTTCGTGCGGCATCGGGGTGCCGTTCTGGCCGCCTTGCCGGATGGAGAGGGTCTCACCGGGTTTGAATAAGTATGCGCTGGCGGTGACGATCTGCGCGCCCTGCGCCGCGATCTGCCGCAGCGCGCTCATCTGGTCCATCACCCAGAAGCCGCGGCCGAAGGTGGCGATGTCCAGATCGTCGCCGTGCACTACGATGTCGCGCACCGAGGTGACCGGCATGTTGTTCTGCAGCGGCTGCCATTGGCCGCCGTCATTGAAGGAGACGTAGACGCGCAGTTCGGTGGCGGCGTACAGCAGCCCCTTGGTTTGCGGGTCTTCCTTCACGGAGTTGACGTAGGCGCCTTCGGGAATGCCCGCCACCACGTTCTGCCAGGTCTTGCCGCCATCGTGCGTGCGATAGATGTAGGGCTTGTTGTCGGCGATGCGATGGCGATCGACCGACGCATACGCCGTCTCGACATCGAAATGGCCGACCTCGATCTGGGAGACCTTGCTCCAGGCGGTCATGGCCGGCGGGGTGACATTGGTCCAGTTTTTGCCATCGTCACGCGTCACGTGGATCAGGCCATCGTCGGTGCCCACCCACACGGTGGCGGCCTGCAACGGCGAGGGACCAATGGAATAGACCACGCCGAAGCGAGTGGTCATCTGCTGGTCGATATCCTTGGCGGTCACCGGGTCGAGCGTGGCAGGCACGGGCGGGTTCAGGCGCGCGAGGTCGGGGCTGATTTTTTCCCAGGTGCGGCCGCGGTCGCGCGAGCGCATCACGAACTGATTGGCGTAGTAGAGGGCTTCATCGGCTTGCGAGAAGACCTGCGGCAGGGTCCAGGTCTTGCGGTTGGGATCGCTGTCATCGGGCGGAGGCAACTGTCCGCCCAGCGATGCGGCGGTGTTGAAGGCCTGATCGCACCGGCCGGCGCCGCTGCCGTAGAGGATGTTGCCGTCCTTGGGATCGGGGATTACGACAGCGCTTTCCCCGGCCAGGCAGGTGGGCTCCCAGTTGCGGAGCGTCAGTATGCCCTCACGGGACCAGGTGGCCACGCCGACGCCGCCCGAATCCTGCTGCGGGCCGTAGAGCCAGTAGGGGAAACGATTATCGGCGGCCACGCGATAGATCTGCGCGGTGGGCTGGTTGTACCAGGTGCTCCAGCTCTTGCCGCCATCCACGCTGACGACGGTGCCCTGATCGCTCGATAGCACCATGCGGTTCCCGTCCTTGGGATTGACCCAGATCTGGTGGTAGTCGTCGCCGCCGGGCGCGCCCTTGATGGGGACGAAGGTCTTGCCGCCATCGGTGGTCATGTAAGTCGCGGTGTTGATGACGTAGGCGCGGTCGGGGTTGGTGGGATCGACGGCCACGGATTCGAAGTACCAGCCGCGGCCCCAGAGGCGGTTCTCGCTGTTGACCAGTGTCCAGGTGGCGCCCGCGTCGTTGGAGATGTAGACTCCCCCTCCGGTACTTCGGCCGGCTGCCGCGGCGCGTCCGCCGCCTCCGCCGATGGCTGAAGCGACGCCGCTGCCGGTATCGTCAACCACCGCCCAGAGGCGGTTGGGGTTGCTGGGCGCGACCGCGATGCCGATTTTGCCGACGAACTGGTCGGTGGGCAGGCCGCCGGCCAGTTGCTTCCAGGTGTCGCCGCCATCGGTGGATTTGTAGAGCCCGCTGCCCGGCATGTTGGAGGGCGCGTAGACCGACCATGGCGGACGCCGGGTGGCCCATAGGGAAGCGTAGAGCACGCGCGGATTCTTGGGATCGATGGCCAACTCGACGGCGCCGACATTGTCGGGGTCGTTGGTCTTGAACAGGACCTTTTTCCACGTCGCGCCGCCATCGGTCGAGCGGTAGACGCCGCGATCGGGGTTGGGGTCGTAGACGTGTCCGAGCGCCGCTACGTAAACGCGATTGGGATTCGAGGGATCGACCACCACGCGCCCGATCTGGCGGGTGGCTTCGAGCCCGATGTGGGTCCAGGTCTTGCCCGCGTCGGTGGATTTGAACATGCCGATTCCGTAGGAGTGCTGGCTGCGGATATCGGGCTCGCCGGTGCCCACGTAGACGATGTTTCGATTCGACGGGGCCACGGCGATGGCGCCGATGGAGCCGATGGGAATGCCCTGGTCGGAAATGGGGAGCCAGGTGTGGCCCGCGTTCTCGGTTTTCCAGACGCCGCCGCCCACGGAGCCCATGTAAAAGGTGTCGGGCTGGTCGGCGTGTCCCGCGACGCCGTAGGTGCGGCCTCCGCGCAGGGGCCCCACGTCGCGCCATTCGAAGCCCGCCAGCAAGCTGTCCGGGTATTGGCCCGGGGAACTCATCTGCTGGGCAAACACTGCGAGTCCCAGTAGTGCCAAGAGACACAACGGTGTGAGCGAAATCAGCCAACGACGTCGACCGGTCATGGGGTTGCTCCTATGCGGCTTGGTGTAAACCAGCCGAAGGAAATACTGTACCAGGGGCCGGGGGTCGGGGGCCAGGGGCCGGGGTCTGCGGGTCTGCGGGCGGGGGGCCGGGGGCCGGGGGCCAGGGGCCGGGGGCCGGGGGTGGGACCGGGGGTTGGGGGCCAGGGCCGGGGTCGGAGGCCAGGGCCGGGGGCAAGAGGCCGGGGGCCGGGGCCGGGGGCTGCGGGCCGGCGGTCGGGGGCTGCGGGCCGGGGGCCGGGAGCCGGGGGCTGCGGGCGTGTCTGTGTGTATTTTTGTCATGACTTAACCTCTTCGGTTTCTGTGGGTTGCGGCGGGGCTTCAAAATCGGGAGGCGGGTGGGGAGAGGTTTTTGAGTCCCACGCGCCTCCCGACGCGCCTCCCGGGTCCTCGCGGAGCTCGACGATCCGCGTCTTCCCGTGTAAGTGGCGAAATTTCAATTCGATACCGTAGTCGGCGAGGAGCAGTGTGCAGGATCGGAGCTGTTTGGAGACACCGGCGGGGGTGGTGCAGGAAAGGGCGGGTCCCAGGAGGTCCCGGAGCTCGGTGGCGGAGCCGGTCCATTGGCGGCACTGGTCGAAGAGGGCTCGGACGGCTACGACCATGGGGTGCAGAGGCGGCGGTGGGGTGAGGGCTTGCCGCATTTCGTCCTCGGTGCAGCCGAGAGCGGGACTGGCGGCTATGGCCCAGGCGAGCGCGTCGGCGGAGTGTCCATCGGGCAGGTTCATTTGGGGGAGGCGGGCGAGGGCCGTGCTGACGGCGTCGCAGAGGGCTGCCAGGATGGCCGGCCAGGCCTCTTGGAAGACGGTGAGCAGAGCGATTTCGGTGCGGCGACTGGCCGGGGGAAGGTGCGGGAGCGTGATGGTGTAGGCACGCTCGGCAAGCTCGGGGGGACAGGACCAGCGCTCGGTGACGGTGAGCAGGACGGGGCGCTTGTAGTATTGCAGCAGGGGGTGGTTGGTGGGGCGGGAGGTCTCGTGGACGGTGGCGCCAAGGCCGGAGGCAAGGCGGCAGAGGGCATCGGTTAGGGGCGGGGAGAGGGCGGAAACGTGGTCGAAGGCGAGGAGCCAATGTGGCGGGCGAGGAGGAGAAGGTCGCGGGCGGTGGCGGGGATGGGGGAGAGGGGCGCGGTGCTGGGATCGATGAGGCAGCGGAGGATGCGGGCGGCGAGTGTTTTGCCGCAGCCAGGGGGACCCTGGAGGATCAGGAAGGGATAGGGTCCACAGGGGCGGAGGGTGGAGAGGAGCCAGGCGAGGCAGCTGAGCCAGGCGTTGCGGGAGGGGAGATTGAGGAGGGAGCGGAGGATTTCGAGGGCGGGGGTCGGGCTCGCCAAAGGGCGAGGGGATTCCGCTGGGGCCGCTTTGGGCGCCGGGAGGTCGACGGTGGATCGGAAGGTCTGGAAGAAGGCGTTGTTGGCGATGGTGGTCTTCCAGCCGCCGGCGGAGATTTCGACAAACTGGCCTTGGTCATTGGCGAGGTCGAGGAGGACCTGGCTGGGGATGAGGGCGGGACCGCGGTATGCGACGCGGAGGGATACGTGGATGCGCCGGAAATCTTCGATGCTGCCCTTGGCTTCGAGGAGATTGAGGATGGCGTGGAAGGCGTTGGTGGTGGGGACGGTGTCGCACTCGGCGTAGACGCGAAAGAAGAACCAGTCGCGAAAGTCCGGGGAGCGGACGGGGAGGTTGCAGCCGGGAGGGATGGGGACTTGAATGAATGTCTGGCCGTCGTCGGCTTTGAAGGCAAAGCAGTCGCGGACGAGGTCGATGAAGCGTTGGATGGGGGAAGGTTTGAGCATGAAATCCTCTCTAGTTTTGTTTTAGCAGGCGATCATTGCGAGATCGGCTCGCGGAGTGCTGGATTTGTTGAAATGATTGGAAATATAGTCCGGAAGATTTGGTGACTGGGGTTTTGGGCGGGGCGGATTTGGGGTGGTTTTGGGGGCGAATGGGCTTGGAAGCGAGCCGTTCGGGGGCCGATGGTGCGTGCATGTGGTCCCCGGCGAAAATGGGCTGTGGATCGTCGTCGATTTCCAGCGCCGGCCCGTGGGTTTTCGCTCGAAGGCCGCTGTGCTGGAGGGTGTAAAACATTTTGTGTAAACGCTGTTCTCCGTCAGAATAGGAGAACAATATGGAAACACAAAAACCGACAGAAAAAGAGTTGCTGGATGGGGTAATCGACCGGCTGCTCAAGGACTACAAGAAACCGGAAGACATCATCGGCGAAAACGGACTGCTGAAGCAGCTTACCAAGACTTTGCTGGAGCGAGCCATGAACGCCGAGCTGACGCATCACCTGGGCTACCAGAAGCACGATCCCGCCGGCTATAACAGCGGGAATTCGCGCAACGGGACGAGCGGCAAGACGATCAAGGGGGATTTCGGGGAATTGGAAATCGAAGTTCCTCGCGACCGCAACAGCAGCTTCGAGCCGCAGGTGCTGCCCAAACATCAGACCCGCTTCGCGGGATTCGACGACAAGATCGTGTCGATGTATGCGCGCGGCATGACGACGCGCGAAATCGAAGGGCACCCTTCTTCGCGTTTCCGGAGGACGTGCGGAAGGTGATCTACACGACCAATGCGATAGAAGCGCTGAACCGGGGGTTGCGGAAGATCATCAAGAACCGGGGATCGTTTCCCAGCGAGGAGGCGGCGTTGAAGTTGCTGTACCTGGCGTTGCAGAACATCAGCGCGAAATGGGAGACGGTGCAGCATTGGAGAGAGGCGCTGAATCAGTTCGAGATTCTCTGGGGGGATCGGATTCGAGCGGCCCAGAGGGGGTAAGAGGTATGAGCGATTGGGTGAGTTTTGCGGAAATCAAAAGGCGGGTCACGCTGGAACAGGTACTGCGCCACTACCAGATCGACTGGCTGCGGCGCAGCGGCCTGCATCAATACCGGGGGCGCTGCCCGATTCACCAGGGCCAGGGGACGGAAGCGTTCCATGCCAATCTGGAGCGGGGTGTGTTTCACTGCTTTGCCTGCGGAGCAGGAGGCAATGTGCTGGACTTCGTCTGTGCCATGGAAGGCTGCTCGATTCGCGAAGCGGCGCTCCGTCTGCAAGAAGCTCAGGGAGAGGGCAGCGTCCGTATGCCGTGGGTTCAGTCGGGCGGGACGGAGGGAAGAAAACTGGTTACGAAAAAAAGAAGGGACAACCCGCCCCTGGGCTTTCAACTGAACCTGGATCGTCGTCATCCCTATCTGGCCCGGCGCGGGATCGAGGCCGCCGTAGCCGACTACTTCGGGGTGGGATACTTCGGTGGTCGGGGCCTGATGAGTCAGCGCATCGCGATTCCAATTCACGATCCCGGCGGGCGCTTGGTGGCCTATAGCGGCCGCGCCCTGGACGGCGCCGAACCACGGTATCGATTTCCGGGGGGTTTTCACAAGTCGCAGGTGCTGTTCAATTATCATCGGGCGCGGGCGGCGGGCCAGGATCGGGTGATTGTCGTGGAGGGCTTCTTCGATTGCATGCGGGTCCACCAGGCCGACTTTCCCAGCGTAGTCGGCCTGATGGGCGCAAGCCTATCGGCGGTACAGAAGGATCTCCTAGCGGATCAGTTCTCCGGTGTCGTGCTGATGTTGGACGGCGACCCAACCGGCAGCGCCGCCACGACGGAGATCGCCGCCGAGCTGCGGCCCGCGTGCCGGGTCAGCCAGGTGCTGCTCCCGCCCGACCTGCAGCCGGATCGAATGTCAGCCGACCAGATCCGGGACGCCCTAAGGAGCCCAGAATGAAAGGAGGAAAAGAGCGGAGTGAACTCACCGATATGACCAATCCGAGCTCGTCGCGACCGACGGGCTCAGGCAATCAACCAGACAACGGCGGAGAGACGTTTACACAAAATCCTTGACAAACCCTGTTCGGACGCCCTCGAGGTACGGAAACGGTCGCGCGGTATCAGTTGCCGCGATACCAGATTTCTCAAGCAACAGACCGGGGCGACGGTTCTTTGTTTGAGGCTGCGCCTGCGGAGCCTTCCCGCCGGTGCCCTACCCTCTCAAACTTGCGAAAGTCGGGCTAGGAAATGGTCCTTTGTGCAACGCAATTCTGCCGGTGCGAGGCCGAACACGCAACACTAAGGTTCGACCCAGATCATATAAACGAGATAGGCGACATTATGAACGTCGCGGCTGGTATCGACGTATTGGGCGCCGATCTCCCAGCAGCCTGACGAAGGAATATCTATGCCCGTCACCATGAACATCCCCGCTAAACCTTTGCCCTCCATAAAACCGCTGCCCGCCAAGCCGCTCCAAACCAGCGGCCCTTCGCCATCCAGTCGTCGAGCCACAACCGTTAGGCGTGGGCGTTCCTTCCCGTAAACGAAGCCCTGTCGAAAAAAGGGCAACTTGCCACCATCCCTGTGCACGTGCCAGCCGGGATAAACGACCGTCCAGAGTGCTGCACTACCGTATAAGAATTCATCGCTTCCCACCGCAGGTGAGTAGGGTTGTGGCGGCACGAAGGGACGATCAGAGGGACGGGTAATGGGGCAGTTCTGCCGGTCTGCGGCCACAGAGGAAGCAAGCCACCCCGAACAATTGGCGAGCAGGAAGATTAAAAACAAACCGCGACAGTTCACGAAGTATGCTCCTTTGCCGAAGTCGCGCAACGGAATTCTGGATCGCATGGTATTCCCGCCTCCTCATATGACGAAATCCTCGCGTAGAGTGTTAACCGGTTTGTCGATGCCGGCCACAGCCGTTCAATAGCGGGCCCGTTCGTCACAAGCGGACGGTTCTGGACAAAAAACGGCGTTTCTGGACTTCATCGATCGGCCCGCCCTGCCGACGGTCATTTCCCACAAACGCCCCATATCGACCGCCATGCGAGCGGCCTGTATCGCACCGAGGCTGATCGGATGCCATCGAAGCGTTCGCTACTCAAGCCGCAATGCCCAGTAAAGCAGTATGCAGCCAACCGCGATCAAGGTGAAACCGAGCACTTTCCGCCGAGCAGGCGGAGTCCGCTTCATCCACGCGTCCATATACATCACGATTGAGCGCCAGAGCTTCATCGCAGAGTAATTTACGTCGTCCGTGTGATGTTTGTTCCGTAAAGGAGAGTAAGACGGCGTTACTGGGAACTGACCCGCCGCCGATATTCGTCAAACATAACGAAGAGCATTCTATCGGCAGTGCCCGCGCATACGATCTTCGAGGAAGAGACCCAAGGCTTGGTTGCGGGCACTACCGATAGAGTTCGTTGAACTGAGCCACGCTCGGGACTATAGGGATTGAGTAGCGGTCCCGATCTGGCGAGGGGGGCGGAATTGGGGATGACGAACCCAAGAGACACTCCGCAGAGCGGCGCGCTCGCCGGTTGGAGAGCCCGAATCGCGTATTCGGGCTCTGCCTTGACCCACGGGCCATCCGTTCCAGACAAGGATCTCCGGTCGCCCGCACAGGGCCTGAGCGGGACATCACCAAAAGCGGCCGGATGGAAGATGCCACAGGAATACAAACGGTTGTTCTCTCTCGCCTATGCAGATCCAAAGCGGCGGGTCATAGTAGGTCGCCCGTCGAAGCAATTGCCGCGGAGCGACGTCCCTTATGTTCGGCGATCCGAAGCACCGGGACAGGCCTATCAAACGACCGATTAACCGGTTAAGCGACCCCACGAGCGGGACGGCTCCGGGCAGGAGTGCCAGTGCCACGTTTTTCATCGGCAGACGACAAAAGCCGATCCCGGCTTCGCACGGGCAAGCTGTTTGTCCTACCAGAAGAAGGACGGGCTCCAGGAAGTTACCCGGAGCCCGTCATAGGAGGACAACAACGCTCGTGCAGAGTTAATGGCTGGCGGAGGGGGGGGAATCACTCTGGCCGGGCAGGCTGCCTACGGCAGCCAGGCCGCCCACGGTGGCGGCGGCGGCGACACCACCGATGACGGCAATGGTCCCTACGCCAATTCCGGCGGCGGCAGCTCCAGCCCCGGCGGCTCCAGCCGCTCCGGCGGCGGCCGCGGTGCCGGCGGCGGCAGCAGTGGCGCCGACCTTCTTAGCCACGGCACTGCAGCCGCCCTTGCTCACTTCTTTCAGCGCGGCCACGCGGATCAATTGCGATGCACCGGGAACCGACGCGGGCTGGTCTGCAGCAACCCCCGAGATTTCGACGTGGTTGCCAATCTCTTTGTCGAGGCCAGGGCCTTGCAGTTCGAGAACCACGCTGGTGATTTGCTCCACCAGGACGATTTTGTCGGACTTTACGAGCAGGCACCCGGATACGTGCGTGGGCGCCGCGGCGCCGGCCGCCTGCGGCTCAAAATCCAGACTCTTGCCTGCCTCGACATTGGCTACCAGCAGGCCAAAAGAGTTCCTCACCCGAACCGATCCGGTGAGGGCCGCCACCACCACTTTCCGACCGCCCTCCACTCTGATTCGTGCCACGGTTTGGCGCGTCACAGGGGAAATGTGCAGGGAGCGTGCTTCCACTTCAAAATCGGTGGCCGATTCCAGTTGACCGTACCCGGCTTCCAGCACCAGTTTGCGCTGGTAGACCGTGGCACGGGAATCTGACGACAGACGCATCTGTACGCCGCCATTTAGTTGAAGCTGTGAGGGAGTCACGGTTGTCTCGATGATACTCCCGTCGAACAGGGTGGTATTACCCCACACGCGCGAATGATCGACCTGAAAGCTGCCATTCGCCACCGCCATTCCAATGGCAGTCTCCGCTGCCGGCAGCCGGCTAATCGCACCGATCGCCAGCAGAATCAACGTCGCTCGTACGAGCAGTTCAAACTTACTTATCCTGGTAGTCATAGCTAAGAAATTTATCGGCACGTTTCGGATTTTCATTAGATCCAACCCAAAAGAAATTCCTGTTATTCTGGAGATCGTTGAAGAGGGATTCTTCCCGCCGAACTGGGGATCCGCGCCGGGCTGTTTCCACCGTCCGCCCGCTGCTCAGTTGCGGAGTGCTTTTGTGCCTGGGGCTGGGAACGTACTGGACCGGGCGGCTAGCCTGGGCGGACCACCTGTCGAGAGGCAACGACCTATCCAGCCGGGTCGAGGCCGTCCGATTGTGTCCGTCCGCAACCTTATATGAGAGGCTGGCGGAGAAGCGCGAGGAACTGGGCGGCGATCCGCTTCCCGACCTGGAGCAGGCGGTGGCGCTCGAACCGGAGAACGCCCGATGGCGCCTGCACCTGGGCTTGCGCGCCGAGTTGTCCGGCGATCTGGGCCTGGCGGAGCGCAGCTACCGGGAGGCTGCCAGGTTGAGCCGCCAATACCAACCCCGGTATCTGCTGGCGCAGTATTATTTTCGGCGGCAGAATGCCGATCAATTCGGTGAATGGTCACGCGCGGCGTTTGCTACAGCCTATGGCGATGTTGCACCGCTATTGGATCTCTGCTGGCGTATGCAGCCGAATGCCGAATGGCTGGTAGAACAATCGCCCGCGGGCCGTCCGGAGATTGCGAGCCAATTCCTGCTGTTCCTTGCCCGCCATCGTCAAACCGGTGCGGGCCTTCCCTTGGCACTGCGGCTCACCGCAACGGCAAGGTCCGAGGACCTCCCCGCGCTATTGGATTATTGCAACCAATGCCTCTATGAGGGCGATGGCGCCACCGCGATGGGCGTCTGGAATGCGCTTTGCGCGAGGCGCCTCGTGCCCGGCCACCCGTTGGACGCGGCTCGCGGGGTGTCGCTGACCAACGGCAGTTTCGAACACCCGCCCACGGGCACCGGCTTCGACTGGCGCCTGGAGAAAGCGCCTTGGCTCGGGTTCGCCCCGTTCAACGGGGGCCTGCGGCTGACTCTCTCGGGAAACCAGCCGGAAATTTGCCTCCTGGCGTCCGAATACGTGCCGGTTCTCCCGGAAAGCCGCTACCGGCTGCGGCTCGCCCCGCAGCCGCCCGAAACGCCTTCCGCGGAAGGGCTGGAATGGATGGTCTACGACCCTTCGGGCAAGGCTGTGGCAACCGGGCGAAGCACGGACGGCTGGCTGACCTTCACCCCGGCGACCGAGGTGGTGCGGATCGGATTGATCTACCGAAGGCCGCTCGGCTCGACACGCCTGGAGGGAAGCGCCAGCATCGCGGGAGCGCAACTGGAGCTGGTGCGATGAGTACGGCGGTGGCTCTCGCCGCGCTGCTCGGCTACGCTGTCCTGACGGCCTTTGTGGAGGAGCGCTGGGCCTGGAGCCTGTTTCAGGCGGGGATCTTCGTCCTGGCGGGATGGCGGGCGGTGCGGCCGGCGCGTTTCCAAGCGCACCTGGCGCTGGCGCCGCTGGCGGCCGCCGGGGCCTGGCCTTTCGTCCAACTCGCCCTGGGTACCAGCGTCTCACGCGCCGTCACGTTCGGCGCAGCCCTGAACTGGTGTACCTTTGTCCTGGTATTCGCGCTGTCGTATGAGACGCTTCGGGCGCCGGAGGTGCGGCGGTGGTTCCTGGGCGTCATCACCACCTTCGGAATGCTTCTGGCCTTCGTCGCTGTGCTACAGAAATACTCTTCGGGCGGGAAAGTCTTCTGGCTATTCCAGAGCGGATACCAGGAAGGCGTGCTGGGTCCTTTCGTAAGCCGCAACCAGTTCGCCGCGTGGGTCGAACTGCTGCTTCCGGCCGCACTGTACATGGCAACGGGCCGGCGGCTGCGGCCGCTCTTCGGCTGCGCGGCCGTGGTCCTGTTCAGTTCGGCGATCGCCAGCGCCTCACGAGCTGGTTTCGTGCTGGTAAGTGGTGAGGTGGTGGTGGCAGCGGCGGCATTGGCGGCGCGCCGGGCGGCGCCGCGCAGGGCGCTGGGATTGGCGGCGCTGCAGTTCGCCGTGCTGGCGGCTGTGGCCACGGCGATCGTAGGATGGCAGGGTCTGGCAGCCCGTTGGGAGTCCAGGGTACCCGAGGCGGTGCGCATCGATGCAGTCCGCGCCTCCCTCGAAATGGTGCGGGCCCGGCCTTGGTTGGGCAGCGGGCTGGGCACCTGGCCGACGGTGTACCCGCGGTACGCCGGCTTCGATGCCGGTGTATTCGTGAACCAGGCGCACAACGACTGGGCGCAATGGGCGGCCGAGGGCGGCCTGCCGTTTATGCTCTTCCTGGCGGCCTTCGCGGTGCTCTTATGTAAACCGGCGGTGCAGTCGATATATGGGTTGGGCACGGTGGCGTTTCTGTTGCACGCATTCGTGGACTATCCGATGCAGCAGAGGCCGGCTCTGGCAGCGTGGTTCTTCGCTCTCGCCGGCGCTGCGATGGCATGGCGGAATCGCCGCACCCCAGCGTATGATGGACCATTACGAGGAACTGGGCCTGGATCGCTCGGCCTCGCCGGAGGAGATCCGGCAGGCTTACAAACGCCTGGTGCGGCTGCTCCATCCCGACCTCTGCAGCGATGAGCCGGTGCGGCAACTGGCGGACCTGCAGATGAAGAGGCTGAATGGCATGCTGGCGGTCCTCACCAATCCGGCGGAGCGCGCCAACTACGACCGCGCGCTGGCCGGAAGCCTGGAGCGGTGGCAGTCGCCGCGGTTGCCCGGTGTGAGTCACGCGCCATGGCCGCCGAACTGGTTCTGGACGGCAGCGGGCGCGGTAGTAGTCCTGAGTCTTCTGTCCCTCTTGCTCCGCGAGGCGCCCCATGCGCCGCAGGCCAGGCAAATCGAAACAACAGAGGCCGCCCGAACCGCGCCGGCGAAACAGCCTGTGCGCCGGGCCGCTCCGCAGCATTTCCGGGCGAGAATGTCCGGCGGCCGGGAGCCGCCGGCAGAAACCAACCCGGATGGCGAACCATCGCCGGAACCTCCGCCCAGTACCGGATCGCGGCCCGAAATCGAGTCCTCCCCAACGGCCGCCAGCTCCGGCCATCCTGCGGAGGCATCGTTTCCGGCGATTCAGCCGGTCCAACCCGCCGGTGCGCCCGCGCGGCCCACGATGTCCGGGGAGTGGCTGTTCGTCCCGTCGGCGCATTCGAAGGGCGCGGGACTGTATCCGCCGGAATACATCGAACTGCGGGTTACCGAGGAGGGCGGCATGCTGCACGGGCGGTATCGCGCCCGCTACCGCATTGCCGACCAGGCCATCTCTCCGACCGTATCTTTTCAGTTTGCAGGGCCAGCCGACGGCGATGGAGCCAGCCTCCCCTGGATCGGCGCCGGGGGAGCGAAGGGCGAGGTTTCGCTGCGGTTGATCAACAGCAGGGCGATGCAAGTTAGCTGGGTGGCCACTCAGATGGGAGAGGAACTGGGGCTGATTTCCGGAACGGCGACCCTGGTGCGCCGGCTGGACTGAATCTAGACCCCGGGGCGGATTACCGCACGAACTCGACCGTCACCCGGCGCGGAATCAAGCCCGCCTCGTAGCCCATATCGAGCAGTTTCTGCGCGGCTTTAGGCACGATCTCTCCGGCATCGAGCGTGTAGTGGTTGACGTACATGCCGACGAACTTCTCGGCCAGCCGCGGCTCCATGTCGCGGGCGAACTGCAGTGCGTACTGCAGGGCCTCGCCGTGGTTGTCCAGGGCATATTGGATGCTCTCGCGCATCAAGCGGCAGCACTCGCTCTGGATTTGGGGATCGAGCGACCGCAGCAGCACATTGCCTCCCAGGGGCAGCGGCAAACCGTAGCTGGTTTTAAACCAGCGTCCCAGGTCGACGATGCGATGGAAGCCTTCGCGATCGAAGGTCAACTGTGCCTCGTGGATGATGAGGCCGGCATCCACGCTGCGTTCGCGCACCGCGTCGGTGATCTTGTCGAAGCGGGTAACCACGGCTTCAAAATCCGGCTGGTACAGCTTGCAGGCGAGGTACGCGGTGGTCAGGGTCCCGGGGACGGCGATGCGCTTGCCTTTCAGCTCATCGGGCTCCATGGGACGGCTGGCAATGATGGATGGGCCGTAGCCATCGCCGATGCTGGACCCGCTCGCCATCAGGACATACTTGTCCGCAACATAGGGATAGGCATGATAGGAGATGGCACTGAGTTCGTACTGCCCCTCCATGGCCCTTCGGTTCAGCGTCTCGATATCCTCCAGCACGTGGCGGAACGAGACTTTCGGGGAGCGGACCTTTTTGGTCGCCAGTCCATAAAACATGAACGCGTCGTCAGAGTCGGGGCTGTGCGCGCTGACGATTTCCAGGGGAGCGGCCGATGTCATAGATGGGGGGCTCACCTCAGTTTACAACAGGGAGCATCGCGGCCCGGCTGCGAATGCGGGTTTACAGCGAATTGGCTGTCTCGAACAAAATGCTGGAACACGTGAGACCCGCTTCCGCTTTCATGAGCTCCGAGATGTCCAGCATTCGAACCTGGCGCCCCAGATCCTCGAGAACCCGTGCGGTGCCCGGGAAACAAGCCGGCACCATCACCGTGCCGCCGATCGCCAGCACATTGGCCGCTCGCGGTTCGTCGTGCGGCACGTCGACGATGTCGTAACCCTCGAAGGCTGCCGTGTCGAACCAGTCGCGGTTCGCCAGGACATTGCGATCGCCGATCGGGCAGCAGGCGGACTTCAGGTGGAGGCATCCGCGGACCTTCACCGACCGCACCGAATATCCGAACGGCTCCAGTTCAGCGGCCAACTGAGCGATGCCATCGGCGTTGGTGCGGGCCGACACGCCCACGAAGAGCGCCGTCCCCATTCGCAAAACGTCGCCGCCTTCCAGGGTGGCCGGCTCGCGCATCCAGCGAAGTCGGCGAAAGGGCGCCAGCGCTTGGGCGAGGCTGGCCGACTCCCCGCGTCTCGATGCCGCGCCCATCCGCGTCATCACCGCGACTTCGTTCACCACCACCGCCGGGTCTTCCACGAACATGGAATCGGGCAAATCCGGCTCGGCGGGAAGCGAGATCACACGCACCCCGAGATCGCGCAGGCAATCCTCATAGCGCCGGTGCTGCCCGACCGCTTGGGAAATGTCGATCTCCTGGCGCTCGATGTGTTCGAGCTCGCAGCGGTTGAGGCCCGGACTTACGGCGCGCGTGATGGCGGTGAACATAGCTCTCAGCATTCAGCGATCAGCGTTCAGCTTTGCACGGGCCGACGAGCACAGCGGACGCCGGCGCGACCTCCTTGCAGGCTGACCGCTGAAAGCTGACCCCTGATCGCTCCCTCAATACATCGCGCTCATCAACGCCCGCAGTGTCTCGGGCGAACCCGTGAAGAGATTCACCGGCGGCCGCCGGTAGCTGATCATCTGGCGGTAGATATAATCCTCCATCTTGGAGTTGATTCCCCAGCCGCCCAGATACTGCAGGCGCAGGTCCCGGTCGTAATTGATCTCGGCTCCCGCCAGCCAGGGTCCCAGGTCGGCCTTCTGGCCGCCATAAGTCGCGAACAGTTCGATGGCGTTGGGAAAGCCAACCTCGCGCAGCGACTCCGCAACCAGCGCGTAGTCCGGACGGTTCATGCGCTCCTGAATCTGGTCCACGTTGATCTGCAGCGGATCGGCCTGGCCCATGAAAACCATGTCATAGCCCTCTCCGTTGACCGTGTTCTGCCAGACGGTGCCGTACGGAAAGGCTTCGAGAAACGTCGCCAGCTCGCTCTTCACGGTGTTCTCGTCGCTCTCGTACAGCGGTACGTACAGGGTGAACATGCCGCCGGGCTTCAGGTGCTGCTTCACGGCTTCGAAGTATTCCTTGGTGTACAGCGCCGCCGTGCCTTTCACAAACACATCCAGCGGGTCGGAAGCGATGATGTCGAACTGGTCGCGCGTGGTCAAAAGGTAGTGCCGGGCGTCATCATAGACGATCCGCGTGCGCGGGTTGTGCAGGACGTCGTAATCCTGTTGGGCGAAATACCTGGTCGAGATGGGTGGAATGATCGGCTCGATTTCGCAGACGGTGATGCTCTGAATACTGGGGTAACGAGTGAAGGTGCCGGCCGAAACCCCGGCGCCGAATCCGATGCCCAGCACCTTCTGCGGCTGCGGATGCAGCAGCGCCGGGAGGTGCCCGACCATGCGCTGGAGCCGCATGTCGTACGGCTCGGTAGTGGCCTCCACGTGGCCGTTGACGTCGACCTCCGTGGCCCCGTCGGGCCAACGCGAGATGGCCACCGAAGAGTTCCGCCCCTCGGCCGTCAGGATCACGGTGCCGGTCGCGACGGTGAAACGGCGTCCGTACGCGATGACCTTGCCGGGGATGGCATCCACGTTGTAAGCCAGCAGGCCGGCGAACACCACGGACAATGCCATCCAGCCCATGGCGGCTTTCGAGCGCGATCTCCGCGCATACGGCAGCAGCACGCACAACCCGGCCACCACCGCTGTCAGCAGCAGCATGCGCTGCGTCTGCCGCGTACCGATCCACGGGACCAGGATCAGGCTGACGCCCAGTGCACCCACAATGGCGCCCAGGGTATTGGCCGCATACACGCCGCCCACCACGCGCCCGGAATCCTCGCCATCCGCGGCCACAGCGGCGCACGCCAACGGGAAACTGGCGCCGAACAGCAGGGTCGGCGGCAGCACGGCCAGGAGCGTCCGCACCAGGTGGACCTTGAAGGCTTGCGTCGGAGTGCCGCTGATCAACGCTTCCGACGGCCAGAAAGGCAGCACGTCGGCAATCATGTAGGCGGTCCACGCGATACACGCGGTGAGGATGAGCTGGCACCATCCGAGCGCGGAAGCCGCCCACACCGGGCCGCGTCCGCCCATCAGCCACGACGCCGCGCCGCTGCCGATCGCGAGGCCGATCAAAAAAACCGCCAGGATGATCGAGAACACGTAGACGGTCGACCCGAGCATCATCGCCATCAGCCGGGTCCAGACCACCTCGGCGCCCAGGGCGCACGCCCCGGAGAGCCCGATGGTGACATACACCGGCCATTGATTCGCGGCGGGGGCGGGCGCTTCGCGAGCGGCTGCCTCGGCGGTCTCGCCGGGCGTCCGCGCCGCCCACAGAAAGCTGATGGTGGCGACTGCCAGGTTGATTGCGGCCGCGGCATACGTCGCCGTCGCGGTGTTGTAGAGCCGCAGCAGATAGAAACCCGCGAGGAGACAACCGAGGACCGCGCCCACCGTGTTGCCGCCGTACAGCCATCCCCACCACGTTACCCCGCTCGGCGAGGATTCGATCCACCGGACGATGGCCGGCAGCGACGCGCCCATCAGGATGGTCGGCGGAAGCAGGCACAACGCGCAGACGAACCCCCGGAGCAGCATGCCCACCAGGCCGTAACCGGCACCGGCGAAGTAGATCCGGTCGACGAACGGAATGGCGAACAGCACCAGGATTCCGCAAAGTGCGATCCCCACCTCGAGGATGGCGTACACACCGAGCGGATGCTTCCGCGCCAGGCGGAGTCGCGGCAAACCGATACTGCCCAGGCACAATCCGCCCATGAAAGTGGCCAGCAGGATGCCCATCGAGACCGCCGTCGAACCGATGGCCAGTTGCAGCAGTTGAAACCACACGATCTCATAGATCAGCGCGGAGCAGCCGCTTCCCGCGAACAGGATCAGCAGCAGCGGCAGGAGTCGTGGGGATCCCGAGGTGGCGGGCGGGGATTCGGATTGCGTGGCCATCATTTGTCGGGCTATTCTAACACGGCGCGTTGGGCCTGCCGGATCACCTCGATAACCTCCCAGCAATCCGGGCAATGCACGCGGGAGGGGTGTTAGACGACCACCAACTGCAGTCCCGGTGCGATTCGCCTGAGATCCCCGGCATCGCTGGTCACGACGGCCTGCCCCGCCCTTTGGGCGCAAACGACGACATGGGCAATCGACGATGTCTGCCGTCCCAGTTCTTGCCAACAAAAGGCCGACAGCCGTTCGGTCCGGTTCGTCGAGCGCAATGACGTCCGTGCTGGCCTGTCGAATCTGCCGGCACAGGCGGGCCTGCCTGGCAGGGTTAGGAATGGCCTGCGACAGCGCAGTCGCCGGAATCGTGATACGCATGCCACGCTCTGTCGCGCGAGCCAGGAGTGTGAGTACCTGCGATCGTTTCGATCCAAGGCAATCAGCCCGCCAGCGTCGAGAGTGATGCCGCTCGCGCGGCCTTCCCTTTTCTGGAACCTCTCTTCTGTCCCCCGGGCGAGAGAAGCGCGTCGGCCCACGCGCGCTCCTTTTTCGTTAGCGGCCCCCCTGTTTGCTGAAGTGCATCTTCCAGCATCTCCCTCCAACCGGCCGCATCGAAAAGAGCAACTCCAACGGCATGCTTCACGAAGGCATAAATGCTTGCCGCCTTTCCGGCTGCGACCAGGGCGCGAACCTCTCCAACCTGATCGTCCGGAAGCGTGATGGCGATCTTGGCAGATGCCATACCGAAAACCATACCATGTAGACGGTCCAATTCAGAGCGCCTCAAGCGGAACTCACAAGGTCCGGGCTTTTGCCGCCCAGCGGTTCAAGTCGTCGAGTTGAAGAATCCAAGAGGAAAATCGGCAACCCGCGAACTGGGTTGGCTCCCCTCGGTGGATTCGAACCTTCCAGCAGTCACGCGATCGCGCCACGCCTGCTCAATCCACTCCATGGATCCGCAGGTTCGTGATCTGCGAGGCCGACAGGTTCTTGAGACCCGAGTCGCGCAGGCGGCGGAGATACGACCCG
>Ga0209415_10002852_pt1 | contig 32329 bp, 23 predicted proteins | sample PeaSoiSIISIP2007_FD_187696 | JGI IMG/M metagenome (GOLD analysis project Ga0209415, IMG submission 187696) | Peat soil microbial communities from Weissenstadt, Germany - SII-SIP-2007 (SPAdes) (version 2) | ecosystem: Environmental > Terrestrial > Soil > Wetlands > Peat | place: Germany... | reverse complement strand
TGAGTCAGAAGTTCGTCATATAACTCGTGGTGGGGCGGACGCCCTCGTCCGCGCCGGACCCCCTGGTCCGGCTTTACTATCACAGGAGAAACAGAGGCCGACGAGGGCGTCGGCCGCGGACCAGGGGGTCCGCCCTACCTGCCGAATTCTTCGATGAAATAATGACTCGGGAAACTAGGTAACGGCCCGCAAACGGAGTGCGGCCGCGGCAACGAAGACGGGGTGACGAAAAATGGCGGGCTAAAAAACGAACCGCGCCAAACACTTCCGTGAATACCACGGGAGAGCCTGGCGCGGCGATAACTTTCCGGCTGAACGCCGGGAAGACAAACTACTTGGTGGTCGGGGTGCTGACGGGTGTGGAGTCGCCGCCCTTTTTCTTCTTGCCCTTCTTCTTGCCCTTCGCGGTGTCGGAATCCTGCGCGAAAGTGATCGTGGCGGCGCCAACGATGAACGACAGTGCGAGCATGATGCTCATGATTCTCTTCATGTGAAGTGTTTCTCCTTGTGATATGTCGACGACTTTGGGGCCGTCTCTACAGCCTTATCATCACAGGTTGACATGAACCTGCCCTTAAGCCCGAATTAAAATCACTTCATGCCGTGAACGGTGACGTCCATGCCGTTCTCTCCAACTCATTCATTCAACATGACTTGTAATAACTTTGCCGTTCTGGAACACGGGGATTACAACAATAATCGGTTATGCTGTAGGCGCATGAAGCGCGAAGAACTGGCCCAGAAGCTCGCCCGTCAGTCGAATTTGTCGCGAGCTGCGGCCCGGGACCAGGTCGACGAACTGGTCCATCGCATCCTGAAGTCTCTACGCGAGGGTCAGCCGGTGGAGTTGCCCGGGGTGGGCCGGTTGGTGGCCGAGCGGCCGCTCCCACGTCGCGTCGGTCCCCATGGCGCCAGCCTGCAGGCGCCTAGAGTAACCGGCTCGCCGAAGAAACCCAAGTGACAACCCCCGATCGCATTAACGAAATCGCCGAGATCGTCCGGCGATCGCTCGCGTCGGGGCAGGCGGTGGAGATCGAAGGCTTGGGCACCTTTCGAGTGTCCCTGGACGGGTCCTATGAGTTCGATCCCCAGACCCAGCCCGACGTTTTCGTCGCCTACGCCGCCGAGGATCTGGTGCTCGCGCGCCGCCTCTCGGAAGCGCTCCGGAGCGAGGGATGCTCACCCTGGCTCGATCGCGACAAACTGCTGCCAGGCCAGAACTGGCCGCGCGCGATCAATCATGCCATTGAGGTCTCGGACGCGTTCGTCGCGTGCTTCTCGCGCCGTTCGACCTCCAAGCAAGGACAATTTCAGAGCGAATTGCGGTACGCGCTCGATTGCGCTAGCCGTCTTCCGCTTGAATCCGTCTATCTCATCCCGGTGCGTTTTGAAGAATGCACGGTTCCGCGGCGAATCTCCGAACAGGTCCAGTATGTCGACCTGTTTCCCGACTGGGAAAAAGGAGTCCGGCGGATCGTGCGTGCCATCCGGCGGGCCGCGCGGAGACGGCCGCTACCGGGACTCGCTTAACCGTCCACGGTTGGAAGGTAGCGCGTCACTTCACTGACAGGATCTGGAACAGATTGCTGTAGTCGTCGGTCCAGGTGCGGAAGTTCGCGGGGGCGACGGCTCTATGCATGTCGGCTCCCGTGAAGCTGGCGCTTCGGAACCACTCCGGATGGGCGGTCACCAACACCCAAGTGGACGCGGACATGTAGCTCGCTTCCTCTCCGTCGTCGTCCACCACCATCGCGTCTTTCCCCAGCTTCTCAGCCCCCCGCGCGCACACCGGCACCAGATCCAGGTAGCGATTCGAGACATGCAGCGCCAAAATCCCATCCGGCTTCAGATGGCGGAAGTACAGCGCGAGAGCTTCGCTGGTCAACAGATGAACGGGAATCGCATCGCTCGAAAACGCATCCACCGCGAGAAGATCGAACTGCTGGCTGGGTTGGCGTTCCATGGTTAAACGGGCGTCGCCCATCAGGATGCGTTTCCGCGCCGGGGAATGAGGATAGAAAGAGAACTCGGTTTGCGCGATTCGCTCGACCAGCGGATTGATTTCGTAGATGGTATAGTCGTCGGCCGGCCGGCCGTAGCCGGAAGTGACGCCCGCGCCCAGTCCCACCACCCCGGCCTTCATCGGTCCATGCGATTGCATCGCGGTCATCGCGCGGCCCACGCCGGACTGGAGGCCGTAATACGAGGTGATGGTGTAGCGGAGCTTTTCGTCCAGGAGCTGGGAACCGTGGTTGATGGTGCCGTGGAACAGCGTCCGTTCGGCGAGGTCGCCGCTGTCGGCCGCGTCGTCGCGCACGGTCAGCGCACCGTAGAAATTGCGGACCTTCAAGCGTGCGCCGCGCGCTTCCTCGCGTTCGTGCCGCCCTAAGTAGCCGGCCAATAATCCGGCGCCGATCAGCACGGCGGCTCGCAGCGGCCAGGCGCCCACCTTGGGGAGCGTCACATTCCACAACACGAAGATTCCCAGAAAAGCGCATACCGTGAGTCCGAGCGGCAATTCGAGGTTCGAGTTGAAGACGTGCGGAGCCACCAGCGCCACGAACAATCCGCCGATTGCGCCGCCCAGCGAGACCATCAGATAGAACAGCGTCAGGTGGCGGGGCGCGGGTTTCCGGCGCGCGAGTTCCCCATGGCACATCATGCAGCAGAGAAACAGGCCCAGGGCGAAACCCGGAATGGCCCACTTGATATTCAGATTCCCCGTATCGGCGTAGATCATATACGCCATGCCGCCGAGCGCCGGTATCAGCAACGGAACAAAAATGGCCCGGCGATAAATCCGATCGCTTTCGAAGGCGAGAATGAAGGTCCCCAGATAGAGCGCCAGCGGTACCACCCAAAGAAGAGGAATCGGAGCAACGTTCTGACTCATGTGGGTGGTAGTCGCGACCAGAAGGGTGGACGCGCAGGCGGCAAGCGTCACCCACAGAACCAGCTGACCCAGCCCAGGGCGATCGCCCCTGGAAGTTTCCGTTTGCCCCTCCACGGCTCGAGCGGGTGAGTCCTCCGCGCCGGCATGCCGGCTGGCCCATCCGGTCACGGCGCAGAGAAGCGCGAATAGGACGTAAACACCGCTCCACGCGTAGCCCTGTGGGCGGGTCGCAAGGCGCGGTTCCACCAGGAATGGAAAACTCAGCAGGCCGAGCATCGATCCGAAATTCGAAAGCGCGAACAGCCGGTACGGCATCCCCGCGCCGGACTGGCGCAGGTACCAGGCCTGCAACAGCGGACTGGTGGACGAAAGTAGAAAATACGGCAGCCCGATGGTCGCGGTCAGCAGCATGAGGATGCGAAACGTGGGATCGCCGGGTTCGGTCGGTTTCCAGGAAGCGGCCGGCAGAATCGGCAACAGCGCGCAACTGGCCAGGAGCAGCACCATGTGGACCCGCATCTGGGTCCGCGCCTTGAGAAATCGGATGGAGCAGTGCGCATAGGCATAGCCGCCCAGCAGCAGGAGCTGAAAGAACATCATGCTGGCGCTCCATACCGCGGCCGATCCTCCAAACCACGGCAGGATGATCTTGGCGATCAGCGGCTGCACCTGGAACAACAAGAATGCGCTCAGAAAGATAGTGATGGCGTAAAGGATCATGGATGCCGCATCATTTCAGGATCGCCGCATGATTTCAAGATTTGCCCGCATGGCTTCAAGATTTGCCCGCATTATTTCAAGATCTGAATGATGTTGCTGAAATCGTCCGTCCAGCCGTGGAACCCGGCTTTCGCCACCAGGCGCGTCACGGCGGCGCCGGACCGGAAACTCTTATTCCCGAAGATCTGCTCGGACCGGGAGAGCAAAACCCAGGTTGACCCGTCGTAGAAGGGCTCGTCCGTGCCTTCGTCGTCGACCACCACGCCCGTCCATCCCATCTCCTGCATGGGCTTCGCGATCACCGGCGCGAGATCCAGGTAACGGTTCGAAATGTTCACGGCCATTACCCCGTTCGGCTTAAGGTGCCGCCGGTAGCTCACATACGCCTCGCGCGTCAGTAAGTGCATGGGCACGGCGTCGCTTGAAAAAGCGTCCATGACGAAAAAGTCGAGCTGCTCGTCCGGCAGGCTTTCGAGCACCAGGCGCCCGTCGCCGAGAAAAACCTGCTTGTCGGCGGGGCAGGACCGCAGAAATCCGAACTGGGTACTGGCGATCTGGAGCACCAGCGGATTGATTTCGTAATAGTGCAGCGTGTCGCCGGGCATGGCGAGCGCCGCCGTTACGCCGGCCCCCAGCCCCAGGACGCCAATCCGCAGCGGACCGCCGTCGTGGAGCGCGCGAAGGGCTCGTCCGATGCCGGAGCTGCTTCCAAAGTACGAAGTGGCGATGCGACCGGATCCAGGAGTGCGCAGCTCAGTACCGTGATCGATGGTGCCGTGAATCAGGACGCGCTGCGCCGGAACTTCTCCGTCGGGAGCGTCGTCGCGCACATGCAGCACACCGTAGAAATTGCGGGCGGACAGCACGTAATCCCGGCTCTCCCGTATCTCCTGGCGAGTCAGATAGCCGGCAAAGCCGAGCGTCGCGAGCACCATCGCCGCGCGCAACCACATGGGACGCGGCATGCCCGAATTCGTGCGCCACAACACACAAGTGACCAGCACCGCGCAGGCGGCCATTCCCACTGGGAGTTCCAGATAATCCCGGAACAAGCGCGGCGCGAGCAGGGCCACGAACAGTCCGCCCACCGCCCCGCCCACCGAGACCATCAAGTAGAACTGCGTGAGATAGCGGGGATGCGGGCGGCGGCGCGCCAATTCCCCGTGGCACACCATGCAGCAGACGAACAGCGATGCGCACATCGCTTCCACCAGCCGCTTGATTTCGAAATTGTTCTCGTACATGTACATGCCGTACACGAACAAGCCCAGGGAAGCCGCCAGCAGCGGCAGGAACACGTAGCGATTGTAGATGCGATCGCTCTCAAAGCACAGAATGAAGCTCAGCAAATACAGGCTGAGGGGCGCGATCCACAGCAGCGGAATGGGAGCGATGTTTTGCGTCAGGTGGCTGGTGACCGCCAGCAGCAACGTGGATGCGCAGGCCGCCAGGCCGATCCACAAGAAGATGGTCGGCAAGCGCGGCGCGGGCACATTCTCCTCCGCCGCGGTCTGGATCGGTAGGTCCGCGCCTTCCCGGCTGTTCCATGCGGCGCTTTTCCATGCCGCGCTTTTCCAGGCAGAAACGACGCACGCCGCGCCGAAGACCACGTATCCAACCGACCAGATCACCGCCTGCCGGCTCAAGGTCCAGTGGGGCTCAATCAACGTCGGATAGCTGAGCAGAGCGATCATGGACCCGAGGTTCGATAACGCGAACAGGCGGTAGGGAATCGCTCCGGCGTGGGTGCGCACAAACCAGGCCTGGAGCAGCGGACTGGTGGCCGAGAGCAGCGTGTACGGCAGGCCGATGGTCGCGGCGAGCAAAAGAAGGATCCGGAAAGTGGGATCGTCGCCGCCCACCGGCTTCCACCCCGCGGAAGGAATGATGGGAAGCACCGCGAGACTGGCCGTGAGGAGCGTTGCATGCACCCAGAATTGCTGCCTCGGCTTCAGATACCGGATCAGACAATGCGCGTAAAAATATCCCGCCAGCAGCACCAGCTGGAAGAACAGCAGCGCCGCGCTCCACACCGCCGCCGATCCGCCAAACCACGGCAGAATGAACTTGGCGATCAACGGCTGAACTTGAAACAGCAGGAATGCGCTCAGAAAGATGGTGGCGGCGTAAACCGGCATTGATCGCTTAGGATAGCGTAAACCGCGATCGCCGCGAATGAATGGAAATTAAGACTTGGGTCCGCTGGCACGCGCCAGTCAGTCCGAGATCCAACCGTCGGCGATGTTGATGACACGGTGCCCGTAAGACGCGTTCAACTCCGAGTGTGTCACTTGAATAATGGTGGTGCCCTGCTGGTTGAGCTTCTTGAACACTTCCATGATTTCCTTGGCCTGGCTCGAGTGCAGGTTGCCGGTCGGCTCGTCGGCCAGGATCACTTTCGGGCTGGCGATAATGGCGCGCGCGATTGCCACCAGTTGCTGCTGCCCGCCGGAAAGCTGATTGGGAAACAAGTCCTTCTTCCCGACGATCTGAAACCGGTCGAGCGCATCGGCCACGATGCCGGCCCGGTCGGCCTTCTTCACGTTGCGATAGGAGAGCGGAATGTCCAGGTTTTCGTAGACCGTCAGGGAATCGAGCAAATGATAACTCTGGAATACGAATCCGAAATACTTCTTGTAAATCTCGTCGCGATCCTTCTTCTTCAGGCTGTGGATGGGGTGATCCAGCAGGAAATATTCCCCGGTCCAACTGCTGTCGTGCATCCCGATCAGGTGCAGCAGGGTCGACTTACCCGCGCCGGACGGACCCATGATCGACACGAATTCGCCTTCTTTGATATCCACGTTAATACGGCGCAGCACGAACGTCTTGGTGGGGCCGTGCTCGAAGTACTTTTCGATATTTCGCAGACGGATCATGCGGGTGGGCCCAGCTTTTCCTTCAACAGCCGGTTCACGGACGCCGGATCGGCCTGGCCCCGGCTGGCTTTCATCACCTGACCGACCAGGAAGCCGAGCACGGCCGTCTTGCCGCCGCGAAACTGCTCCACCTGTTTGGGATTCGCCGCAATTGCTTCATCGATCATCTTGAGCAGCGCGCCCTCATCGCTGATCTGTTCCAGTCCCTCGCGCCGCAGGATGGCTTCGGCCGCATCGCCGGTCGCGAACATCTTGGGAAAAATCTCCTTGGCAAGCTTGCCGCTGATTTTCCCATCTACGATCATTGCCACGAGATCGCCAAGATTCTCGGGGCTTACCGGCGATTCGGTAATCTCCTTGTTTTCCTGTTTCAGCAGACCGGCCAGATCGCCCATCACCCAGTTGGCAGCCAACCGCGGATCTCCGGCACGGGCGGCGGTCCCCTCGAAATACTCACTCATGGGTCGCGTCGCGGTAAGAACCTGCGCGTCGTACTCGCGCAGTCCGTAGCTAACGATGAAGCGCTCGCGCCGAGCCTGCGGGAGTTGCGGCATCGCCTCGCGAATTCGCGATATCCACGCATCGCTGACGCGCAGCGGTACCAGATCCGGCTCCGGAAAATAGCGGTAGTCGTGGGCGTGCTCCTTGCTGCGCATCCCCACGGTTTCGCCGGTCTCCACGTCAAACAGCCGGGTCTCCTGCATCACCCTGCCGCCGCTCTCGATCAGGGCTACTTGCCGCTCGACCTCGCGATCAATCGCCATTTTCAGGAACCGGAACGAGTTGAGATTCTTCACCTCGGCCTTGGTGCCGAACGCTTCCGCCCCGCGTAGACGCACGCTCACGTTGGCGTCGCAGCGCAGGTGCCCCTTTTCCATGTCGCAAGTGGAAACCTGAATGTACTGCAGTACCTGCTTCAATTCGGTCAGGTAGGCGTGCGCCTCTTCCGAGCTGCGCATCTCGGGTTCGCTGACGATCTCGATCAAAGGCGTCCCACAGCGGTTCAAATCGACGTAGGTGTAGCGATCCGAGTCCTTAAACCCGTCGTGGATGCTCTTCCCGGCGTCGTCTTCCATATGTACTCGCGTCACGCCGATTCGTTTCGCGCCAGTCTCGGTGTGGATATCCACGAACCCGTGTTCGGCCAGCGGCTGGTCGTATTGGGAGATCTGGTAGCCCTTCGGGAGGTCCGGATAGAAGTAGTTCTTACGGGCGAAGATGGAGCGCGAGTTCACCCGGCAGTTCAGCGCCAAACCCGCCTGGATCGCGAACTCCACGGATTGCCGGCTCAGTACCGGGAGAGCGCCCGGGAGCCCCATGCAAACGGGGCAAACATTGGTGTTAGGGGGCGCGCCGAAGCTGGTGGGGCATCCACAAAAGATCTTGGTGTGGGTCGCCAACTGGACGTGAACTTCCAGTCCGATCACCGGTTCATACTTAGCGATCACATCGGGCGGCGCGAGCGTGCTCGACGAAGACATGCCTCATTATAACGGCGTACCAATGTCTACTCGACCGATACGCGCCTTCGCGGGATTGGTGCGGCGAATCTCAGACGAGGCTCAGGTGTTCGTCCTAGTCTGACAGGGTTTTTCACCTACGCTCTAATCTCGGAGTTATCCCCACCCGATCTGAGAAGTGTATATAAGCTCGAACCGTGTCCAGGTAAACGGAGGCCAGACTGAATACCATGAGTAGCGACACACGCAGTACGACGACCTTCTCGTTCTCCCTTCTCACGAAAGCATTGCTGATCGTGATGCCCATCGTCCTGGCGACTCCCTCGAAGGCCTTCGGTTATGCCGACCCCGGAACCGGCGCGTTCGTTTACCAGGCCGTGTACGTGGGTTTCCTGACCGGAACGTTCTATCTCCGCAAAGTGCTGGACCGGCTTTGGGGCAAGCGAAATAAGTAACCCATCATGACGGCCGCACGCTGCGACGCCGCGCCTGACTCCGCTTTGCGGTCGTTTCGCGATCCGGCCGGAGTACTGCTCCGCTATCGAGACCGGATTCTGCGCCTGGTACGTTCTTCGGCCGCGGCAGATTTGGAGTCCTTCCTCACCACGCGCGCGTCGCGGACCGCGATGGAGTCCGGCAAGCTGGTCCGGACGGTTCCCGTTTCTCCCCATGAGTTTCCCGATCTTGAGCTGCCCAACCTCGACCATCCCGATTTCGTAGGCGAGACCGCGCGGCTGTTCGAGCACGAGCGCATCCCCTTCCCTAGCTATCCCTATGAATGGCCGCCGGAAATGCTGTATTCCGCCGGTGCCTTGACGCTGGAACTAGCCCAAGGCGCTCTTGAAGAGGGCTTTGGACTCAAGGACGCGACGCCTTACAACGTGCTGTTTCGCGGATCGCAGCCGGTGTTTGTCGACCTCCCGTCATTTGAGCGCCGCGGACCGCTCGATACCACCTGGATGGCGTACGCCCAGTTTGTGCGGACGTTCCTTTTGCCGCTGCTCGCCAACCGCGAGTTCGGCCTTCCGATCGGCTCCGTTCTGGCCGGAAATCGCGATGGCCTCGAGCCGGAAACGGTCTACCGGTGGGCCGGATTTGGACAGCGCCTGAGAGCGCCGTTTCCGAGTCTGGTCACGATCCCGAACTGGCTCGGAAGACGCAAACCGAAGGACCTGGCCATCTACCAGCGGAAACCGGCGGCCTCTGAAGAACAGGCACAATTCCTCGTAAATGGGATGCTGAAGCATTCCGGGCGTCAACTGAAGGCCCTCCGCCCGCCCGGTGGCGAATCGGCGTGGACCGGTTACCTGGATCGCAAGTCGGTCTACACGGCGGAGCAACTGGCGCAAAAAGAGGCGTTCGTCGCGGAGGCGCTTGCGTTTGCGAAGCCCGGAAACGTTCTCGATGTGGGCGCTAACGAAGGTCACTTCAGCTTTCTCGCGGCGAAGTACGGCGCGTCGGTGGTCGCGATCGACTCCGATCCCGCCGTGGCCGGCGCGATCTGGCGGAAAGCGTCGGAAGCCGGGTTCGATATTCTGCCGCTGGTGATCGACTTCACTCGTCCGAGCCCGGCTATCGGCTGGCGCAACCAGGAATGCGCTTCCTTTCTCGATCGATCGAAAAACCGATTCGACATGGTGATGATGCTGGCCGTCATCCACCATATGCTCATCACCGAACGCATTCCGCTCGAGGATCTTCTCGCGTTGGCGGCAGAACTCACCCGCGAATATCTGCTGATCGAGTTTGTCGCGCCGGAGGATCCGATGTTTCAGCGGATCGTGCGCGGCCGGGGCGGGCTGTACTCACATCTAACAACTTCCCGGTTCGAAGCAGCGGCGAAAGCCCGCTTTGAATTGGTGAAATCCAAGGAAATGGACGGACTACATCGATGCCTCTACCTCTTTCGGAAACGGCCATCCGCAAATTAAAAGACCTGCTGGTTTGTCTTTCGGCGGGATGCTTATGCTTCCTGGTGCGTTGGTATGACCTGGACCATTTGCAGGCCCACTCCATGGATTACTATCGCACCGAGCCTCAGGACACAGCGCTCCTATGGGCCACTGCGGGAGCGGCGCTGGCATTAGGGTTCGCGATGTGGCTGGCTTGGCTGGTAGTGGAGCGATCGCGATCCCCCCGTCTGCGGCTCGTCGCGCAATGCGGCTTCCTGCTGGTTCTGATCTTTCCGCTCGAATCCGTGCGGCGGTACTGGAATGTTCAGATCGGACACGCGGATATCGGCGCGAATCTGGCCTTGCTGCTGGCGGAGGGAATGCTGGCCGCCGGAATCGTGATGGCGTGCCGGGGCAACCTGCGGATCGTCCATTCGGCCCACCGCGTGGCGTTTCTAATGACCGTGCTGTTTCCCATGCTGGCATTCGATTTCACGGCGGGTCACCTGGGGGCGGAACCGGCCTCGGTCTATCAGCCCAAGGCTTCGTTGCCGATGCTCACCGGACAGGCGCAACCGAAGAGGCGCGTGATCTGGATGCTGTTCGATGAATTCGACCAGCGCCTGGCGTTCGCCGCCCGGCCGGCCTCGGTCCACCTGCCCGAGCTCGACCGGCTGCGCGCCGAGTCTTTCACGGCAAGTCAGGCAACGCAAACCGCGCCCTGGACCTTTCTCGCCGTTCCGTCGCTGATCTCCGGAGAAATCTTCGCGCACGCCGAACTGGCCGACGCGATCACGCTGGTCGTTTTCCCGGAAGGCTCCCACCAGGGATTCAGTTGGCGCGACCGGCCGAATGTGTTCCGCCGCGCGCGGGAACTGGGCGCGAACGCCGAGCTGATCGGCTGGCACCACCCGTATTGCCGCGTCATGGGCGATAGCATGGTGCGATGTTTCGATCAGCCCAACGGACATCCCACCGACGCTCTACGCCGCGAAATGGGCGCGACCGAAGACGGCGTCGCAAATACGATCGTGTTCCTGTTCCGGCTGCAATGGGAGAATCTGCGGGACATGTTCCGCCCGGAAAAAGAGGCCGTTTCTGAAACGTTGCGCGACGCCTACGTCCAGGGCCGGCAGCAAAAGCAGTATTTTCGCATCCGCGACCGCGCTTACCAGGAGGCGGTGGATCCACGGATAGACTTGCTGTTCGTTCACTTCCCCGCTCCTCACCTGTTTGCGATCTATGACCGCGAGCGCCAGGATTTCACGCTGAGCGGCAAGACCAGCTACTTCGACAATCTGGCCCTGGTGGATCGGACGGTGGGCGAAATGCGCCGTCATCTGGAGGAAGCGGGCCTGTGGGATTCCACCACGATTTTGATCACCGCCGACCATGGGCTGCGGCCGGAGTTGTGGCGCGGCCGCCTCAATTGGACTCCGGAGCTGCAGCAACTGACCATCAAAGGTCCGTCGGAAACCGTGCCCTTCATCGTGAAACTGGCCGGCAAGCGTGAGCGCGTCACCTATGACAAGCAGTTCTCAAACGTGGTGATCTCCGATCTCGCCCTGGCGGTCTTGAGCGGCGAGGTATCGAATCCACTGCAACTGCCCGCGTGGCTCGACCAGGTCTCGGGCGGCGCGCACCCGACCCACATGACCCAGCTCCAGTCGACGCAAACGCAAGAGCCTTAGTGTGTAAAAACGGACAGACGGCCTTTTTCGCAAGAGGGCCATCACGATAAGCGCAAAGGGTGCACAGCCAAGGAGATCAGGAACTGTTTCGCGCCGCACTCCGTTTTGCGCGAGTTCTCAAAGGTTAAGGATTTACGTCCTGAAAAAGGTGTCTGTCCTTGTCTGTCCCCTTTTCACACTCGCGGAAAATCGTGCGCCAGTATTCGCAACACCAGGGACCAGGCGCGAGTGGTCCCCGTTCTTAAAGACGCTGTGCGATAATTCCATCCGAACAACGCCTCATTATGTCGGACTTTCGCTACGGTTTCAGGACGCTGGTCCGGGACCCGGCTTTCACCGTTGCGGCCGCCGTCGTCCTGGCCTTGGGCATGGGGGCGACCACCACGATCTTCGCCCTGGTTCACTCCGTGTTGCTGCAGCCGTTGCCGTATCCATCGGCGGATCGGCTGACTTGGATCTGGAGCGTTCCGCCGCGCTCCGGCGTGGGACGCCGCGCCCTGGCCGGTGAGGATTTCTACGAGCTGCGTGACCGGCTGCGGACTTTTGAAAGTATCACTTCGTTGCTCCCGACCGCGTGGGTCTTGAGCGGCGCCGGCGAGCCGGAGCGCCTGCTGGGCGCGCTGGTCACCGAAGATTTTCTCGAGACGCTCGGCGTCCACCCGATGATCGGACGCACTTTCGTCCCCGGCGACTACCGGACCGGAGGCGGGATGACGGTGATGCTCAGCCAGTCGTTCTGGCAGCGGCGGTTCGGCGCCGATCCCAGCATCCTCGGCCGCCAACTTATTTTCGGCGGGAAGCAGTATCAGGTGGTAGGCGTGACGCCGCCGCTGTATGGCTTTGCCACCAACTTTGACGTATGGGCACCGCTCACGCGCGATGCCCCCTACGCGGTTGGCCACCAGGCTCGATTAATGCAGACTTTCGGGCGGCTCAAACCGGGCGTGACCCGGCAGCAAGCACAGACCGAAATCCAGCAGATGGCCGCGGATTTCGAACAACGCCACGCGCAAGACCACGGCTATACTCTCCGGCTGATCAGCGTCCTCGACGAGGAGGTCGGCGGCGTGCGCCAAACCATTTGGATCTTCGCCGCGGCGGTAGGGTGCGTGCTGCTGATCACCTGCGCGAACGTGGCGAGCCTGCTGCTGGCCCGCGGCGCGGCGCGTGTGCGCGAGATGGCCGTGCGCGCGGCGATGGGAGCCGATCGCGTTCGCCTGGTCCGGCAACTTCTGGTCGAAAGCGGAATGATCGCTCTCCTGGGAGGCGCGCTCGGATGGCCCCTAGCCGTGGGGGGCCTGCGTCTCTTATTGGCGCTCGGTCAGAACGCCATTCCGCGCTCGCAGGAGATCCGGGTGGATCTGCGGGTGCTCGGATTCGCATTTCTCTTGTCGCTCCTCACCGGTTTGATCTTCGGGATCGTCCCGGCTCTCCGGGGATCGCGGGTCAGTCTTCGCGATTCGCTGAAGGAAGGCGACCGGGGCACGGGGCGGCGCGGCATGGGTCTCCGATCCTCGCTGGTGGTGGCCGAGATAGCCATCGGGGTGATGCTGATGGCCGTGGCCGGGCTCTTGGCGCGTAGTCTGAATGAACTCCATCGGGTCCCGGCGGGCTACGACGTGCGGAACGTGCTAACCCTGGAACTGACCCTGCCCACGTTCCGCTATGCGAATGCGGCCGACACGGTGCGATTCTTCGAGCGCGTAGTGAACGACGTCGAGCGGATTCCCGGAGTCCAAGCCGCCGGCGGCTCCAATATCCTGCCCCTGGCCGGAGCTAGAAATTCCGTGGGAATGTGGCTGGACTCGCAGCCCGTGCACAGTCTCGAGACGCAGACCGTTACCGAAAACCGGGTGGTGCTGCCGGGGTACTTCAGCGCCCTGAGGGTTCCGCTCGAGGCCGGACGATTCTTTGACTCAAACGATCGCGCCGATACGCCGAAAGTTGTGCTCGTCAACGACGTGTTCGCGCGCCAGTTTTTCCCCGCCGGCGACGCCGTGGGCCACCGGATGACACTGAACGTCGGCAGTCCCTGGACGGGCGAGATCGTGGGCGTAGTCGGGAGTTTTCGAGAGTCGAGCCTGGTGGAAGAGCCGCGGCGCGAGCTCTTCACCACGCTGCCGCAGACCATTATTCAGGGCGAGACACTAGTGGTTCGAACCGCCGTCAGCCCGGCGCAGCTTATTCCGGCGATCCGCGGCGCGATCGCGTCGATCGACCGGGACGTGCCGGTCTTCAATATCCGCACGATGCAGGAGCAGGTGGACCGGTCCCTTGCCCAGCCGCGCTTGCGCAGCGCGCTTCTCGGTATTTTCTCGCTGGTGGCCTTGGTGCTTGCAACGCTCGGCGTATATGGCGTGATCGCCTGCTCGGTAGTGGAAAGGAAGCAGGAGATCGGGATCCGGATGGCGCTCGGCGCGCGGCAGGGGCAAGTGCGCGCGATGATCGTCCGGCAGGGTTTGAAGTTGACGGCGATCGGGCTCGCGCTGGGCCTGGCGGGCGCGGCCACGGTAACCCGTCTCCTCCAAAGCTTCCTGTTCGGGGTGCGTGCCGGCGATCCGGCGAGCTTCGGAGGAACCGTCGCCGTATTCGTGGCGGTTACGCTGGCCGCTACATATATCCCGGTGCGCCGCGCCACCGCGGGGGATCCGCTAAGGGCCCTGCGCGAGGAATGACGGTCAGCAATCGAATCCGCATGTGACCGTGCAGAAAAGCCTTCTTGGCCGCAGATTGGACGCCGATCAACGCCGATTGAAGACAAAGCCTTCCCTTCCTGCGAATCAGTGTTTATCTGCGTTTATCGGCGGCCAAAAAGCCTCTTTCAGCCCCCGTCGAAGGGCGGCTGCGGGGAGGATTGCCCACCCCCACGCTCTATTGTTGCCTGGCTGTCTTGCTGAACGCTTCTTACTGAACGTCGGTCACTTTGCCGGCATTAAACGTGATCTTCATGTCGGGATAAACGTAGATTTGCTTGGCCCCCAAATTGACCACACTCTTGGGCTGTCCGAGCGCGGCTGTCACCTCTGCGATGGTTTGGCCCAGAGAAATCTCCGCCGGCGGCGCTGCTGGAGCCTGAATGGCGGGAGCGCTTCCTCCACCGTCGGGGGCCGCTTGCGCGAGGACATCCTTTTCCGCTTGATCCGCTTCCTGGGTCTGCTGCGTGATTTGCTTGGCAGCATCCGGGTCGGGAGGAGGGGCATCCGCCGCGAATGACGCCTTGATCGTGTCGGCACGAGCGGACGCGGGAAGCGCCGGCAATCCACCTTGACCCTGCTTGCTTCTCAGATCCCCCATCCCTTGACTAATGCTTTCGCGCATGTGGTTCTGCATATCCTGCAGGTCCACAATCGCCACCGAGACGGCCACTCCCTTGCGGCATTCGACGCCGCCCTTGCTGGTGAGAACGGCGAGCGTCGCGGCGGTGGCATCGGGCGCCAGCGGGGCCGGCATCAACTGTAGAACATCGCCTTCCGTAACCGCGCATTCCGCCCCGCTGGCGTCCACCAGATCGAGTTCCCGGCCTACGACAAAGACGTGCGATGCGTTATCGCTCAGCATCCGCTGCACGCCGCTCACTGCCGGATTGGGCGCCGCGTTCGCGGCTTGTTGCGCCGCTTCGGCATTTTCGATCGCAAGCTGGCGCTGAACTTCGGCCGCGACCAGGTCCTTTATTTGCGGCGTCAGGGGCGCGTATCCCGCGGCTGCGGCCTGGGCTTGCGCGGCCGCGGCGTCCGCCGCTCTCGCCTGATAAGCGGCCGAGAGCGTGGTGGAAATCAGATAATCCGTCAGCCACACCGACGCGCTTGGATACACCGGATAGGGCGCGAAATAACCGCCATAGTACCCATACCAGGGAGCGCCTCCCCAGCCCCATGCCGCCACCGGATACGCGATCGGCACGGCCCAGGGATTGTAAGCCCATCCATAGTACGCCGGCGGGTAGTAAAACCCCGGACTATACATCTCTACATAGACGCCATGATATGGATACCGCGCGTAGAACCGGTCGTAGGCGCGGCCATTCTCGTAGTAGGTGCGGTGACCGTATTCATGACCGCGATACATGTAAGGATGCTGGACGTAGCCGTGTCCTCCACGCTCGGCGACGATGCGGGAATGATCCCCACGTTCGACTTCCACGCGACGGCCGCCGCCGAGGCCATGATGAATATCCATGCCGCGATTGGCCACGTGCACGTCGCCGGGCCTCCCATCGGCCCGCCTCCGAACTTCGTCGCCGTTCCTGGTACGAGCCATGGTGCTGCCTCTCGGCGCGGCTCCGCCCGGACCTCGTGGCGACGTACGGCTGGCAGTGGCGTTCCCGCGGCCACCCGCACTGCCCGCGTTCCCACGGCCACCACCTACACCGGCCGCGCTCCCACGGCCACCACCTGCACCGGCCGCGCTCCCACGGCCACCTGCCGTACCAGCCGTGGTGCCGCCGCGACCCGCTGTCGACGGTGAGCCAGATCTGCCTGCGGCATTGCCACCCCCACCGGTTGTCGTGCCTCGGCCGGCCGTAGATGCGCCCCCTCCGGTAGTCGGACCTCGTCCAGCGGTTGCCCCCCCACCTCCTCGCCCAGCGGTCGATCCTCCACCGGACGGAGCAGTTTTTGCAGGCGCCGCCGCTTTCGCGGGCGCTTTGGCCGGTGGCTTCTTGGGCTCCTGCGCGAGCACAATGCCCGCGAAGCATAGCAGCGCTGCGATGATAGCAGCTAAATAATTTGATCCAAAAGCCTTCTGCGTTCTGGGGGCCTTCATGGTGCTCCTCCGTCTCTGGACGTCGTCCTTTAACGTGACGTTATACATGACATTCGGGGTTCAACTTACTGGACGTCGGTGACCTTGCCACCGGTGAATATAACCTTCAGGTCCTTGTAGTAATAGGTCTGCTTGGTGCCGGCGAGCTTGACGATCTTCTGAGGCTGGCCCAGGATCGCGACCACTTGATCCGGGGTTTGCCCCAAGGAAACCGTCGGCGGAGGCCCGGCCGGCGCGGCATCCGCGGGCGGAGGAGGAGGCGCGATGTCCGGGACCGGGGCGTTGTCAGCGGGAGCCGGCGGAGCCGCCACGGCCGGAACTGCCTCCTGACCTCCCGCAGCCGCGGCCGGCGCCTGCTGTCCGCCTGCGGGAGCCTGCTGCTGTTGCTGCGCGTCCTCCGCGGGTTGAACCTTGAAGACCTCGGCCACCAGCCGGTCGACCTGGTCGGGTGTTGCTCCCTTGGGGTAGGGAATTCGAAGCGATGCTTTATAGCGAACGTCGTCGATCGCGTCCGTGAAAAGATCAAAAACGACCCCTTCCTCCTTGTTCTCGGCCTTCACTTCGATCTTCGTTACCCACATCCTCTCGCCCGTGACGTAAGTCCTGGGAGGAGGACCGGAGGCCGCGTCGGCGCTCGCGGCGGTGCCCGAGCCGGGGATGATGCCCACCCCGGGTATGCGCCCAACCCTGCCGAGCACGGACTTGGTCTTACCAAAGGCGTTTTGCGAAATCTTCCCGTCCTTGTACGTGTTCTGATACGCGTTCGAGCTGGTGGTGGGAGCCATCATCAAATTGCTCTTCTGGAGGACCAGAATCGCGCCGGCGGTGACGATATCGGTATTATCCGCGGTCGGCTGGGTCAGGGCATATTCCGAAACCAGCTTCTTTTGGAGAGCGGCCGGATCCTGGGCATAAAGAGATGCGGCGACGGATGACGCCGCAATGAGAGCGCTGAGCATCTTGAATCTAGTCATACGGACATCCATCCTCGGGTGCTACGTTCCCTATCGACCTTCGACCGGAAACCCGGTAGGGAGTTCAGTATATACTGGGCGATCTTGCCTTTCAAGACGCGTCCTTCACGGTCTGGGTTTGCGATCATTATATCTCTTCAGTGGCTATCGCGCCGCACCAAAGCCCAGAAACTCATCACTCTCACGAGACCGCACGCCGAAAAGCAGATCCCTCTCCCACTCTGCGGGATCGGGATGACGAGGACCCTGCAGGCTGCACACCTCTATTCGACTTATCGCAGGAACTATCGCGACAGGAGACAAGCAGGATGCCGAAAAATCAAATTCCAAGCTCATCCGCGTTTGCCGGCGGACTGAAAGTCACTTTCAGCATGTTCCTAGCCCGCAAAGGGTGCGGCGGCACCCTCAATGCAAACAAGTAACAATGCCGCCGCGCTCCGTCTTGCGGGCTGTTACTTAAAAGTCCGAGGTCCGGCGCAGCTCGCATTGGCAGCAATCGCTGCAGCGGTTGCATTTCTCGCAGCGATGATTCGGACACGCATCCTTGGTACAGTGGACGCAAATCTCCGTCGCCGCTTCACCGCAAATGCTGCAAGGGAACGTGGCCGGGTCATTCATTGGAATTCGACTCCGGTTTCGGCGCGGCCGTTCTCTTCGGTGGGGCCGCAGGCCGGGGAGCGGGCTGCCGCTCTAAAACACCGCGGCACCGCTGCGCTTCTTTATCCACAATCTGAAACTCCTGCTCCTTGGTCGCGGCAAGGTCGGTGATGTATTGGCGCAATTTATCGCGGTTGGCCGAGTTGTCTCCCAACACGCCGATCAGCAGATCGCCCACGGCTGGATTCTGGTAGTTCCGCACGCCATCCACCAGCGAATTCAACTGCGATTCAAGGGTCGTCATCCGGAAATAAGTTTCAAGCGCCACGGTCAATCGCTCGGGCTGTTTCTCAAGCTGTTTGGCGGCGTCCACCAGGTAGCCGAGTTCGGCTTGCGCCCCCTTCCTTTGATCGACGTACGCCTGAGGGGCGCCCTTGGCCACCCAATCTTCCGGCGTCAACTGGTCGAGGATCGGTTTCAGGCGCCTGGCCTGAGCGGAAAGCGAATCGAGTGTCTGCGATATGTCCCACTGCGAGGACACCCCCTGCGCACTTTGCCCGAAAGCGGCCGGAGGAAGCATGAAGGGAAGAAAGACCAACGAAAGTAGGTATTTCATAACACCTACTGCTAGTGTCGCATGTCCGTTGTAGCGAACAGCGGATCGGGCACACCCGTCTCCTAGCGGTCGTGATCGGGACGGCTCTGGAACCCACGAGGAGCTCCGACCTCAGGGTATGGGTGGTGGCGGCGGACCGGCCGGTGGTGGCGGTGGCGGCGGGGGAGCGCTCGGCGGCGGAGGAACCTTCTGCGTATCGCCGACGCCTGTGCTGATGCCGCCGGCGCTACCGCCGACGCCGCCTGCGGTTCTCGGGACCCGGGTTGCCACGGTGGTCACCGCATCCATGATGGTACGGAGCACCTGCCGCGCGATCGTGCCCTTATCGATCAGCGATTGTGCGAGAGGTTCGTTTCTGTAGACGCGCAACGTCTCGCCGGTCGAAAGCATCTTCGCATTGCCGCGAGGCAGCAGCGCATGCTGCACTTCAACCTGGCCTTCTTCTACTTCGATCAACGTGTTCTCGTCATCGTCATCGACCGAAACGTCGAACGTGGTGCCGCGCACCGAAATCACCGCTGTCGGTGTCACCACTCGATTCGGATTGGGAACGTTCCCCCAGTGCTCGATGTGAATTCTCACCCGGCCCGCCAGGATGTCGATTAGATCCTTCCAATTGGGCGGATTCTTGCGGAACACCAGGCGCGAGTTGGGATAAACCTCAAATGTGCTGCCGTCGGAAACCTGAAACAGGGCGTGACCATCCGGCCCGGTGAGGATCAATTCCTTCACCTGTACCTGATCGCCTATCGAAAGCGCCCAAGGCTGCGAATCTCGCAGCACCGAAACCTGCCCCGTGGAGGTCACTACTTGAGCGGCGTAACTGGCCGAATCGGACGGCGGCATCTGGGCCAGGCACAGTCCGGCTGAGGCTGCCACAAGCAGCGACAAATTCGCCGTTAATCGGCTGGGCGTGCCTGCCATGAACAAACTCTTCCCGATCCTCAGATCGGCCGAACCGAACCGGAAATTCAGTCTACCACCAAAATTGCAAAGCAAGTAGGTAGCCGGGCAAATAAATTATGCCCAGGGCTACTGGAATCAGCTGTTTCGGACTCGATCTGCCGATTCATAAAGGTACAATGGACAAGTGTAGTGGGTAAGATGGCCACAACCCGGGCGCTGGTTGCCACAGTACTGCTGGCGATCGCGCTACATGCGCAGGCCCCGCCTGACTGGAGGCGTATCGGCAATTCCGTTGTCGATGAGATGTTGGCCGGCCCAGCCTCCGGCCCAGTCGATCGAGTCTGGTACTCCCCTGACGGCTCCACACTGTTTCTCCTCACTGCTTCGGGAAGGGCTTACCAAACCTCGGATTTTGAAAACTGGCAACCGCTGGCGGTAACCACTCCCCCCGCTCCGGTGCTGGCCGCCGTGCCTTTGACGCTGCCGGAAAATGGCGCGCAGCCGCGCACCCGTCCCACTCAAGTTAGTCGTTTCTATGCATTTGCGGACTTCGTTTACCGTTCTGACGACGGCGGCTCGAGCTGGAACAACCTCACCGGTTTTCGGTCAAGGTCGATGATTGGGCCCGCCATGCGCGACCTGGCGGTTTCGCCCGCAAACGAAGACGAGATCACGGTAGCGGACGCGGTGGGGGTGTTTCGCTCGCTCGACGGAGGGAAATCCTGGAGCAGCCTGAACCAGGACCTGCCGAATCTTCCGGCGATGCGTCTGATGGGCCTTCCGGCCGGTGGCCAAGGCGTTCGGTTGGCATTGACCACCAACCAGGTGGTCGAATGGCGGCCTGGGGAAAGACAGACATGGCGTCTCTCTGACAATTCGGCGCTCAGCACCGAGCTCGCCTTGCGCCGGGCTCTCACCACCACGGCCCCCATGACGGCGCTGACCATCTCCGGCGATTTTGTTTATACCGGCACGGCCGATGGACGCATCGCCGTTTCCTCGGACGGAGCTCGCAGCTGGCAGACGTTTTCGGTGGGTGGCCCAGTGGCGCGATTCTGGGTGGATCCGCAGAATCCGCGGGTGGCGCTCGCGGCGCTCGGGTCTTTGCCCGGTGGGCAGGGTTCGCAGGTAGCGCCCATGCATGTGGTTCACACCATCAACGGGGGCGCGTTCTGGGACGACTTCACGGCGAATCTCCCCGACGTCGCGGCGCACGGCGTTGCCGCGGATCCATCGAGCGGTGCGGTGTACGTGGCGACGGATCGCGGAGTCTACTACACCCGCGCCGATCTGCAGAGCCTGGGAGTCACGCAGCCGTGGACCGCGCTCGGGGGGCTGCCGGCAACGGCGGCCATGGACGTCAGCCTGGATAGCCAGGCCAACCAGTTGTGGGTCGCTGTCGACGGGTTTGGAGTATATTCCGCTCTTGCGCCGCACCGCCTGGGAGATCCGCGCGTGGTGAGCGCCGCTGACTTTGTCGCGCGCGCGGCTGCTCCGGGGTCGCTGGTCAGCATATTGGGAGCGAGAGTAGCATCGGCCCGGGCGGGAGATCTCTCGCTTCCCGTGCTGGCCGCGAACGATAGCGAATCGCAGATCCAGATTCCTTTTGAGGCGGGCGGCGCCGCGCTCTCGCTCGCGATCGATGTCGCCAAGGGACGGGTCACTCTTCCGCCCATGCGGATCGATTCGGCATCGCCCGCGATTTTTGTGGAGCGCGACGGTTCGCCGATGCTGCTCGATGCCGCCAATGGAGTGATGCTGGACGCCATGACTCCGGCCCACTCCGGAGCGCGCATCCAGATTCTGGCCACGGGACTCGGGCGCGTGAAACCGGACTGGCCCACGGGACTGGCCGCGCCGCTGGCGAATCCGCCGCAGGTAGCCGCCACCGTCCAGGCGTTTCTCGATCGTGAGCCGCTCGCGGTCACCCAGGCCACGCTCGCGGCAGGCTACATCGGCTTCTATCTGGTCGAGGTCGAAATTCCCAAGATTGTGAATTACGGTCCGGCCGAGTTGTACATTCAAGCGGACGGACAGCCCAGCAATCGCGTCCGGGTATATATTGAACCTTGATGCGGCTCCGCTTCGCTCTCATCGCGATGCTTCCCCTGGCGGCTTTGGCGCAGGACGTGGAGAAACTGGCCCCGTACTATCCCACCCCTGAAAAGATCGTCGACAAAATGCTGCAGCTCGGCGGGTTGAAGGCCGGCGAGAAGATGTTCGACGTGGGCTCGGGTGACGGGCGCATCGTGATCCTGGCCGCCAAGAAGTACAAGGCCGATTCGACCGGAGTCGAGCTGGACGATTCGTTGTTCCGGCAGAGCATGCAGCGCATCAAGAGCCTGGGACTTTCCGCCACCGCCCGCATCGTTCACGGCGACCTGATGAAGCAGGACTATTCCTCCGCCGATCTGATCACCGTGTATCTGCTGCCCGTTTCGAACGACAAACTGTCTCCGATCCTTGAGAAGCAGCTCCGGAAGGGAACGCGCATCGTCGCGCATGACTTCGAGTTTTCCGCCTGGACTCCGGTGAAAATTCAAGACATCGACGACGACGGCGAGGGCCGGAGCCACAGGCTGTTCCTCTACAGGCGATGATATGGTGCCGTATCGAGCGCGGCTGGCCCTTCGTGTTGCGCGCGTGATCGTGGCGCTGCTGTGCCTGGCCTGGTATCCCTTTCTGGCTGGAGCGCGCGTATCCTGGGTGCTCGCCCTGCTCGCCGCCTACGCGAGCTTTGCGGTCGGCGTGCTGTTTGAAGATCGCTTCGACGCGGCCTTGCTCGCGGCTATCGCGCTGGTGGTGGACGCCGCCTTTTTCGGTTTCTGGATTTGGCTCGCCCCGTCGGGCTGGATCTCGTCGCTGGTCTGCGCTTTTCTTTTCACCTCGGCGGTCCTCCTGCACGACGCGCCGCGAGTGGCGCTCACCGCCGTGGTGGCCCTGGTCCTGGTGCTGCTGTTGACGCCCGCCGGCTTGGGCGGCCTGGCCCTGGCGGTCCTCGCCGCGGGCGCGCTGGCAGTCAGCTTCGCCCTGCACAAAACCTATCTGGACCGGCGGCTTTCGAACACGCTTCGCCACAATGTGATCATTCGCTCCCAGGCGATGGGCGCGAGAGAGGCGGAACGGCAGCGGATCGCAGCCGATTTTCACGACGGGCCGCTGCAGAGTTTCATCAGCTTCCAGATGCGGCTGGAGATTTTGCGGAAGCTGATGGCGCGCGATGTGGCGGCGGCCGCCGATGAGTTGCACCAGTTGCAGGAGCTTTGCCGGACACAGGTCGGCGAGTTGCGGGGCTTCGTGCGCAGCATGCGCCCCACCGATGAGGGTATGAGCCTCAGCGCATCCCTCAGCCGCATGGCGGAACAGTTTCAAAAGGACACCGGCATCTCCACCACGTTCTCGAGCGGCGACTTTAACGATCCGGCCGAGACCGAAGTGTCCCTCGAGATCCTCCAGATCGTACGCGAAGCGTTCAACAATATCCAGAAGCATTCGGGCGCGTCGAGAGTCGTCGTCTCGATTCAGAAGCGGGGCGGAAAACTGGAGATTTCGATCGAGGACAACGGCAGCGGTTTTGCGTTCAACGGATCGTTCACGCTGGATGAGCTGGAACTCCTGCGGATCGGACCGGTGAGCATCAAACGCCGGGTGCGGATGTTGGGCGGAGATTTGGTGCTCGAATCGAGGCCCGGTCAGGGCGCGGGTTTGCAGGTCCGCGTTCCGGTATGAGGCCTCGCACAAGGCCGCACCGTCTGACTGGTTGGCCCTTGACGAGCGTGTGTGAAAACTGGGGACAGACAGCCTTTTTTGCAAAACCATTTAAACGCGACCAAGAAGTTGCGTCGCGAAAAAGGAGTCAGTCCCCAGTTTTCCGGCCCCTCGCCCCTGGCGGCCCTGGCCCCTGTTTTCTTGCGGTCCTGGCGGCCGGCCTCTTTTTGACCGGCTGCGGACGCTATGCCGATTTCACGCTTCCTCCGCCGGACGCCGCGGGTCCACGAGCGCCGTTTACCTGGTCCGCCTTTCCCGATCCCGTGATGACGCGCGGCGGGACGGGTGAATGGGATTCGAGCGACGTATTAAACCCGTCGGTTGTAAAGTTTCAAGGGTCGTACCTGAATCTCTATTCCGGTTTCGATGGCCGTACCTGGCACACCGGCGCTGCCAGCTCTTCTGACGGCGTGCATTGGGGAAACCGGCGGCGGGCGCTCTCTCCCGAGGGATGGGAAGGAAAATACATCGCCGCTAACGGCGCGGTGCTGGTCGTCGGGAATGAACTTTTCTACTGGTATCAAGCTGGCGATCCGGTGCGCATCGCGCTCGCTCGCTCGCGGGATGGAATCGCGTGGAACAAATTCCCCGAGCCGGTGGTGCCTTTGGGACCGAGAGGGAATTGGGATGAGCGCGGTGTCGCGGATCCCTACGTGATCCGCGCGGGCGACCGATACTACATGTTCTATCTGGGGATGGATCGCGCGCGCCGGCAACGGCTGGGGGTCGCCCGCTCGGATGACGGCGTGCATTGGGAAAAGCTGCGATCGAACCCCATCCTCGAGTTGGGTGATCCGGGTTCCTTTGATGAGAATGGGCTCGGCGAGCCCGCGGTATGGTCTTCGGGCGGTTCCTATTGGATGCTCTACACTGGCAGGGATCGCGGGGAACAGCGGCGCATTGGACTTGCGAAGTCTCTCGATGGCGCGCATTGGGAACGGGAAGCGTCTTTCAAGCCGCTTTTGGGCAGCGAGAAATGGGACAGTCAGGTGATGTGCGATTCGACCGTCGAAGTGACCGCCGATGGCATTCGCGTGTGGTTCGGCGGTGGCGATGCGGCGCGGCCGGATGAAAGAATCGACGGCCAGATCGGCTTGGGAATTCTTCGCGGCGCACCGTAGGAGCCCGCAAAGGGTGCGGCGGCACCCTCATTCACCCAAGCAACAATGCCGCCGCACTCCGTCTTGCGGGCTATTACCGAGCAGCTTGAGCTCGATCGATCCGCGATAGGATACACTCGTGGGATTCAGGAGGTTCGGCACAGTGTCCCTTCCTCGCGGATGGATTCACCGGTTGACGTTTCTCGCGTTCTCAATGGCCCTGCCGGCTCTGGCCCAACCAGTCGACAGCAGGCTGTATTCCGAGATGCGTTGGCGCTCCATCGGGCCGCCACGGACCGGACGCGCGCGTGCGCTCGCGGGGGTACCCAGCCAGCCCAACGTGTTCTACATCGGCTTTGACAATGGCGGCGTATGGCGCTCCACCGACTTCGGCTCTACCTGGACGCCGCTGTTCGACAACCAGCCCACTGGCTCGATTGGCGCGATCGCGGTTTCGCCGTCGGAACCTAACATCATCTACGTTGGCAGCGGCGCGGGAATCATCCGGCCCGACCTCGCCGTGGGCGACGGCGTGTACAAATCCACGGACGCGGGGAAGACCTGGACGCACCTCGGCCTTCGCGATTCGCAGATGATCGCCAATATCGAGGTAGACCCCAGGAACCCGAACCGCCTCTTTGTCGCGGTCCTCGGACATCCCTACGGACCCAATCCGGAGCGCGGGATTTACCGCTCGACCGATGGAGGGTCCAACTTCCAGAAGGTTCTTTATAAGGACGACTACACCAGCGGCAACGACGTCCGCATCGACCCATCCAATCCCAACATCATCTACGCCGCTCTGTGGCAGCAGCAACAGGGATTTTTCGAGAACGGGGCATTCGGAGGTACAGCCGGCAGCACGGGCGGCGGCATCTTTAAGTCCACCGACGGCGGCTCCAACTGGAGGCAATTGACCTTCGGTCTGCCGGAAATCATTGAAGCGAACCTCGCCATTGCCCCCAGCAACTCTAAGGTGATTTACGCGACAGTTGCGACGAATGCGCCTGCGGGTGGAGAAGGCCGCGGAGGGCGCGGCGGCGGGGGCGGCCAAATTGGTTTCTATAAATCAACCAATGGCGGCGAGCAGTGGACTCTCGCGACCGACGATCCACGCATCGCCGAGATGGGATCGCAGAGGCATCCTCCCGATGCACGGCCATTGGCCCGCATCGGCGGCGGCGACCTGCCCACCATCACCGTGGACCCCAAGAATGAAAAGGTCGTGTATAGTTGCTCTACCGTGTTCTGGCGCACCGAGGACAGCGGCGCCACGTGGTCTGCCGTGCGCGGCGCGCCCGGCGGCGACGATTATCAGAAGAGCTGGATCAATCCCAACAACGCCAACATCATTCTGCTGGTGAGCGACCAGGGCGGCGTGGTCTCCTCGAATCGAGGCGAATCGTGGAGCAACTGGTATAACCAACCGACCGCCGCGATGTATCACGTCACCGCCGACAACGCTTTTCCCTACCGCCTGTGTAGCGGCCAACAGGATTCCGGATCGGCTTGCGTCGATAGCCGAAGCATGGACGGAGAGATTACCTTCCACGATTGGCATCCGGTGGGCATCGAAGAGTACGGCGAAGCCGCGCCCGACCCGAAGAATCCCGATCTGATCTACGGAGGAAAAGTCAGTGTTTTTAACCGCGTCACCGGACAGAAAGCAAACGTCGGTCCGCCGGGCGGAGGACGTGGAGGCGAGCCGCTTCCGAAAGGCGCGCCGCCCGCGCGCACGGTTCGTACCCAACCGCTGATCTGGTCGCCCAAGGATCCCAATCTTCTGTTCTACGCCACCGCCGGTGTATGGAAGAGCAGCAACGGCGGCCATAGCTGGACCGCCATCAGCGGCGACCTGACACGACAAACCTGGAATGTTCCCGATAACGCCGGTCAATACGCTTCTACCGTGACTACGGCGCCGCAAGGGTCGGTTACCGCGCTTGCGCCTTCGCCTCTCGACGTCAACGTGCTTTGGGCGGGCACCGGCGACGGCCTCGTTCAGCTCACAGTCAACGGTGGCGTGAAATGGACCGACGTGACGCCGCCGCGGATCAAGCCCTGGACGCGCATCTTTAATATGGAAGCGGGTCACTTCGACGCCAGGACGGCGTATGCCGCGGCCAACACCCTGCGCCTCGACGACATGAACCCGCACTTCTGGCGCACCCACGACGGCGGCAAGACGTGGACTGAAATCGACAACGGCATCGACGGGGGAGCCGTCGCCAACTCCATCCGCGAGGATCCGCGCAAGAAGGGTTTGCTGTACGCCTCCACTGATACGCAGGTTTGGGTGTCTTTCGACGACGGCGATCATTGGCATTCGCTGCGGCTCAATATGCCCGCGATCTCCGTGCGCGACATCGAAGTGAAGGACGACGCTTCCTGCCTCTGTTCCGACCTGGTCGCGGGCACGCACGGACGCGGCTTCTGGATTCTGGACGACGTGACGCCGCTGCGTCAGGCGGCCGAGGCTGCAGCCGCATCGGGTGCGTATCTGTTCAAGCCAGAGACGGGCATCCGCATTCGCTTCGGCACCAACGATCCGACGCCATGGCCGCCGGAATTGCCGGCCGGCGAAAATCCTCCGGCGGGTGCAATTGTGGATTACTACTTGCCCGACGCCGCGCGCGAGGTGAAGTTGGAATTTCTAGATACCAGGGGCCGCGTTATTCGTAGTTACTCGAGCAGCGATCCGGTGCGAAGTCCCGATCCAGCCACGGACCCGGTGGCCTACAACCAGCTTTGCCAGCAAACGCCCACCGCGCCCGATTGCGGTCTCCCGCTGTATTGGCCTGCTCCACCGCAGGTGTTGAGCACTACCGCCGGCATGCACCGTTTCACCTGGGACATGCATTACGATCCGATTCCCTCGACCGGCGGTGGCGGACGCGGAGGAGGCGGCGGAGGTGTCGGCGCGGTCCCGCATCGGACCTATCCTGCCTTCAACACGCCCTGGGTGGCCCCCGGCGTGTATTCCGTGCGTTTGGCCGTGGACGGAAAGAGCCTGACCCAGCCAATAACCATCAAGCTGGACCCTCGCGTGAAGATCACGCCCGAAGTGCAGCAGATCTTCACGTTAATGTCGCAGATGGAGAATGGAGCCAGAAACATCGCGAATGCCTATAAAGAAGCGCGCGAGGCGGTTGAAAAACTCAAGTCCAGGCCGCAGTCCGCAGCTCCGTCCGCAGCCCCGTCCGCAGCCAATGACGCGCTGATAAAACAAGTCGAGGAGATCGCGCCAGCCGAAGCCGCGGCGGGCGGTACGGAAGGCGCCGGTCGTGGAGGCGGCGCCGGTGCAGCCGCCGCGGAACCTCCTCCCGTGCCGAACCTTTCAACTCTTGGGGCTCAAATGGTGGGTGCCGCGATGGCCATGCAAGGTTCCGAGATGCCGCCGACGGCGCTGCAGATTCAGGCGTGCAATCGGCAGGAAGCCGCCTACGCCGCCTTGATGGCGAAGTGGAGCGCCCTGAAGACCAGAATCAACGGACCGTCCGCGGGCCCTGCGGGACGGTAAGGCCTGCCGCTATTTGGTTGGGGTCCGCATAGTCAGCCCTCGCGCCCGCGGGCAAACCGCGAGGATCCGGCTTCAATGTGACCGGCTGGGTGTACGCGACGCCGTCCACAGTGAGCCGCACCGTATAGGATCCGGGACGCGGACCAACGGGGCCGCCGCGTCCACCACCACCAGCCGGAGTCGCGGGGGGAGCCGAGCCCGCGCACGCGTCCCTTACCGGCGGCGGCGCCGCGCCACGTCCCCCACCGGCACCGCGCGGCAGCGTCCCGGCGAGCGCAACGCGATGCATGCCAGCCGACGCGGGCGCCGGTTCCGCCGGCCTGTCCCAGATGGCCTGAACGTTCAAGGCTTCGATGTCGATCCGGCGCACCGGGGTGTCACTGGCAACGCAGGCCCTCACCGAGCCGGACCCATCCAGCAGCTCGATCTTAAGCGGTTGCGCGGGCGCCGCGTTGAGCCAGTAGTAGGCAATTACGCCAGATGGCGGATTCTGACGTTGCGGTTCCTCTTGCGGCAACGGAGTGCCGTTCATCCCGCCGGTCCGGGTCGCAAAGGTTTCCCCCGGCGCGAACAAGTAGGCTTTTGCGGATACGATCTGAGCGCCTCGCGCCGCGATCTGCCGCAGCGCGCTCATTTGATCCATGACCCAGAAGCCGCGTCCGTGCGTGGCAATATCCAGGTCGTCGCCGTGGACCACGATATCGCGAATCGAAGTGACCGGCATGTTGTTCTGTAATGGCTGCCATTGGCCGCCGTCGTTAAAGGAAACGTAGACGCGCAGCTCGGTGGCGGCGTAAAGCAGCCCCCTGGCTTGGGGATCTTCCTTCACCGAGTTGACGTAGGCGCCTTCGGGAATGCCCGAGACGACGTTCTGCCAGGTCTTGCCGCCGTCGTGCGTGCGGTAAATGTAGGGCTTGTCATCAGCGATGCGATGGCGATCGACCGACGCGTAGGCGGTGTCCGCGTCAAAATGACCGGCTTCGATCTGGGAGACCTTGCTCCACGGCGTCATCGGGGGAGGTGTCACGTTGTTCCAGGTCTTGGCATCGTCGCGAGTGACGTGGATCAACCCGTCGTCGGTTCCCACCCAGATGGTAGACGCCTGCAACGGCGAGGGGCCGATGGAATAGACGACACCGAAATGGTGCGTCATCTGCTGGTCGATGTCTTTGGCGGTGACGGGATCGAGATTTGCGGGAACCGGCGGATTCAGACGCGTAAGATCGGGACTGATTTTGGCCCACGTCCGGCCGCGGTCCCGCGAGCGCATCACGAATTGATTGGCATAATAGAGCGCCTGATCGGCCTGAGAGAAGACCTGCGGCAACGTCCAGGTTTTGCGGTTGGGATCATCCGGGTCGGGCGGGGGCAACTGCCCCCCGAGCGGCACGGAGATATTCAAGTGCTGATCGCAGCGCCCCGCGCCGCTTCCGTATAGAATATTGCCGTCCTCCGGATCGGGAACGACGGTATTGCTTTCGCCGGCCAAACAGGTGGGTTCCCAATCGCGAAAAGACAGCACGCCCTGACGCGACCAGGTGGCGACGCCGACGCCGCCGCTATCCTGCTGTGCTCCGTAGAGCCAATACGGGAAACGTTTGTCGGCGGCGACGTGATAAAGCTGCGCCGTTGGCTGGTTGTACCACGTGCTCCAGCTATTGCCGCCGTCGACGCTCACGACGGTTCCCTGATCGCTGCTGAGCACCAGGCGGTTGCCGTCCTTCGGATTGATCCACATCTGGTGGTAATCGTCTCCGCCCGGCGCGCCCTTGATCGGCACAAACGTCTTGCCGCCGTCGGTGGTCATGTAAGTGGCGGTGTTGATGATGTAGACGCGATCGGGATTTACGGGATCGATCGCGACGCCGTTGAAGTACCAACCGCGGCTCCCCAGACGCGTCTCGGCATTGGCAAGCTTCCAGGTGGTGCCGGCGTCGTTCGAGACATAAAGTCCGCCGGTCGGTTTGGCGGTAGGTTCCGAGTCCGGTATCGCGGGCGGCTGACCCTGCGATCCTCGCGCGGGAGGGAATCCGCTTCCAAGATCGTCCACCACCGCCCAGAGACGGTTGGAATCGCTGGGCGCGATGGCGATACCGATGCGGCCCACGAAATCGTCCGTGGGGAGGCCTCCGGAAAGCTTCTTCCAGGTGTCGCCGCCGTCCGTGGACTTGAATAGACCGCCGCCCTTGAGATTGCTGGGCGCGTAGACCGACCAGGGGGGACGCCGGGTGCTCCACAGGGCGGCGTAGACGACCTGGGGATTTTTCGTGTCGATGGCGAGATCGACCGCGCCGACATCGTTCGGGCGCTGGGCGTCAAACAGAATCTTTTTCCAGGTTGCGCCGCCGTCGGTGGAGCGGAATACGCCGCGATCCGGGTTGGAAGTGTAAACGTGCCCTAATGCCGCGACGTAGACGCGATTCGCATCCGCCGGATCGACCACTACCCGGCCGATCTGCCGCGTCGCATCGAGCCCGATATGTCTCCACGTCTTGCCCGCGTCGGTGGATTTGAACATCCCGATTCCGTAAGAGTTCTGGCTGCGAATGTCGGATTCGCCGGTGCCCACGTAGACCACGTTCGCGTTCGATGGAGCGACCGCGATGGCCCCGATGGAGCCGATGGGAATCCCTTCGTCGGAAATGGGGAGCCAGGTGCGCCCTGAGTTTTCCGTCTTCCAGACGCCGCCGCCGACCGAACCCATGTAGAACGTATCCGGCTGGCTCGCGTGTCCAGCGACGGCGAAGGTCCGGCCTCCGCGCATGGGGCCGACGTCGCGCCACTCAAGAGCGGCCAGCAAGGCGCTGGGGTATTGACCCGCGGATCTATTCTGCTGCGCAAAGATCACGAATCCCAGCAATGCGGGAAAACACAATGAGGCCAGGAAAATCAACCACCGGCGTCGAACGGCCATGGGTACCCCTCCTCGAGTGGGCTTAACTTCGGGACAGTTCAGATGATACTACCACTCGATGGCGGTTGAAACGACGATCGCCGGACGAGGGTTATCGTCACCGCGCCGCGGCTTCTGAGTAACAGCCCGCAAAACGGAGCGCGGCGGCCTTGTTACTTGTTTGCACTGAGGGTGCCGCCGCACCCTTTGCGGGCTAGCTGCCCGCGCAGCCGGAAAAACAGGGCCGCCGAGAGCAGTTGCGCCGCGACTCCAAACGCCACCACCGCCATCAGCGAGTGCGTATACATCAATCCCATCGCCAGGCTGCCGAGAAACCACAGGACGCCCCACACGCCGTTGAACGCTCCGAACGCCATCCCGCGTTTGTTCATGGAGACCACCTGCGCGATTCCCGAACGCAACGACGCGTCCTGCGCTCCCAGCCCCGTCGCCCAGCATCCGACCGCGGCAATCACGGCGGTGGGGCCTCCCAGGAATCCGAGCGGCAATGACAACATCGATATGAAAATACCCGCTACGAGCACCCTGAGTCCGAACCGGTCGAACAGTCTGCCGAACACTAGCGCGGTCAAGCCATTCACCGCCATCGCGCCGGCGTACAGGAGCGGAATTTCGGCCGGCGTAGCGAGTCCGGTCTTTTGAAAATGCGCCGCTAAGATCGGAAAATCCACGAACCCGCAGGCGAGCAGTCCGGCGGCTGCGACGTAAGTCCAGAAAACCTTCGGAAGCGGCTGCGGCGTTCCCGATTTCGCCGACGCGCCCTGCGTGGGATAAAGTACCCGGGCCACTCCCAGCGCGAGCATGGTGCCGCATGCCGGTATCACCAGCCACAAGAACGCCGGGCCGAAATGATGCGTGCGGCCCACCGCGATCGCCAGCAGCAAGGGGCCGATCACCGCGCCGGTCTGGTCCATGATCGAGTGCAGGCCGAACCCCCAGCCGTGGCCGACTTCCTGGGTGGCTTCCGAAAGCAGCACGTCGCGCGCCGGCCCACGCAGGGCTTTGCCGGTGCGCTCGGCGACCACCAGGAGGGCCGCCATTTGCCAGTTGCCCGCGAACGCAAGAGCCGGCACGGCGACTACATTCATGGAGTATCCGAGCATCGTGATGGTCCAGTAGGCATGGGTTCGACTGGCGAGCCGCCCGGAAAAGTATCGCAGGCTAGCGCCCAGCATCTCGCCCAACCCTGCAATGAAGGCCACCTGCGCGACGCTAGCGCCCAGGTCGATCAGATACGGACCGATGATGCTATGGGCGCCCTCGTAGGTCATATCGGCGAACAGGCTGACCACGCCCAGACAGACGATAAAGCCAAGAGCGGCCTTGTGCTTCAAGAGCGCCTCAAGCGTGCCCCTCTGTAAGGGTTTCGATCACGGAGAGCGCGCCCAGAAGAAGCAGCAGCCCGACGCCGCCGTAGCGGATGATTTTGGGAGGTATGTGGGCCTGGATCCATCCGCGGACTCCGGCACCGATGGAGGCCGCCAGCGCGCCCTTGGTCGCCATCGCACTCACGGCTCCCAGCCATACGATCACGGGGAACCCTCGATCCGCGGCCATGGTCGCCGCCGTGATCTGCCCGACATCTCCCCACTCGGAGAGGAAAATGGTGGCGAAAGAGACCATCGCCGCCTTGGAAGC
>Ga0209415_10002851_pt1 | contig 32330 bp, 19 predicted proteins | sample PeaSoiSIISIP2007_FD_187696 | JGI IMG/M metagenome (GOLD analysis project Ga0209415, IMG submission 187696) | Peat soil microbial communities from Weissenstadt, Germany - SII-SIP-2007 (SPAdes) (version 2) | ecosystem: Environmental > Terrestrial > Soil > Wetlands > Peat | place: Germany... | reverse complement strand
CGCGAAGGGGACGGTGCTCGCGATGGCGGGAGCGGTGCTCGGGGTGCTGGTGCTCTGGGCCGTCCTCGGTACGAGCGTCGCGTCGCCGCGCGAGCTGCCGGTCGTGCTCCTGCTCTTCGCCGCGCTCGAGCTCGCCGTGCTCGCGCCGGGAGCGGCGCTCTCGCGGCGATGGGAGCGCGCCGCCGACCGCTGCTCGCTCGAGCTGACCGGTGACGCCGGGGCGTTCGAGCGCGCGATGCTCGAGCTCACCCGCAAGAACCTGTCCGACATCGCCAGCAGCCTCACGGGCAGTGTCAAAGGTACCTATTGGGCGGGTATCCTCACTTCGAGGCTGGGATACACGGTCACCAACGGACTGATCACCAACGATACGATCACCCACGTAAATCCCGTCGTCCGGAACATGGACACCAAATGGCTCTCCCATTTGGCCTCAGCGATATGGAATGTCGACCTGGGCGCGAAGTCGGACTGGCCGGTGCATTTTCAAATGGGCTGGTCCTCGGCGAAGCAGAGCGAGGAGGTCCTGGAGACCTACGCGGGCATGTTCTTCGACAACACGGAACCTTCAACCCAGGGGGACACGATGGTCGTGAGCAATCCCGCCGGCCCGAACCCCCCGACGGTCGTCTCGAGCACGAATTACGCTAACGCGAGCCTCTTTTATCTCACCGACCCGGACGGCTACGGCACAGGGACCTATCCGACCACCGGCCAGGAAGGCTACCTCAAGTACTTCAAAGAATATGACGTTGCGGACTCGTACAAGCTGCTCACCAAGCACGACCTGAATGGAGAAGTCTTCAAGGACGTGGAGGTCGGCATAATGTTCTCCGAGCGCTTCAAGCAGTATGGCCAGAACCCGAGCGGCTACCTTGTCAATCAGGACGGCCAGCCCACCGCTGCGCTGCCATCCGACCTCCTTGGGACGACGAACCTGTCCTTCATAGGCAACCTGCATCCTGTGGCCTTTGACCCGAACTCCCTTATCTCAAACGGGAGCTTGGTCTTCATAGAGAACCCCAATCAGGGCAACTGGATTGGCGACAACTACCTAGTCTGGGAGCAGGTCACACGCCCCTACGTCCAGTTCGACATGAAAGGCACCGTGTTTGGCGTGCCCTACGAGGGCAACATCGGTGCCACGGCCAGCTATGCCGACCAGAGGTCCACGGGCTTTTCCGGTAACGGCGGCAATATCGTCACCCCTGTCTCTGGTGGCGCAGGATATTTCAATTTCCTGCCGAGCCTGAACCTGGTGTTCAAGATCACGCCCGACGACATCATCCGGTTCTCCCTCGGCCGTCAGGAGATGCGGCCGACCATGTACGAGATGAGGGCGGCGCGCGACTATGGCTTCAACGCATCGGACGCTGAAAACACCCAGATCAGCCCTTGGAGCGCAACGGCCGGCAACCCGGCCATTCGCCCGTGGGAGTCCAACTCGGCCGACCTCTCGTTCGAGCACTACTTCGCGCACGGCGGCGGCTACGTCTCGCTGGCGGCCTTCGAGAAGCAGCTCCAGACCTACATCTACGATCAACAGACGGTTATAAGTTTCGCCGGGTACCCCTACACGTCCCCGATGCCGCCCATCATCGACTACGGCTTGGCTAACCAGTTCGTGAACGGCAGCGGCGGCAACATGAGCGGCGTCGAGGCCAATGTGCAGATAGGCAGCGAGGTATTCACCGGGGGGGCGGTCAAGGGCTTCGGCATCCAGCTGAACGGCGCCTTGATCGACAGCAGCATCAAGCCCTGGGGCCCGAACAACGCGAGCGCACCGCTCCCCGACCTGTCGAAGAAGCAAGGAAACATCACCCTCTACTACGAGCGCTACGGCTTCTCGGCCCGCGTGCAGGAGCACTATCAGGGCTCGACGAGGGAGTACATCGTGCAGTTCGGCGCGCCGACCTTCGCCAGCCTGGGGACGCCCAACGACGGGTACTCGATCGAGATCCCGTATCACGAGATTGACGCCCAGATCCAGTACGGCTTCAAGAGCGGCCCGATGAAGGGCTTTACGATCTACTTCGAGGGCAGGAACCTGAACAACGCCCCGCTCATCACGTACACCAACAACGATCCGCGCCAGCTGGCGAATTGGCAGAAGTACGGCGCATCGTACAGGTCGGGCTTCTCCTACAAGTTCTGATGGATTAATCACAGGGCCTGCTCAATAGAGGGCCAAAGCGAGCGGCCACCGGATCGACTCTGGTGGCCGTTTTTTTCCCGCGACGGCAGGTTCTGTCGCACAATCCTGATTCCAACCCAACCCGCGCGCTTTCGGCTCGAAGTCGACGGGCCGAGGCTCGCCGCGCCGCTTCTCCGGTCCGACTTTAAACCCTGCCCTAATGGGCGCCGCCTCATCCACATGGCTCAACACCCGCAGCGCCGGCGTGTTGGCCCATATCTCCTGCCTGCCCGGCCGCTACGGCATCGGCAACCTCGGGCCGGGAGCCCGCAGCCTCGTGGACCTTCTCGGAAGGGCGGGCGTCCGCTACTGGCAGATCTGCCCCATCGGCCCGACCGGCTACGGCGACTCGCCCTACCAGACCTTCTCCGGGCGCGCCGGCAATCCCTATTTCGTCGACTTGGGCGAGCTCGTTGACGCCGGCCTCCTAAAGGAGGCCGACGTGGCCCCGCTGCACGGCCTGCCCGCGGCGCGCGTCGATTACGGCCGCCTGTACGAACAGTTCTGGCGGGTGCTTGCGCTGGCCCACGACCGTTTCGCCGCGTCGCACGGCGACGAGCTTGAGGGCATCGGCTCCCTCGCCGCGTTCCGAAGGCAGCATTCCGCCTGGCTTGAGCCGTTTGCAGACTTCATGGCGCTCAAGGCTCACTTCGGCGGAGGGCCCTGGACGAGCTGGCCCGAGCAGTTCCGCCGCTGGGACCCGGGGCTGCACGGGTCGCTGCCGGAGCCGGTGCGCCGCGGCGCCGAGCGGCACGCCTTCTACCAGCATCTCTTCTTCGGCCAATGGGGGAGGCTGCGCCGATACGCCGCGGACCGGGGGGTCGGCATCATCGGCGACGTGCCGATATTCGTCGCGCTGGACAGCGCGGACACCTGGCAGAACCGGGCGGTCTTCCGCCTGGATGAGCGGGGCCAGCCGCTCGCCGTCGCCGGCGTGCCGCCGGACTACTTCTCCGCGACCGGCCAGCTCTGGGGCAACCCGCTCTACGACTGGGATCACCTGGCACGCACAGGCTACGGCTGGTGGATCGACCGGCTGCGGGCGGCGTTCGAGCTCTACGACATCATCCGGCTCGACCACTTCCGCGGCTTTGACACGTACTGGGAGGTTCCCGCGGGCGCGGCCGACGCGCGGGGCGGCCGCTGGCGCAAGGGCCCTGGCCTGCCGTTCTTCAATGTGGTGCGCAAGGCCCTGCCCGAGGCGCGGATCATCGCGGAGGACCTGGGCTACATCGGGCCCGACGTCGTGGCCCTGCGCCACGCGGCGGGGCTGCCGGGAATGAAGATCCTCCAGTTCGCCTACGGCCACGACGCGGGGAACGTTAACCTGCCGCATTACTACAGCCCCGAGAGCGTCGCCTACACGGGCACGCACGACAACACCACGACGCGGGGCTGGCTCGAGGGCCTGCCGAAGGAGGCGGCCGGACGGGTCGCCGAGTATTTCCGGCTCGAGGGAACGCATTCGGCGTGGCCCATCATCCGCGCCGCCCTGGGCACGGTGTCGCGCCTCGCGGTCGTCCCGATCCAGGACCTGCTCGACCTGCCCGCGGAGACGGCCCTGAACCAGCCGGGCACGGCGCAGGGCAACTGGCAGTGGCGCTTCACGGACGAGCAGCTGGCCCGCCTGTCCGAGGAGAAGCTCGCGACGCTGCGCAGCTGGATCAGCCTCTTCGACCGCACGGGCAACGGGACCGCGCCCGACCACAGCGAACCCCCGGCAGCCGGCCCCGCACACTCATGACGCCCCAGTCCCGCCCGCTGACCCTGGCCGCCCTGTGGAACATGAGCTTCGGCTTCCTGGGCATCCAGTTCGGCTGGGGCCTGCAGATGGCGAACATGAGCGCGATCTACCAGTACCTCGGCGCCAGCGAGAGCCAGCTGCCGATACTCTGGCTGGCGGCGCCGCTGACCGGCCTGATCGTCCAGCCGATCATAGGCCACTACAGCGACCGCACCTGGACGCGGCTGGGGCGGCGCCGGCCGTATTTCCTGGCCGGTGCGATCCTTGCGAGCCTCGCGCTCGTGGCCATGCCCAACTCCTCCTCGCTCTGGATGGCCGCCGGCCTGCTCTGGGTGCTCGACGCCTCGGTCAACGTGAGCATGGAGCCGTTCAGGGCGTTCGTGGGCGACCTCCTGCCCCCGGCCCAGCGCAAGGTCGGCTACGCGATGCAGAGCCTGATGATCGGCCTAGGCGCCAGCTTGTCGATGGCTCTTCCCTGGCTCCTCACTCACTTCGGGCTCGCGAGCGGCCCGGCCTCCGGATCGGGGATCCCCAGGTCGATCCACCTGGCGTTCTACGTCGGCAGCGTGGTGTTCATCGCCTGCGTCCTTTACACGATCGTCACCACGCCGGAGCATCCGCCGGAGGCGGAGGTCGCGCCAGCCGAGCACTCGGCCCTGCGCGAGATTCTCGCCGGCATACTGCATATGCCGAATACGATGAGGCGCCTCGCGTTCGTTCAGTTCTTCACGTGGCTCGGGCTCTTCTGCATGTGGCTCTACTTCACGCCGGCCGTCGCGACCAAGTTCTTCGGCGGGGAGCCCAGCTCTGCATCCTACACCCACGGCGTCGAGTGGGCGGGCGTCTGCCTGTCCGCCTACTCAATCGTGGCGTTCGCCGTCTCGTTCGCCCTGGTCGCCCTCGCCCAGCGGGGGGTCGGTACCCACACCCTTTACCGGACGGGCCTCGTGTGCGGCGCGGCGGGCCTCCTGTCGGTCGGGGTGTGGCCGGACTACCATCTCGTCCTCGTCTCCATGGTCGGCGTCGGGATAGGGTGGGCGGCCATCCTCTCGATGCCCTACTCGCTGCTCGCCAACTCCATCCCGGCGTCGCGGATGGGCTTCTACATGGGCGTCTTCAACTTCTTCATCGTCCTGCCGCAGATCCTCGCGGCCACCGTGCTGGGACCGGTGGTGAAGCACCTTTTCGGCGGGCACGCCCTTCCTGCCGTCGTGGCCGGCGGGGCGTCGTTTCTTGTCGCTGCTGCCGCCCTGTCCTGGGTGCCACGCAACCCCGCCGAGACTCAGTCAGGGGATGGGAGCGGCCTCGCCTAGAGGCGCCGGGGATGTCCCGCCGGCCGTGTCCCGCTTCGGCTGGCCGTGGGTGAAGTCGAGCCTGTCATAGTAGACCGTCTTCGGCTGGGACTCGACCTTCTTGCGGGCGGCGTCGAGCTGCGCCCGGTACTCGTGGGGCGTCACGCCCTTGTGCTGCTTGAAGACCCGGGTGAAGTAGGTCGGATCCGCAAACCCCCCGGCGTAGGCGATCTCGGATATGTTGAGGGACGTCGTCTCAAGGGCGAGAACGGCGCCTTCGATCCGGATGCGCTGGATGTAGTGCGTCAGGCGCTCCCTCGTCTCTACGTGGAACAGGTGGGAGAGGTAGTCGGCCGAGCAGCCGAGGAGGTCCGCGATGTACTGGACGCTCAGGTCCGGGTTCGCGAAGCGCTCTCGCACGAGGCATTTCGCGTGGAAGACCTTGCCGATGTCGCCGTTGAGCTCCCCTGTGCCCGTCTCAACCACGTTGCGGAACAGGCCGAGAATGGCGATCAGCAGGCCCTTGAGCACGGATTCGCGCGCGGGGCCCTGCGTGTGGAATGTCTGCGCCATGCTGTTGGCAAGGGTCAGGAAGACATCGAGGTTGGGGGCGTCGAAGAACTCGATCGCCTCGATGTCGGGGTGGCTCGGCCGGGCCTCGTATGCGAAGTGCAGGCTGACCGTGTTGTTGTAGAAGCCGGCCACCAGGTTGCGAAACGGACGGCTGGCCTCGGCGTGGACGGTCTCGCCGTGCGGCATGCCCGCCGGTATCACGCAGAGCTCGTCAGGGGCGAGGCTGAAGGCCTCGCGGGGGAACTGGAAGTCCGTGGTGCCCTGCAGCTGGAGGAACAGCTCGGGCCGGTAGTGGTAGTGCATCCCCCGGAGCCTCTGGACATGCTTGAGCTCGCGGGGAACCCGCAGGCGCAGCCGGCCCCCCTCGGCCAGCCTTATCGCCCGCTCAAAGCTCTCCCGCATCTCGGCGCGGTTGTGATCGCTCAGCCGCTTGGCGGCAAAAAGCCCTGAAAGCTCTGCTTTGCCATTCATTTGGGGGCACGACGGCGGACGCGGGGTAGACGGGCGGGTTAAATTGGCTACAGACCGAAGATTTCTGCCACCACTGGCAAACACAATCTAATACGCGGTCGGGCCCGATCTGATACGTGGGCGACCAGGTCGCCCGGCGATGTATCCCGGGACTCGCCCCCGGTGCCCCCGGCGGGCCGATTGCACAGAACCCATTTGGCTCCCGGCATGCGGCGGCCGACGCGGCGGGTTCCGGGCGAGGCGCACGGCCTCGGCGCACGCTTCCCCATATTGACAATTCCGCGTATGATCGGGACCCGGCAATCCCTTGAATCCCCTTTCCCGCGCGAAACCTCCCAGTCTAGTCGCCCTGGCGTGCCTCTGGCTCTGCCCCGCGGTCGCCCTGTCCGCCGACGCTTCGCCGGCGCGCGTCTGGGAAAAAAGGGAGCTCACGTTCACCGCAGAGCGCCCATACGCAAACCCGTACACCGACGTGGTCGTCTGGGTGGACCTTAGCGGCCCCGGCTTCAGAAAGCGGATCTACGGCTTCTGGGACGGCGGCAGCACATTCCGTGTACGCCTGATGGCCACGGCGCCGGGCACCTGGAGTTGGGCAAGCGGGTCGGCTCCCGACGATCCTGGGGTCTCCGGCAGGTCCGGCTCGTTCTCCGCCGTTCCATGGACGGAGGCGGAGCTAGGCGAGAACCCGCTGCGCCGGGGGATGGTCAGGCTCTCGGCCAACGGCCACGCCCTCGAATTCGCCGATGGAACGCCGTACCTGGCCATCGGGGACACCTGGTACGCCTTGGCCTCGAACCGCTTCAAGTGGTATGACGACGACCGGGAGCGGCCCGTGGGCCCGCAGGCGGGCTTCAAGGACTATGTGCGCCTCCGCAAGGCAGAGGGATACAATTGGGTCAGCGTCATCGCGGCCTTCCCCAACTGGAAGACGGACGGCAAGCCCTGGCACCTGGTGATGGACGACCCGGCGCGCACGACCGTGCGCTCGGCCTGGCTCGAGTACGGGACCGGCAGTGCCAAGAACATGGACAACGAGGGCGGGAGGCCATTCTTCTTCCCCGGGAGGGTGCCGGGCTTCGAGGGGGACTTCCCGGATATGGACCGGATCAATCCCGAGTACTTCAAGTATCTCGACCGCAAGATCGACTACCTGAACGCGAACGGATTCGTCCCGTTCATAGAGGCCTCCCGGCGCGACTCGGGCCTGTGCTGGCACAGGTACTACGCGTGGCCCGAGTCGTACGCGCGCTACGTCCAGTATGTCTGGTCGCGCTACCAGGCGAACATCGCGGTGCTCAGCCCGGTGCACCTCGACATCATCGACGAGACGGTGAGCCCGGCTGACTACTCCATCGCGATCCGGGCCCTGGAGGAGAAGTACGGGCCGCCCCCCTTCGGCACGCTGCTGTCCGCCAACGCGAACCCCTCCACGCTCGAGAACTGGGGCGAGCCCTCATGGGTGACGCTGCACCAGATCGGCAACATGCGCGAGCACGACAACTACTGGTACCTTACCGAGATCTACGCCCTGAGCCCCCCGGTTCCCGCGCTCAACGGCGAGCCCTACTACGCGGGCTACCGCGATGCGCGGGGGCCGGGATCCGCGAACTACACGCGGGGCGCCGTCGGCGGGACGGAGCGCGACAACGAGTTCTGCAGGTCCGGCCTCTACGGCAGCTTCCTGTCCGGCGGGCTGGCGGGGCACGTCTACGGCGCCGAGGGCATCTGGGGCGCCGACATCGAGCCGTCGGCGCCGACGAAGATGTGGGATGCGTTCAGGTGGGGCTCCGGGGCGCAGATGCAGTACCTGCGGGCCTTCGCGTTCTCGATAGGCCGGCGATACGAGGAGCTCGTCCCGATGGCCGACCTGGTCTCGCCCAACAAGACTAGGGACACGCTCGGCTACGAGGGCTGGGCCTACTGCGCGCGCACGCCGGACCGGGACGTCTTCCTCCTCTACTTTGAGAGGGGCTGCCCGAGGTCGCAGGTGCGCGGGGCGCGCCTGAACGCCTCCTACCGCGCCCAGTGGTTCAACGTGCGGGACGGAACCTGGCTCGGCGCCGGCCTCCTGGGCTCAGGCAAGATCGGCGTCATCGCGCTGCCCGGCCTCCCGAGCGACGCCGACTGGGGCCTGAGCCTGCTGCGCGACGGTGCGCGCGACGGCCCGGATTCATGACGCCATGGACGGGGATCGCCCGGGGACGCGCGCCCGGCGCGAGGAGTAATTCCTTGGTGTTTTCAGCCGGGCGCGGTAGGCAGACACCGTGACCTCGCCCGACGACCGGCCCCGTCTCCAGCCATGCCAGCGCAGGACCCCCGTCCAGGCGACATGACCGGGGGCGCCCGGCGCCCGGATTGGCTGGTGCTGGCGTCCTGCGCCATACTGGCGATTGCGGCGGCGGCCGCCTACAGCGGGACCTTCTCCGTGCCCCTGCTATACGATGACAAGCCCACGATCGTCGGGAACCCGACGATCCGGCATTGGGCGTCCGTCCTGCGGCCCCCGAACGACTCCACGGCGGGCGGCCGGCCCGTCCTGAATCTCTCCCTGGCGCTCAACTATGCCGTCAGCGGGCCGGCCGTCTGGAGCTATCACGCCCTGAACCTGGCGATCCACATACTGGCCGGGCTCACGCTGTTCGGGATCGTCCGCCGCACGCTCGTGCGGCGGTCGGGCGCCGCGGCGACGCCAGTCGCGTTCTCCGCATCGCTTCTGTGGGTCCTCCACCCCCTGCAGACCGAAGCGGTGACCTATATCGTCCAGCGCGCGGAGTCGCTCATGGGGCTTTTCTACCTGCTCACCCTGTATTGCTTCATACGGGGCTCGGATGCCGCCGGCAGGCACCCGCGCCTCTGGTACGCGCTCTGCGTCGCATCCTGCGCCATGGGGACCGGGACGAAGGAGGTGATGGTCTCCGCGCCACTTGTCGTGCTGCTCTACGATCGGACCTTCGCCGCCGGCAGCTTCCGGGAGGCCTTCAGGCGCCGCCCGGGGGTGCATGCGGCCCTGGCATCGACATGGCTGTTGCTGGCCTTCCTTGTCGTCTCCTCGCACGGCAGGGGCGGCACCGCGGGATCCGGCGCCGGGGTCGGCTGGTGGCGCTACGCCTTGACCCAGGTCCTGGCCATAACCGACTACATCCGGCTCAGCTTTTGGCCGCATCCGCTGGTGTTTGACTATGGCACCGCCCTCGCGCGCCCCGGCCTCGGCATGCTGGCGTGCGCCCTGTTGATAGTTGCTTTGGCGGCGGCGACCCTGTGGGCTCTCGCGAGGCGGCCGGCCGCCGGATTCCTTGGCGCGAGCTTTTTCGCGATCCTGGCGCCGAGTTCCAGCATCGTCCCGATCGCGACCGAGCCCATGGCCGAGCACCGGATGTACCTGGCGCTGATCCCCATCGTGACTCTCGTGGCGCTCGAGATCCACAGGCGCCTTGGCCGGGCGGCCCTACCCGTGTGCGTCCTCCTCGCCGCCTGCCTGGGGCTGGCCGCCGCCCGCAGGAACCGCGACTATTCCAGCGAGCAGGCAATCTGGAGGGATACGGTCGCCAAGTGCCCGCGGAACGCGCGCGCCCACGTCAACCTGGGAGCTGCACTGCTCGGGGAACCCGGGCGCCTGGGCGACGCGATCGCCCAGTACGAGGAGGCGCTGCGCCTGAATCCGGACGACGCCGAGGTGCACAACGACCTCGGCAGCGTGTTTCTGAAGGTGCCGGGGAGGCTGGACGACGCGATCGCCCAGTACGAGGAGGCGCTGCGCCTAAGGCCCGCCTACGCCGAGGCGCACAACAACCTGGGCAACGCATGGGCGGGCGTGCCGGGGAGGCTGGGCGACGCGGTCGCCCAGTTCGAGGAGGCGCTGCGTCTGCGGCCGGGCGACGCCGAGATGCACGGCAACCTGGGCTACGTCCTGTCGAACGTGCCGGGGAGGCTGGGCGACGCGATCGCCCAGTGCGAGGAGGCGGTGCGCCTGGATCCCGGCTATCCCAAGGCCCACAAGAATCTCGGGAGCGCCCTGCTGAAGGTTCCGGGGCGGCTCGATGACGCGATCGCCCAGTTCAAGGAGGCGGTGCGCCTGGATCCGGGCGACGCCGACGCGCACTTCAGTCTGGCCAACGCCTGGCTGGCGGAGCCCGGGCACCTGGACGACGCGATCGCACAGTACGAGGAGACGCTGCGCCTGAATCCGCGCCATCCCAGGGGTCACAACAACCTGGGCTACGCGCTGTCGCACGTTCCGGGCCGGCTGAACGAAGCGATCGCAGAGTATGAGGAGGCGCTGCGCTTGAGTCCCGCCTACGCGATGGCCCACCTCAACCTGGCCATCGCCCTTTCGGATGTGCCCGGGCGGCTGAACGACGCTGTCGCCCAGTATGAGGAGGCGCTGCGCCTTGGCCCGGAGAACGCCGAGATGCACCTCGGCCTTGCCGCCGCCTTGTCCAGGTTCCCGGGGCGCACCGACGAGGCCCGGGCCCACGCCGAGGCGGCGCTGCGCCTTGAGCCCGGGAATGAGGCCGCCTTGAGGCTGCTGGACGCCATCCGGGCGTCAGGGCCCTGAGCAGGCCATTGGCCCGGCCAGGAGCCGAAGACAACGGTTCCTTGGCGGCGGGCGATGCGCGGCGGAGGGCGTCCCGGAGCGCTCCGCCCGCAGGCGCGTAAAGCCGTAGAATTCTGTCTTGCGGCGGCGTGCGCGCGTCAGCTTCCTTTAGTCATCCCTTCGACTCCTTGGAGGCAGTAGGCCAGGCCCTCGCCCCGGGAAGGCTCTGCTGAGTCCAGCCACTTGAAACTCCCGCCCAAACTTTTCGCGTCGCTTCCCCGCCTGTCGGCGCCGGCGAAGATAGCCGCGATATACTGCGGGGCCGCGGCCGTGTGGATAGTCATCTCTGAGCTCCTGATGGTCTGGTGGCTCCACGTGCCGAGGGCGACCGCCACCGTCGAGGTCGCCAAGGGCTTGGCGTTCGTGGCGGTCGTGGGCTTCCTTGCTGCCGGGTCCATCCGCAGGTTCGCCGACCGCGAGACGCAGGCGAGGGCCAGGACGCTTGACGATGCGCACAGCGTCGTCGCCGCCGGGGAGCGCGTCCACCTCCTCGACGCGGCTCTCCAGGCGACGCCGACCGCCATCGTGATCACCGACATCCGCGGCGAGATCGAGTGGGTGAACCCCGCGTTCGAGCGGATCACCGGATACGGACGCAGCGAGGTGATCGGAAAGAACCCGAGCGTGCTCAAGTCGGGCAGGCATCCCCAGGCGTTCTACGGCGAGCTCTGGCGCACCATAACCGGCGGCAGCATATGGCAGGGGGAGATCTGCAACAGGGCAAAGGACGGCAGGATCTTCAACGAGGCGATGACCATCGCCCCGATACGCGACTCCGACGGAGTGATCCGGCACTTTGTCGCGATCAAGGAGGACATCACCGAGAGGAAGGCGCTTGAGGGAAGGCTCATGCGCGCGCAGCGGCTCGAGAGCATCGGGCTGCTGGCGAGCGGCGTCGCCCACGACCTGAACAACGTGCTCGCGCCGATCCTCATGAGCATCGACTGGCTGAAGAACAGGTACCCGACGCCCGAGTCCCACCAGATCCTCAACATCATGGAGTCCTCCGCCCAGAGGGGCGCCGGGGTCGTCCGCCAGATCCTGACCTTCGCCCACGGCATCGAGGGAGAGCGCGTCGAGATCGTCCCGAGACACCTGATCCGCGAGGTCCAGCAGATGATCGCCGGGACGTTTCCGCCTGGGATCCAGATCGACGTTCAGTTCGCTCCCGACCTGAGGTCGGTTGTCGGCGACCCCACGCAGCTGCACCAGGTGCTGCTCAATCTCGCGGTGAACGCGAGGGACGCCATGCCGAACGGGGGTACCCTGACGATCAGCGCGGAGAACTGCCGGATCAGCGAGAAGGAGGCCCGGCTGACCGTCAACGCCAGGCCTGGCGACTACGTGCTCTTCACCGTGTCCGACACCGGCTCGGGGATACCCCCGGAGATCCTCGACCGGATCTTCGATCCGTTCTTCACCACAAAGCCGAAGGGGCGCGGCACGGGCCTCGGGCTGTCCACGGTGCACGGCCTTGTCCGCAGCCACGGGGGATTCGTGGCCGTGAGCAGCGCGCTCGGCGCCGGATCCAGGTTCACGGTGTACATCCCCGCGGCCACGGAAGCCCCGGCCCGGCCGAAGCCGCAGGGCGGCGGCCAGAAGCTCCAGGGAGACGGCCGCAGGCTGCTCCTGGTCGACGACGAACTGGCCGTGCGGCGTGTCGGAGAGGAGGTGCTGAGCCATTTTGGATTCTCCGTCGTCACAGCCGCCGACGGGATCGAAGCCCTGGAGAAGTTCCGCGAGTTCGACGGGAATTTCGCCGCCGTGATAACCGACGTCGGCATGCCGCGGATGGGTGGGGACGACCTCGCCGTCGCCCTCCGGGGCATTGCCCCGAATCTCTCCATCATCGCGTCGACGGGCATAATGTCCGAGAGCCAGACGATGACAAAGATGAAGGCGCTCAAGGCGGCCGGCGTTGAGATCGTCCTGAACAAGCCCTTCACGTCGGATTTGCTCATGAACGCGCTGACCAAGGTCATCCCCCCCACGGGAAAGCCCGAGGCGGCGGCGTCCCCACGGATATTGAAGTTCCCGCCGATGCGCGGCTAGGGCCGCCCGTCCGCCGGCCGCGGCGCAGCGGGGCGGGAAAGCAATTGCAAACGGCCGGGCGATTGCGGGAATGGTCCCTGCCGATGAAGAGAAACCCGCCGCCCGCGCTCCGCCACCCGCCGCCGGATATCCACCCGGGAATCCCGACGGCCCCGCGCCGCGCGGCCGGCCGGCCGCGCGGCGTCACGCTCGTCCTCGGCGCCATTCCGCAGGAGACCGAACTCGTCGAGTGGGCCCTTTCCGGGAGAAGGAGGGCCAGGCTCCATGGCTTCCCCTACGCCCGGGGCAGGATTGCCGGCCGGCCGACGATCGTCGCGGTGACGGGGATCGGCAAGACGAACGCCTCGCTGGTCACGGCCCTGTTCGTCGGGCACTTCCGGCCGCGGGAGCTCATCATGACGGGCACGGCCTCGCGCATCAGTCCCGGCGTGCGCAACGGCGACGTGATCGTCGGGACCGTGACCTGCAACCACGATTTCGGATCGCTGGGCAAGAACTACTCCATGGAGTACTTCGGCGCCGAGGGACCCCTGGGGGACCCGAGCCCCATCGTCTATCCCGGCGACCGGCGGTTGCTCGAGGCGGCCAGGCGCGCCATCAAGCGGCATGTGCCGGAGCCGGCGGCCCACCACAGCCCGGCCTACGTCCCCCGGGTGCGCCTAGGCCGCATCACCTCGGGCGACCAGTTCGGCATCACGGCGCAGAGAATCCGGGACATCCGGCGCCAGCTCGGGCCGGACCTCATGGAGATGGAGAGCGGCTCCGTGGCGCAGGTCTGCTGGTATCTGCGGACGCCCTTCCTCTGCGTCCGGGGAGGCAGCAACCGGACGCAGAACCTGCCGGACAACGACTACCACCGGCTCTCGCCCTTTGCCGCGCGCCAGGCGTCGCTCTTCACGGTATCGCTGGTAGGCGAGCTGGCCCGCTAGGGCCCGGCGGACATGAAGCTCTTCTGCCGCGGGGATGTCGACGGGTTCTGCGCCATCGCGCTCGACAACATCGTCCAGCTCCTGCTGATACCGCCGATGTGCATCGGCGTCCTCGGGTTCCGGCAGGACCTGGTCTACAACCGGATCCTCCCAGGGGTCGCCGTCTCCTACCTCGTGGGCAATGTCTTCTACGCCTGGCAGGCCCACCGGCTGGCTCGGAAGGAGAATCGGAGCGACGTGTGCGCCCTCCCGTTCGGGCTGAACACTCCGACGCTGATCGCGTACATATTCCTGGTGATGGCGCCCGCCAAGCAGATCGCGATCGCGCACGGGATCGCCGATCCGGACATCGTGGCCTGGCGCGTCGGCCTCGTGGCCTGCGTCGGAAGCGGCGTCATCGAGTTTTTCGGGGCGTTCATAGCCGGGCGCATCCGCGCGATCACGCCCCGCGCCGCGCTGCTCGCGTCGCTCTCGGGCGCCGGGCTGGCGTTCCTGACGATGAACTTCATGTTCAGCACCTTCGCGCACCCGATCGTCGGGTTGGTGACGATGGGCCTGGTGATGCTGTTCTACTTCGGCGAGCTCAAGCCGCGCGGCGGGATCCCGCCCGCGCTCGTGGTCCTTGTCGTGGGCGCCGCCCTCGCCTGGGCCACCGGGCTGGCGCCCCTCGGCAGGCTGAACCTGGCGGACGTCGGGTGGCGGCCCCCGCTGTCCGTCGTCGCCGACGTGCTCGGCGGCTTCGGGGGCGGGCGGTTCCTTCCCTACCTCTCGGTCATCCTGCCGATGGGCCTGCTGAACCTGCTCGCGTCGCTCCAGTGCATCGAGTCGGCCGCCGCCGCCGGCGACTCCTATTCGCCGCGTTCGTCGCTCATGGTAAACGGGGCCTGCACCTTCGCGGCGGCCTGCTTCGGGTCGCCGTTCCCGACGTCCCTCTACATCGGCCACCCGGCGTGGAAGCGCATGGGGGCGCGTGCGGGATACTCGACGGCGAATGGGATCTTCCTCACGATTGTCTGCCTGACGGGCGCCATGTCCCCGATCGTGTGGGCCGTCCCCGCCGACTGCGGCCTGGCGATCATCATCTGGATCGGGTTCATCATCACGATCCAGGCCTTCGAGTCGACGCCGCAGCGCCACTGGCCGGCCGTGATCATGGGCATGGTTCCCGTGATCCTCGCCTGGGTCACGTTCTCGATGATGACCGCGGCGAGGATCGGCGCGGCCGGCTCCGGGGGCGGCACCCTGTCGGGAGCCCGGATCCTCTCCGGCTTCCATGACGCCGGAATCGCGATCGAAGGGGGCTTTGCGATCGGGCAGGGCACCTTCTGCAGCGCCCTGATCCTCTCCACGATCACCGTCCTCGTGATCGACCACAAGCTTGCGTCTGCGGCCCTCTGGTCGCTTGCGGCCGCGCTCCTCAGCCTGCTCGGGTTCCTCCACTCCTGGAGGCTCGTGCCCGGCGACGCCGTTGGCTCGATGCCGCTCGTGGACCGGCTGACCGGGGCCCCGTCGACCTCGTCCTCGCTCTATCCCGCGGCGCCGTACGCCGTCGCCTACGCGTGCCTGGCTGCGGTGCTCCTCCTCGCGAAGGTTTTCACCGTGCCCGATCGGTCACGGCCAGCCGACGTTTAGCGCTTCCAGGCCGTGGAAGTGGTAGTTGTCGCGGTAGCGCGGCGGCTCCGCGATGAAGATCCCCGGCAGCCCGCCGAAGAGCGCCGGCAGGGCGATCTGCAGCTCGAGCCGGGCGAGCGGTGCGCCTAGGCAGAAATGAATGCCCCCGCCGAACGCAAAGTGCGCGGACTGCGTCCCCTCCAGGGGCCTCTCGGGATTGAAGGCGTGAGCCCGGGGATACCGGGAGGGATCCCGGTTTGCGGCGCCGTAGAGCAGCGCGACCCGGCTTCCCCGCGCAAGGGCGACGCCGGCGACCTCCAAGTCCTCCTGCGCATAGCGGATGAACAGGTGGAGCGGAGGGTCGAAGCGGAGGCACTCCTCGACCGCCGCCTCGGTGGACGCCTCCGTCGCGAACGCTGCGCGAGTATCCGTCCGGTTCTCGAGAAGCGCTTTCACGCTGTTTCCGATCGCGTGGACGGTCGCCTCATGTCCCGCGTTGAGCAGCAGGATGCAGGTCGCGATCAACTCGTCCTCCGACAGGCGGTCCCCCGCCGCCTCCGCGGCCAACAGGTGGGTTATTAGGTCGTCGGCCGGGAACTCGCGGCGCTTGGCTATGTAGCCTCGAAGAAACCCCGAGAACTCGCGGGTCGCCGCCTCGGCCGCGAGCTCGATCGAGCGCGTCCGGTCCAGCTGGAACATGGCGACCATGCGGTGCGACCAGTCGAGGAGCTGGGGGGCCATCGACGGGGGGACCCCCAGGAGCTCTGCGATCACGACCACGGGGATCGGCGCCGCAAAGGCCGAGATCAGCTCAGCCTCATGCGCCGGCCTGATCCGCTCGATCAGCTCGCGGGCCAGCGCGGTTATCCGGGGCCTCAGCCGCTCGATGTTGCGCGTGACGAAGGCGCGGCTCACCAGGGCGCGCAGGCGCGTGTGGACGGGGGGCTCCCGCTCCAGCATGGAGTTGCCGTTGACCCGGTGGAACAGCGCGACGTGCTCGGGGACGGGCCCCGGGGCGGGCGCCGGCTGCCCCGGCAGGGGCAGAAGCTCGCGGCCAAAACGCCGGTCCCGGAGGATCGACCCCACGTCCGCGGCGCTCATGAAGCACCAGAGCTTGTGCTCCTCCCAGTAGAAGGCGGGCGCCACGGCCCTTATCCGCTCGTACGCCGCGTAGGGGTCCCCGTAGAACCCCGGGTGGGAGGGGTTGAGCGAGACCGAGCGCCGCTGCGGATCGATCCTCAGCCACGGGGGGTCGGTGGTCGGCATCTCGATGCTCAAAATGGCGCGGTGGGAAAGGCTGTTGAAAACGGCCGCTGGCGAACCAGGCGCCGTCCTGCGAGGAAGTGCTTGGGATGAGCCGGGGCAAACGCTTGCCTCGGGACGATTTGTGTCAATTTCTTATGGCGCACCCATCCCCGCGTGAGAGCGCACACTAACCCCTTGGATCTCGCGGCTCCCGGTCCCATGACCGCCACCGAGTCGATCATCGCCCACAACCGCGGGCGCGATCCAGCCCTCCTCGCCATCAAGTGGGAGAAGATGCGCGGGAGCGCGTTCGGGTTCTTCCGCGGAACGGCGCACCTCTTCTACGGGATCTGGGCGAAGCTTTCGCCGGGTGGCTCCCCGCGGGCGTGGATCTGCGGCGACGCCCATCCCGAGAACCTCGGGAGCTACAGGGGGGAGAACCACGTGCCGTATTTCGACCTGAACGACTTTGACGAGTGCTGCCTCGCCCCGGTCGACTGGGAGGTGGGCCGCGCCCTCGCCGCCATCCACGTTCTCAAGAAGCCGGACTTGGCGCGCCTGTTCCTGCGCGCGTACGCGGCGACGCTCCGGGGCGGCAAGCCCGGGCACATCGAACCCGAGGTCGCGCAGGGGCCCGTCGCCAAGCTCCTCGACAAGGTCCAGCGCCGCAGCCGCAGGGAATTCCTGGAAAAGTGGACCGCCCGGGGAAGGCTGCGGATCCGCCCAGGCCACTCCTTCGCCCTGGATGGCGCGGCTAAGGCCCGGGCGCGCCGGACGTTTGAATCCTGGGCGCGGCGCCAGGCCGATCCCGGCTTCTACAGAGTGATCGACGTCTGCGGCCGGATTGCCGGCAACGGCAGCCTCGGGCTCGAGAGGTTCATCCTACTCGTGAGCGGCGGCAGGCTGCCCTTCATCCTGGATATGAAGGAGGCCGTGACCGCGGCGCCGCTGGCCTATCTCCGGGCGGGGCAGCCGGCTTGGCCGAGCGAGGCTGAGCGCGTGGCCACCGTGCAGCATTTCATGCAGTACGTGCCGATCGCGCGGCTGTCCTGGATCGGAACGGCGCCCGTCTCCTACATCGTGCACGGCCTGCAGCCGGCCGACGACCGCGTCGCCGTCGACGACCTGTCGGAGGAGGAGAACGAGGATTTCGTCCGGCAATGGGCCGGACTCGTCGCCTCGGCGCACCTGCGCAGCGGCGGCTGGAGGGGGAGCGTTGACCTGGACGAGCTGATCGACTTTGGGAGGTCGCTCGACGGCGGCGCCCAGCGCCGCCTGCTCTCCGCCGCGCGCGATGCGGCGGCCGACCTGCGGCGGGCCTGGTCGGAGTTCAGGAAATAGGGCCCGGCACGGTTTCCGGCCACCATCCGCGATGCCTTGGCCGTATCCAAATCGGATTGCGATCGCGCTTTTCCCCGATGACGTTGGACGGGTGATCCCCTCCCGGGCGATTGCACCCTGAACGGACGGGAGCGACGCCGGCAATCTTCCCATGCAAAAGATCAACATCAGGGACATTCCCGAGGAACGCTGGGCCTCGCCGAAGGGCAAATTCGCCAGCGCGGACAAGAACATCTCCATAAAGCTGGGCCGCGACCCCGACTCGACCGACCTGTCGAAGCGACATCCCTTCGACGTGGAGATCTGCCGCGTCCCGCCGGGGACGAGCGCGTGCCCCTACCACTCGCACAGCGCCCAGTGGGAATTCTACCACGTGATCTCCGGCGCGGGGGCCGTCCGGGACAAGGACGGCAGGACCGCCGTCGAGGCCGGCGACGCGTTCATGTTTGGACCCGGGCAGCCGCACCAGCTCATCAACGACGGCGCGGCGGACCTGGTCGTCTACGTCGTGGCGGACAATCCCCTGGGGGAGACCTGCCATTATCCCGACAGTAGGAAATGGCTGGTGCGCTCGCCCGAGCGCGCGCTAATCCGCTCCTCGCCGCTCGACTACCTCGATGGGGAGGAGTAGAGCGGCCGAGTGAGATTCGGGGTCCCTCCGCCATGAGATTCATGCTCTGCCGCAACCGTGTGTCGGATTACCGCAGATGGAGGCGCGTGTTCGATTCGCATGCCGGGGCCCACCGGGCTGCCGGGCTCCGGCTGAAGGGCCTCTGGCGCGACGCCGGCAGGCCGAACGACATGTTCTTCCTGTTCGAGGTCCGGGACATGAGCCGGGCGAGGGCGTTCATCCGGTCGCCCGAGGCGGCTGAGGCGGGGGCGCATTCGGGGGTCATCGAGGGGGATTACCGCTTCATCCGGGACGCCGGGACGGTCTCGTACCGAGGTCCCGGATAGGCCTCCTTCCCGGCAGCCGCGTGCCGGGCTGGGCGGTTGACAGGGAATCCGGCGCGAGATTAAATCGAACTGAAAGGATCACTTTGACCCCAGGGGTTTGAATAGGCCCAGGACACAAGCAGTGCCCCAGCAGAGCTCCGTCCTCACCGTGCCTCTTGCATCATTACCAGTCCCGATCGTGGCGCTCATTTCGGCGGTCCTGGGCGGCCTTGTCGCCGCCGGGCTGATGGCACTATGGACCAGGCGGCGCCCCGCCGCCGCCGCGAAGCCCGCGGTCGACCCAAGGCTCGAGAACTACCAGCTGATCCTGGACACGCTCGACCGCTCGAACATCCTTCTCTGGTGGGCCCGGGTCTCACGCGTGGGCTCGGCGTACGAGTGGAAGTTCAGGACGCCGCCCCAGCTCCACGAGAACCCCATCTACCGGATGGCCTCCCTGGTCGCCGAGCAGGGGCTCTGGCGCGACGAGCAGGCGCCTGACCACGAGCGGACAAAGCAGACCGCCATTAGGGCGCTGTCCGAGGGCGCGAGCGGGTACCAGCAGGAGTTCCGCGTCCTGGGCCTCGACGCCATGCACTGGCTCTCAGAGGAGGTCATCGTCCGGCCCGCGGGCCCGGGCGAATGGAATCTTGCCGGCGTGATCGTGGACGTCACGAAGCGCCACGAGGCCGAGGAGGCGCGCAGGAGGACGGAGGCCCATCTCGAGGAGATCCTGAAGCGGGCGGACTGCCTGCTCTGGCAGGCCGCGGTCACCGGGCATCCCGACTCCGAGATCCAATGGCAGATGTTCATACCGCCCTCCGTGCTGTACCGGCGGATCTTCGGGAAGGAGCCCGTCCAGGGGCAGAACGTCCTGTGGACGGAGGAAATCGTGCCGGAGTGGACCCTGATCCAGAAGGCTTCCAGGCAGGCCCTGCGGGAAGGCCTGCCCGACTACGACCAGGAGTTCCACGTCGTCACCGGGGGGCACGAGTTCTGCGTCCACGAGCACGTGTCCGTCTCGAAGCAGGGCCCCGGCAGGTGGAACCTCGTGGGGGTCATCGTCGACATCACGGAGCGGCGCGACGCCGAGATGGCGCTCGCCTCCGAGAAGGAGAGGCTCGCCGTGACGCTGGGCACGATGAGCGAGGGCGTGATCACGATCGACGCCCGCGGGCGCGTCCTGTTCATGAACCGGGCGGCGGCCGACATGATCCAGTGGAACGCCTCGGAGACCGTGGGCCGCGAGGTTTCCGAGGTGTGCCGGCTCATGAGCGCCGAGAGCGGCCGCGATACCAACCTGCCGGTCAGGGAGATCCTCGAGGGCGGCTCGCTCGCCGAGCTCCCTCCCCAGACGCTCCTCAGGGGCCGCTCGGACCGGACGCGCCTCGTCGAGGGGCGGATGGCGCCCGTCGCCGACTCGAAGAGCAAGCGGGTGGGCGCCGTCTTCGTCATGCGCGACGTGACGGAGCGCCACAGGATGGAGGAGAAGCTCCAGAACGCGGCCAAGATGGAGTCAGTCGGGATCCTAGCCGGCGGAATCGCTCACGATTTCAACAACATCCTCACCGCGGTCCTGAGCAACTTGACCCTCCTCCAGCTCGACCTGGCCGGGATGCCGGAGGCTGCGACCCTGCTCGACGAGGCGGTGCGCGCCACGAAGCGCGCCGGGGAGCTCACGCTGCAGTTGCTCACCTTCGCGAAGGGGGGCGACCCGGTCCGGACGGCGGTCCACCTCAACGAGGTCATCCAGGAGGCCGCGACCTTCGCTCTGAGGGGATCCAGCGTGAAGTGCGTCTTCGAGATGGCCCCCGACCTCAGGGCCGCGAACGTGGACAGCGCGCAGATCAGCCAGGTTATACGGAACCTTGTCCTCAACGCGACCCAGGCGATGCCCGGCGGCGGAACGATCCGGATAGCCACGTCTAACGAGCGGATCGCGGCCGTCGCCCACCCGGTCCTCGCGGAGGGCGAGTACGTCCGCGTCACCGTGGCGGACACCGGGACCGGGATCGCGCCGGAGAACATGGGGAAGATATTCGAGCCGTATTTCACGACGAGGGCGCAGGGCCACGGGCTCGGCCTCGCGACCGTCTTCTCCATAGTCAAGAGGCACCAGGGCCACATCGAGGTGAGCTCCGTACCCGCGAAGGGATCGGTGTTCTCGGTCTGGCTCCCGGTTGCGCCCGCGCCGCGCCAGGAACCGCCCCGGAAGGCCGCGACCAGCATCGCGCAGGGCAAGCGGGTGCTCTTCATGGACGACGAGGCACCCATCCTCAAGATGGCCGAGAAGCTCATGAACCGGCTGGGCCTCGAGTTTGTGTCGGCCGCCGACGGCAAGGAGGCCATCGAGCGCTACCGGTCGGCAAAGGATTCCGGCAGGCCGTTCGACCTGGTGGTGATGGACCTGACCATACCCGGCGGAATGGGCGGCAAGGAGGCCATTTCCATCCTGCGCCAGATCGACCCGGGAGTCCGGGCCATCGTCTCGAGCGGATACTCGAGCGACCTGGCCATGTCGGACTTCCGCAAGCACGGCTTCCGGGGAATGGTCGCCAAGCCCTACGACATCACGGCGCTTTCCTCCGTGATCCGGGACGTGCTGAATGAGCCGGGCTCCTCGTGACGAGGCGCCCCGGGCCGGAGCGGAAAGCCTTGAGTCATCCGCGGATCGGGCGAGTTTCGGTGCAGGGTGACAACTAGGGCGGCAGCTTCTAAAGGCGGCGGGGATTCACCGGGGGCTCGGCCGCCAGCGGACTGGCCGGCGCTCGTGGGCGGCGCCATCCTCGCGGCCGCGGCCATCCTGGCCTATTGGCGGACGTTCTCGGTTCCGCTGCTCTTCGACGACGAGACGTCGATTGCGACGAACCCCACAATCCGGCACCTGGGTTCGGCGCTGTGGCCCCCGGTCGACGCGACCGTTGGCGGCCGGCCGGTCCTGAATCTCTCCCTGGCTTTCAACTATGCCCTCGGCGGGACGGCGGTGTGGGGCTACCATGCCGCCAACCTGGCCATACACATCATGGCCGGACTGGCCCTCTTCGGAATCGTCCGGAGGACGCTTGCCGGGCGGGCGGAGGCCTCGGCATCCCTCGTCGCCTTCTCGGTGTCCCTCCTTTGGACCCTCCATCCCCTGCAGACCGAGTCGGTCACGTACCTGATCCAGCGCGCGGAGTCGCTCATGGGGCTGTTCTACCTGCTCACACTGTATTGCTTCATTCGGGGAGCCGGAGCGGACGGCGCCGGGGGCCGAAAGTGGTACGTCGCCTCGGTGGCCGCCTGCCTTCTGGGCATGGGTACGAAGGAGGTGATGGTCTCCGCGCCGCTCATCGTGCTGCTCTACGACCGCGCGTTTCTCACGGGCAGCTTCCGGGAGGCGCTGCGGCGCCGCCGGCGCGTTTATGCCGGGCTGGCGGCCACGTGGCTCCTGCTGGTGCTGCTCGTGGTCCTGACGAAGGGCAGGGGCGGGAGCGCCGGATACGGCACCCGCGTGACCCTTTGGAGCTACGCGCTCACCCAATTGCCGGCCGTCGTCCACTACCTTTGGCTCTGCCTCTGGCCGCGCACGCTGATCTTCGACTACGGCAGCGCCCTCGAGATCGCGTCCCTGCGGGTCGTGCCCTGCGCGCTTATCGTCGCCGGCCTCATTGCGGCGACGGCGTGGGCGCTCGCCAGGCGGCCGGCCCTCGGTTTCCTTGGGGCCTCCTTCTTCGCGATCCTGGCGCCCAGCTCCAGCGTCGTCCCCGTCGCCACCGAGACGATTGCCGAGCACCGGATGTACCTGCCGCTCATTCCCGTCGTCGTGCTGGCCGTGATCGGGATCCACCGGTGGCTGCGGGCCGCGGGCCTGCCGGTGTGTCTGGTCCTGGCGGCCGGGTTGGCCTGGGGCACTTGGCAGAGGAACGAGGCGTACCGGAGCAACGAGGCGATCTGGGGCGACACGGTGGCCAAGCTCCCGGACAACGAGCGGGCGCAGTACAACCTGGCCTGCTACCTGGAGAAGGAGCCCGGCCGGCTGGGCGACGCGATCGCCCACTACGGGGAGGCGCTGCGCCTGAAACCCGACTACGCCGAGGCCCACTGTAATCTCGGGATGGCGCTGGCATCCCTCGGGCGGACGCAGGAGGCGGTCGCCCACTACGACGAGGCGATCCGCCTGAAGCCCGGCTTCGCCGAGGCGCACAACAACCTGGGCAACGCGCTGAACACCCTGGGCAGGAGGCGGGAGGCGATCGGCGAGTTCGAAGGGGCGCTGCGCCTGAGGCCCGGCTATGTCGAGGCGCACAACAACCTGGGTTGCGCCCTGGCGGCGACGCCCGGCCGGCTGAACGATGCGGTGGCCCAGTTCGGGGAGGCGCTGCGCCTCGATCCCGGCTTCTATCAGGCCAACTACAACATGGGCAACGCCCTCAATTCCCTGGGCCGGACACAGGAGGCGGTCGCCCAGTACGAGCAGGCGCTGCGCATCAAGCCCGACGACGCCGTCATCCGCTTCTACCTGGCAGGCGCGCTCCTCAAGATCCCCGGCAGGACGGACGAGGCGGTCGCCCAGCTGAGGGAGGTTCTGCGCCTGCAGCCGGACAACGAGCGGGCCCGCGGCGTCCTGGAGAAGATTGACGCGCTGCGGCGGTGAGCGCGCCTGCCCTTCCCGTCCGGGCGCGCGGGACGCCGCCGCCGGGGACGCGCCCGCGCCCTTTGGCTGGACACCCGTTGACGCTGCGGCAAGAACTTGGGGACTGGCCGAAGAACGGCCCCAACCCCGCCAATAATGGAAGCGACCCCTGCCGACGGACCCGTGTCGAAACCCGCCCAGTCCGAATCCGCGGCCCCGAGGGACAGGGTGCCGGTCTCGCAGAAGATAGGCTACGGAGTCGGCATCTGGATAGACATGTGGGGCCACTGGCACTACCCGAACTTCGCCGGGCTCGTCTTCAACATATTCCTCGGGGTCAACCCGGTCCTGGTGGGAATAGCAGTGGTGCTCAACCGGGTCTTTGACGCGGTCTCGGACCCGCTGTTCGGCTGGCTCTCGGACAACACGCGCACGCGCTGGGGCCGGCGCCGGCCGTTCATGCTCGTCGGCGCCGTGCTCGCGGGCCTGGGGCTGCCCCTCGTGGTGGCGGTCGGGCCGGGCTGGGGTTACACGCACGTCTTCGGCCACAATGTCCCGTACTACTTCTGGTTCATGCTGGCGTCCTCGGCGGTCTACCTGCCGATGGTGAGCTGCTTCAACATGCCGTACCAGAGCCTTGGATACGAGCTGACGCCCGACTATCACGAGCGCACGAACGTGTTCTCTTACGTGAACATCATCAAGACGCTCCCCCAGCTCGGCCTGTTCTTCGGCGGGCAGTTCCTGACGATGTCCGTGTGGGTCGGCGCCGACCGGTCAAACCTGCCCGAGCGGCTCAGGCTGCTCTTCACCACCGTGGGCGCATGGGGCAAGGCCCCAGGCGGCGCAGCGCCCAACATCCTGCTCGGGGCCCAGGTGTTCTGCGTCATCTGCGGCATCATCATGATGGTGGCCGGCCTCACCTGCTTCGGCCTCGTGCGCGAGCGCTACTACGGGAAGGTGGTCGCGAACAAGCAGGCGAAGATATCGATCTGGGAGACGCTGTGGCAGACGCTCCAGTGCCGGCCGTTCCGCATCCAGGTGGTCATGAACCTGGCCTACGGCCTGGGCCTGAGCATGGTGGGGACACTGGGCTTCTACGACACCGTATACTACGTCTGCCGGGGCGACGTCTCCGCGGGCGCCCGATGGAACTTCTGGATGGGCATCGGGGGAATGGTGCTCGGCGCGATCGGGGTGCCCGTTTTCGCCATGCTGGCGCACTGGCTCGGCAAGCGCCAGGCGCTTGCCATAGTCTTCATCAGCGCGATCTGCGGTTTTATCGGGAGCTGGTGGCTGTACACCCCGGCCATCCAGTGGCTGCAGATCCTGTCGTCCGGGATCACCGCCTTCATCGGCTCGGGCTTCTGGACCATCTGGGCCTCCATGGTGGCCGACGTGGTCGACTACGACGAGCTGCAGAACGGCCGGCGGCGGGAGGGCTCGTTTGCCGCGTGCAATTCCTGGATCAACAAGGTCGCCATGGCGCTTGGCGCCGGGGCCTCGTTCGGCCTGCTGGGCTGGGTCGGCTTCAACTCGAAGCTGGCCGGCATGCAGAGCGAGCACACGCTGTTCATGATCCGGTTCCTGTTCGCCGCGATCCCCATAGCCGGGCTGATCCTGGCGATGATGGCCCTGCTGCGCTTCCCGCTCACGCAGGAGAAGATGGCCGAGATCCGGGCGCAGCTGGAGGCGAAGCGCGGGACGGTCTGACGGGCCGGCGCCCGCGCGCTCCCGCTCAGGGGAACAGGATGTCGTCGGGCGTCACGTCGTACTTTCCCGAGCCATCCGCCCGCAGGAGGAATGGCGTTCCGCGTCCGGGTATGTACCTGAGCGCCTCGGCCTGGGCGTCCAGGAGCCTCTTGGCATCCCCGAGCTTCTCGGGGTAGCGGGGGAAGAGGGCGGCCAGGCGGCCGCGCAGCGCCCTGGAATCCCGGGTGAGCAGGGGATCGAACAGCATCCCCAGCTGGCTGAACACGGCCGCGAACTGCTCCCGGGGCGTCCCCGGCTCCGAGAGAATGGCGGCCAGCAGGGCCATGGTGTCGGCCGAGTTCTCGGGGCCCGTGAAAAGGAGGATCTTCGGCCCGTGGAGGGAGCCGAACCGCGGGCGCCTGAGGGTCTGGCCGAGGAGGTCGAGGCAGTGGGGGCACTGGAAGCTGATGACCAGGATGGGCGATCGCTCGGCGTCGATGGGCCCGAGCCAGCTGAATGCGGCCTGGTCGACACTGGACTGCAGGGAGACCATGGACGAGGCGGACGCGGTGATGGCCTTCGCGGACTTGGCGTCCCTAGGAGCCTTGGGGATCACGGGCACCGTGGTGTAGCCCGGGGCGTCCCAGGACTGCACCCGCGCCTCGGCCAGCACCTTGACGGCGAGGAACATCGGCAGCGCGAGCGCGAGCACAAGGGAGGGCAGCCAGGCGTGGGCCCTGCCGCGCAGGGGCAGCGCGAAGGCCGCCGCAACGGCCGCCGCCGCGTGCAGCGTGCAGAACGGGCAGAATCCCCTGAGGACAAGGAACTGGATAGCCATCAGCGCGAGACCGCCCAGCGCGAGGAGGAGCGCGCAGCAGATCTGCGCGGGGCCCTGCCATGGCCGGGTCGCGGGAAGGGCGAGGGCGGCCCATAGTGGGATTGCCAGGAGCGGCAGAGGGATGCCGAGGACGGCCCCGTAGCGGCTGTTGATGATGCCCCAGCAACCCGTCAGGGGGCAGGGAACGTTGAGCAGCTTCAGCGCGCCGAGGTAGACACAGGTGAGCAGGCCGAGCCCCACGATGAATGTCGTCAGGGACGAGGTGCGCGAGGGGACGGCTAGCACGGCGCGTCACTCCGTCCCGGCGCCCGAGGCGCAGGCGGGCCTGGTCCGCGTGGGAGCGGGTTCCTTCTGGATGCCCATCGGGTCCGATTAAGGGGCCCGGACGGGGCCATCGTCAATGCCAAGGGCCCCGCTTCCGGCGGGCTCCCGGACGCCGGCCGTGAGCCGCCGGGCGCGGGGCAGGGTGGGGCCGCCCGTCCGCCGGATTGTGTCGTGCGCAGCCGGATACATATCGGGGCCCGGGTTGCGGCCCGGTCCCGAGCAGCCTTGAAAAGGCCGGGATTTGGGAATTGGGTTGCGGCTTCCCGCGGCGACAATCCCCGGGTCGAGCAGCCTCCAAAACGGATCGAACCTCAACAACCGTACAGCCATGCGAGCGCCAAAGGAGCCCCCTGCCGAGCCGCCGCAGGAGCCGGCCGGCGATCGGACGGCGGGCTGGCCCGTGCTGGCCGGCGTGCTGGCCCTCGCCGCGACCGGCGCCGCCTACTCGGGGACGTTCTCGGTCCCGCTGCTCTTCGACGACGAGTCCTCGATCGCGGGCAACCCGACGCTGCGCCATCTGGCCTCCGCCTTCTGGCCGCCGGGCGGCAGGACCGTCTCGGGGCGGCCTGTCCTGAACCTCTCGCTGGCGCTTAACTACGCCGTCAGCGGGACGGCGGTCTGGAGCTACCACGCACTGAACCTGGCCATCCACGTCCTCGCCGGCCTTGCGCTGTTCGGGATCGTCCGAAGGACCCTCGCCCTGCGCGGGGTTGCGTCGGGCGCGGCCGCCGCCTTCTCGGTGGCGTGCCTGTGGACGCTCCACCCCCTCCAGTCCGGGGCGGTCACCTATATCGTCCAGCGCGCGGAGTCGCTGATGGGGCTCCTCTACCTGCTCGCCCTGTACTGCTTCATACGGGGCGCCGCCGCGGGCGGCCGGTCCCGGCTCCTCTGGTACGGCGCGTCCGTCGGCTCCTGCCTCCTCGGCATGGCGACCAAGGAGGTCATGGTTTCCGCGCCCCTGGTCGTGTTCCTGTACGATCGGACCTTCGTGGCCGGCGGCTTCGGGGAGGCCTGGCGGCGCCGCCGGGCTTACTACGCCGCCCTTGCCTCGACTTGGCTCCTGCTGGGCTTCCTCGTGCTCTCCCCTCACGGGCAGGACGCTGCCGCGGGACCCTCCGTCGGGCCGTCCTTGCGGGGCTATGCGTTGACCCAGTTCCCGGCGATCGTCCATTACATCAGGCTCTGTTTCCTGCCCTATCCCCTGGTCTTTGACTATGGCACGATGCTCGCGCCGCCCTCGCTTCAGGTCCTGGCTTGCGCCGCGGTCGTGGCGGGCCTGGCGGTGGCGACCGTGTGGGCGCTGTTCAGGCATCCGGCCATGGGTTTCCTCGGGGCCTGCTTCTTCGCAATCCTGGCGCCCAGTTCCAGCGTCGTCCCCGTCGCCGGCGAGACGATGGCCGACTACAGGATGTATCTGGCGCTGGTTCCGGTCCTGGTCGCCGTGGTGCTTGGAATCTTCCGGTGGTCGGGGCGCGCCGCACTCCCAGTTTGCATGGTCCTAGCGGCTGCGCTCGGGCTCGCGACGGCCGAGCGCAACCGCGACTATTCAAGCGGCCTGTCGATATGGGGCGACACGGTGGCGAAACGCCCCGGCAACTACCGGGCGCACAGCAACCTCGCGGGCGCCCTGCTTGGCGTGCCGGGGCGCCTCGGCGACGCGGTCGCCCAGTATGAGGAGGCCGTGCGCCTCAGGCCGGATTCCGCCGAGGTGCACAACAACCTTGCCAACGCACTGGCGACTGTCCCGGGCCGGATCGGCGACGCCGTCGTCCAGTACGGGGAGGCGCTGCGACTGGAGCCGGGCCTCTACAGCGCATATGTCGGCCTGGGCAACGCGCTCTCGGGAATGCCGGGCCGCCTTGACGAGGCGATCGCCTGCTACGAGGCGGCGCTGCGCACGAGGCCCGACTTCGCGGAGGGGCATTTCGACCTTGGCAACGCCCTGTCGCGGGTCCCGGGGAGGTTGGATGAGGCCATTGCGCAGTATGAGGAGGCGCTGCGGCTTAAGCCGGGCCTTGCCAAAGCGCATTTCGCCCTGGCGGTCTCCCTCCTCAATAAGCCGGGGCGCACCGGCGACGCCGTCGCGCACCTCGAGGCGGGCCTCCTGATCCGCCCCGACGATGCCCTGGCCCGGAAAATCCTGGCCGACATCCGCTCGTCTGCGAGGTAAGGGGGCCCGGGCCCCGGGGCCAAGGCCGGCTGCCTGGCCGCGTCTGCTGTCGCCGGCATGTTCCCCTTGGACGCAGGTTACTTGACGGAACTATGCCTTTCGACGTGGCCTCGAAGGTGCCCTTCGTTGCCTCCGTCGTTCGGGACTTGAAGTGGAGCCCTGGTTGGCTGCACCCACTCGGTGTCCGTTCGCGTCTCTTGGAATAGGTCCACACAACAAACCGCCATTTGCCCGGGCGACAACGGCAGTCTACCTAGAATCGCTAATTACTAGATTAAAAGACCTTAGGAGAAAGGTGCTCGACATGGCACATCGGATGCCAAGCGGAGGATGTGCAAACCCGCAAGGCGCGGACGGCCATTTCAACGGGCAGTTTCATTGCGGCGTTACGCGTAAGAACGTTGGCAGCGGCTACCCTGGTCGCGGTTGCTGCTCTCGCCGCGTATCAAAACAGCCTCCGGGTGCCGTTCGTATTCGACGACGGGCCAGCCACCCTGGGTAACCCCAGCATCCTGAAACTTTGGCCCGTCTGGGACGCGTTCGCGCCGCCGGCCGGAACGACCGTCGCCGGTCGTCCGATCGCCAACCTCACGCTGGCGGTCAACTACGCGCTGGGGGGAACCAATCCCTGGGGCTACCACGCGCTCAATCTGCTCATCCACATCCTCGGGAGTCTGGCGCTATTCGGCGTCGTGCGTCGGACGCTCTCGATGCCCGGCCTTAGCGGGCGCTTTGGGCGGGATGCGACGCCCCTGGCCCTGGCGGCTGCGCTGCTATGGTCGCTGCATCCCCTGCAGACCGAGGCCGTGACCTACGTCGTCCAGCGGGTCGAATCGCTGATGGGGCTTTTCTACCTGCTGACCCTGTACTGCTTCATCCGGTCGGTCAGGTCGGCGAGGCCCCGTGGCTGGCAGGCCTGCGCGGTCGTCGCCTGCCTGCTGGGCATGGCCACAAAGGAAGTGATGGTGACCGCCCCGCTGCTGGTGCTGCTCTACGACCGCACGTTTGTGGCCGGAAGTTTTCGAAGCGCATGGCGAGAGCGCCGGGGACTGTTGATGTGCCTCGCGGCGACCTGGGTGCCGCTCGCCCTTCTGGTGGCGGGAACGGGCGGAAGCCGCCACGGCTCGGCCGGGTTTACCGGCGCAATCGCGCCGCAGTCCTACTGGCTGACCCAGTTCGAGGCAATTGCCCGCTATCTGCGGCTTTCCGCGTGGCCGCGCCCCCTCGTGTTTAACTACGGCCCGTTCCTTGCTCGCGGGCCCGGCGAGGCGGCGCCATACGCCCTTCTCGTCATCGCCCTCGCCGCGTTGACGCTCATAGCGCTCTGGCGCCGGCCCGCGCTCGGTTTCCTGGGCGCGTGGTTCTTCCTGGTACTGGCACCGACCAGCGTTGTGCCGGTGGCGACGCAGACGATGGCCGAGCATCGCATGTACCTGCCTCTCGCGGCGGTGGCCGTTGCGGTGGTGGTGGGTGTCTACGCGATTGCCGGAAGAGGGTGGCGGTGCTGGGCGCCGCTGGGGGTAATTGCACTCAGCCTTGGGTTCCTCACCGCGCGGCGAAACGAGGTCTATAGCAGCGAGCTGGCGCTCTGGGCCGACACGGCTGCAAAAATGCCGGACAATGCGCGCGCCCACTGCTCCCTCGGCGTGGTCCTGTCGTCAATCCCTGGAAGATCGCCCCAGGCGATAGCGGAATTCGAGGAGGCCATCCGCATCCATCCGAATTACTCGGAGGCGCACGACGACCTCGGGAATGCGTTGGAGGGCGTGCCCGGCAGGAGGGACGAGGCGATCCGGCACTATCAGGAGGCGTTGCAGATCAGGCCGGGCTTCGCCGAGGCCCACAACGACCTTGGATTGGCGCTCGCGCACGCGGGTCGCGTCCCGGAGGCCATCAATGAGTACGAGGCCGCGCTGGGCGCCCGGCCCGGGTATTTCGAGGCGTGTGCCAATCTCGGGGCGCTCCTATGCGGCGCGGGAAGGCTAGCCGAGGGGATCCAGCGCCTGAAGGCGGCGTTGCAGCTCAGGCCGGACTACGCGAGGGCCCATCTCCTCCTGGCCAACGGCTTGGTCCAGGCCGGGAGGGTTTCAGAGGCGATCCAGCACTATGAGGAGGCCCTGCGGCTCCAGCCCGACCTTGCCGAGGCGAGCAGCAACCTGGGGATGGTTCTGTGCCGGATGGGGCGCACCCGGGAGGGAATGGGGCGCATCGAGGCCGCGATCCGGATGCAGCCGGATTTCGCCAAGGCGCATTTTGCCCGGGGCGCGGCCCTCCTGCAGGCGGGGCGCAGGGACGAGGCGATCGCCGAATACAGGAAGGTTCTTCAGCTGCAGCCCGGGGATCCTTCGGCACTCAGAGTGCTGGAGCTAATTCAAGCCGCGCCTTGAACGGCCGTGCGGCGCCCCTCGCCGGCGGCGGCCGATTGAACGGGCGCAATCGTACCGGCCGGGTGCCAAGGTCCCTTGGCCGGTGGGGACTCGAGTGGCGGCGTCCTTCGTCCGGAGCACCCGATGCCGCCGGGCCCGCCATTGACGGGGCGCGAGCCGGCTTTAGTCTCTGCGGGCGATGCCCGAAGGGACGCGGAACTCACAAATGGACGGGTTGCGAGGCTATGCCGCGGCTGCGGTGGTGGTATATCATTCCATCATGGGTTGCGATCCGACCCAGGATGAGCGCATCGTTCGCCCCTCCATCCAGGAGACCCACGGTCTTTACGACATGGCAACCAAGCTTGTGCTCATGGTCGTGAGTGGGGAAGCGGCGGTTGTTATCTTCTTCGTGCTGAGCGGCGCGGTGCTGTTCGAAAGCCTTAAGCAGCGCCACGCGGGTGCCATTGCAACGGCGGTCGGCTTCTCCATCAGGCGTCTTCTCCGGCTCTACCCCACCTTTTTTGTGAGCCTGGCCGGCTGTATGGTCGCGTTCGCGGTCGCCGGCGCGTTCTCCTTCGAAGCCCGTCACTTCTGGCCGAATGCGGCCCTTTACGATTTTGCGGTCCATGGCGCGTCCTGGACGTTGCAGGTGGAGTTCCTGGCGGTTCCTTTCATCCTGGTTGGGTACTGGTGCTATCGGCGCTTTGGAACCTTGGGGATAGCGTCGGCATACGCGATCTTCGCCACGGTCCTTTGCGCGCCATGGTTACGGACGCATTTCGTCATTTACCAGCGTTTCCTGTCCTGTTTTGCCCTCGGCCTTCTGATTCCCACGCGCGCCGGGGAAGAGGTGGCCAAGCGGCTGCCCGCGGTGGCCTGGCTGGCCGTCCTGGTCGGGATGCTCGCCTCACGCCACGTATTGGGGCTCCACTGGTGGTCGATGGATGCGGAGCAGATCCTTGCGGCGCTCCTCGTCGCACTCCTCTTTTACAAGAGGGCGGGCGGCCTCGGACGATTCTTCGACCGGAGCATATCACAGCACCTCGGCCGCGTGAGCTATAGCCTGTATCTGTTCAACGTCATCTATATCATTCTCGTCGGTCATCTGATCCAAGGGCTCAGCGTGGTCAGGGGCCATCCGCTTGAGTGGGGCCTCCTGCTTTCCGTGCCCATTCTGGCTGCAGCGATCGCGACGGCCCACTTTGCGGAGATCGGCCTAGAACGCCCATCGATCGCGCTGGGCCGCAGGCTGACAAAATTTTCGGTGCGGCCAGTGCCCAGCGCCGCACACGCTCCCGCGCTCTCGTGATCCGGTAGAAGACGGCGCACTTGGGCTCAAAGCT
>Ga0209415_10002850_pt1 | contig 32334 bp, 27 predicted proteins | sample PeaSoiSIISIP2007_FD_187696 | JGI IMG/M metagenome (GOLD analysis project Ga0209415, IMG submission 187696) | Peat soil microbial communities from Weissenstadt, Germany - SII-SIP-2007 (SPAdes) (version 2) | ecosystem: Environmental > Terrestrial > Soil > Wetlands > Peat | place: Germany... | reverse complement strand
ACCGGAATCGTGGCAGGTCCGCCACCGACACCGGGACCGACTACATTCATGGATACTGTTGCGCCATCCGCTTCCATGTCACTGAGATTTGTTTCGCTTTGATACACGGCGCCCAACGCGAGCGCATCGCTTACCTTGTAAACTCCGCCGATCTTGGCAGCGTAGCCATAAGACCTGGCTGCACCTTCAAACGGATTATCTTCGTTGAAATCAAAGCGTGCCCAGTTTAAACCAGTCAGTGCGCCCGAGGTGAAGGCACCTGCAAGCGTGTTTACCAGAGAACCGCTTGCAGCACCACTCGTCTGCTTGCCACCGAGTGCGGATACCATGTCTCCGAACTGTGCGCCATTCAGGGCCATCTTCAAGTCGAGGCTTGCCCATACGAGATCCAGCGAACCGCCGATGGTGAATTTATCATTCACATTATATGCAACCGGAATCATAAACCGTCCAACGCCGAGTTGCGATTTGACTTCTTCTCCTGACCCGGCAGCCAGGAACGAATTACCATCATACTTTGTACCCATACCACCCTGAGAGAACACACCTACACCGTATGTGAGCGCGCCCGATTTTGTGGCCCAGCCTACTGCCGGCATAAAAAAAACATTTGCCGAAGATGTGGCATCAGGCGCACCAGGCGTGGATGCCGTAATATGCGGTCCGAGGAACCCAAGCGCGACATCAATCCGGTCGCCTGTAGGCATCAGGCCGAGTGTCGCGGGGTTGTTCATCATTGCCGCCGTGCCATTGTCATAGGCCATTGACGCGCCGCCCATACCCGTGGCAATAGGACCATATCCTTCCAGGTCCATGCCATTTGTTGCGAAAGCAGCTGTTGAGATTGCCACTAAGGTAATGGTGAAGCACAGCACTACTACTGTCATTCTTTTTCCCATCCTTAATCCTCCTCCTGACCACACATTAGTTGTTTCTTATGTTCGATAATTTACTAATTCGATACTTTGCAACTATATGTGCCATATGCCGTCGGTTTGAGAAGAAACTCCCCTGTTCTGCCCCTTCATGTTGCGCGAATTTGATGATATTATGGAAAGACTTTGTTTGATAATTTGTTTGATAATATTAAAGACAAGAAAAAAGTGAAGCTGTCAAAGAGTCCCTTTGCTTGCACGGCGAGAAGCTCAAAAAAGAATGCATCACTACGGGAGATAAGAAAGATCAGAAACAATATTTTCGAATATGGCCTTTGAGTAAACAAATTATTTCATATTTATTATCAACTGTCAAGCAAACAATGGTCTGCAAACAATATTTGATTATCCCGTGTTTTAACTTGCTTTTTATGGGTTTTTTGTTACAATTTTGCCAGTTTAGTGCCGAAGGGGAAACATTTCGAAGCGAATTTACTCCTTATTTCATTACTGCAATATTATATCATCAAGCAGCTGCCAGCGAGTGGCAACGTATAATTTTCTGATAAAATCCACCGGGATAAAGATAACTGAGGAGGCGCCTTATGCCGAGAAAAGTAAAAGCCAAAAAAAAAGCGAAAAAAACTGCTTCCCGAAAACCTGTAAAAAAATCAGTTAAAACGAAAGCTCTCAGGAAAAAATCGCCTTCTGCAAAAAAAACCGCAAAGAAGAAACCTCTAACAAACAGAAAGAAAACAGCGACTCCCACACCGGTCATGGTGGAGCCGGGACCGCCGCCGCGCACTATCCCGCCCGTGGAAGAACCGTTCGCGAATGAAGAGGCTATCGGCACTGTTACGCATTATTACAGCCATTTAAACGTTGCAGTCGTCCAGATCAATAAGGGAACCCTCAAGGTGGGTGATACCATTCACCTGAAAGGAAACACCACCGATTTCGCCCAGACCGTCGAGTCGATGGAGTACGAACACATGCACATCGACCAGGCGGGGGCCGGCCAAAGCGTCGGCATCAGGGTAAAGGACCACGTGCGAGGACACGATATCGTGTATCTAGTCAAGTAGTGCCCTGCCTCGGAAGATCATGGTACAATAGGTAACAGCGTAGGCAGCCAGCCTGCACCGTATTTTTTATCCCCCCACCTTCCCCTCCCGGGGGAAAGGAAGAGACGAGAAAATTCGGCTAAGGAGACCCTTATTCCCACTATCTACGGCAACGCAACGGGCCTCAAACCCGCGGAAATCAGAATGCTTGAGCGGCTTTACCGCAGAAGAATGCCACCTAACGCCATCATCACCCCTGAGGCCGCTCGCGCCCTATCTGAAGTCTCTGCTGAAATCGGCAGGCAGGTCGGCCTTATCATCGATCGGTCCGGAAGCGTGAGGAATGTGATTGTTGGATCGAACAAGGACATCCTTATTCCCGATCTCTCCGAACTCCGGCTTGGAAGCAGACGCCTCCGCGGCGTCCGGTTCATTCACACTCATCTCAAGGGCCAGCCACTGAACCAGGAGGACCTGACCGACCTTGCGCTTCTCAGGCTCGACATGATGGTCGCGCTTGCCATCGAGCCGGGCGGCCTGCCAGGAAGCATTTCAATCGCACACCTCATCCCGCCCAATCCCGAGGAAAAACTCTATGAAATCCTACCTCCGCAGGCGGTCCATGCGCTCGAAATCGATGCGGCTGAATTTATCGCCGACATTGAACGGCAGATGGAGCGGGCGCAGGCTGCGCGAGAGGTCGTTCAAAAAGACCGGGCCATCCTCGTGAGCGTGTCAAAAAAGAGCAAACACGAACAGGAAGAGTCCCTCGAAGAGCTCAAGGAACTGGCGCGCTCCGACGGGATCGCGGTCCTGGATTCGGTCATCCAGCGGCTTCATGAGATCAATCCGCGATACCTGCTGGGCGAGGGAAAGCTCAAGGAGCTGATCATCCGTTCCCAGCAGCTCGGAGCGGACCTCATAGTGTTAGACCAGAACCTAACGCCAGCCCAGGTAAAGGCGATCGGCGACATCACTGAAATGCGCGTCATTGACCGAACCCAGCTCATTCTCGACATATTCGCCCGGCGCGCTCACAGCGGCGACGGAAAAGTTCAAGTGGAGCTTGCCATGCTCAAGTACCGGCTACCGAGGCTCTCGGAGAGATCCACCGCGCTCTCGCGCCTGACTGGCGGCATCGGTGGCAGAGGGCCGGGAGAAACGCGGCTCGAGATCGACATGCGCAGGGCTCGGGACAAGATACGCAGATTGGAGAAGCAGCTTGACTCTCTGAGGAAAGCCCGTGACCAGCGCCGGGAACGGCGCGTCAGGAGCGATATCCCCATTGTTTCCATCGCGGGATACACGAATGCGGGCAAGTCCACACTCTTCAACGCTCTCACTAAATCGGAGGTAAAAACCGAAAATCTGCTCTTCGCCACACTCGATACGGCGACGCGCAGGCTCCGTTTCCCAAGAGACCGTGAAGTCGTAATTACCGACACGGTGGGATTCATCAAGGATCTGCCGAAGGACTTGCTCGGTGCCTTCCGGGCCACCCTCGAAGAGATGCTGGATGCCGACCTGATTCTGCATGTAATCGACATTAGCAATCCTCGGTTCGAGCAGCAAATGGATTCGGTGAACAACCTCCTAGTGGAAATCGGCCTGGACCATATCCCGCAGTTGCCCGTCTTTAATAAAGCCGATCTCGTGAACCCGCTCTGGGCCAAGGCAATGGCGGCCCGGTTCAAGGGGGTTGCTTGCTCGGCGATCCATCCGGAAACGTTTGAAGGGTTGTTGCGAGAAATTGAAATGAAAGTATGGCGGGAATGATATTTTAACGGCCTCGAAAGGGTCGCATCGGCGACCCTTGACGGCATTCAGTCTTGTCACAGATTTATCAGCATCAAGGGAGGCTGCTGTTGTTTTTCACTGCCGGAAGCAGGTTGTCCAGGACCACGGCATCCAGAGTCAGAATCACTTTTGGTCTCTTCGGATCATTGCTCACTACTTCGATTGTTTCCTCGATGGGCCCGCTTTTCATGGCTGTTGACACCCGCGCAGTAATGGCACCCTTCTCTCCCTGCTTCAGATGGCTCGAACTAGCCATCACGGCCCCGCATCCTCAGGAAGTATTCACCGAGTCGATGATCAGCTCATCCGTTCCCCTGTTGGTAAATTCAAACTGATATTCCAACTGCCCCCCCTGGATTACTTTCCCGAAATCGTGTTTATCGGTCTGAAATTCGATGGCAGGGTCGGCCCAACCCAGCGCCGGGAACCATACAAAAAGGATTATTACGTAATACCACATAGTTACATTATAGCATAATGATTGTTCTCCGCCCCGTGGCAGGGTTGCGAGATAGCAATATTTTTGTTACGATTATGGTAAAAAGTCAAGAGGAGGGAATTATGAAAAAACTTGAGGCGATGCTCGCGATTGCAGTAATCATGTCCATAGGTGCGGTTTATCAAGTTGAGGCTGCGGATAAAACACCGGATCAATTCGTGAAAGAAGCGAAAGCAGCGATCAAGGAAGTTACCATCGGCGATGTCAAGAAAATGATTGATGCAAAGGAGAATATCATTATCCTTGATGTCCGTGATAAAAACGAGCTGGAAGATGGGCACATTCCCGGGGCGATTAATATTTCACGGGGGATGCTGGAGTTTAAAGTAGCAATGGTGATACCCGACAGGGGTTCCAAAATCATCGTCTACTGCGGACTCGACCTCAGAGGTCCGCTGGCGACCAAAACATTGAACGACATGGGATACAAGAATGCCGTCAACATGATTGGCGGCCTGAAAGAATGGAAAAAGGCAGGGTACCCGATAACGAAGTAAACAATACATGATAATATCAAAAGGGAAAAACAATTTGATTGATGTTACGCTGAGAGCAAAGACGGGAGGATGATGAGAACATGTCGGCTCAATGCCTCTGGGATAACGGTTAGAAAGCTTTACTTTATTTGATTCATTTGCAAAAAGTTGCCATCCCGGCTTGTCCGGAACCATATTTACGAGCAACGTGCCAATAAGAGCCAATTCCGAATATAACCGGAACGACGCTAACAACATAAGTCACAGTTTTTATGATACCATCTCTATTTCATCACCCTCATCTTTTCGATGACCTCCATCATGTCACGCGGTGGTGGAGCGCTGAACGCCATGGGGTGCCCTGTTTCCGGATGCAGGAGCGAAAGTGATTCCGCGTGGAGCATCTGACGAGTAATCATGCCTTCCCCTGGTTTTGTTGCCTTGCTGCCTCCATAAAGCCGGTCACCGAGTACGGGGTGGCCGATATGGGCCATGTGAACCCGTATCTGGTGTGTCCTGCCCGTCTTGATATCGACTTCCACGAGCGTCGCGTTCCCGTACCGTTCTTTCACGATAAAACTCGTGACCGCGTCCCGAGGGCTGTTGGTGTGCACACTGATCTTTTTACGTTCTTTTATATGCCTGCCGAGGCTAGCATCGATTGTACCGGACCCCTTTTTTATTACTCCCGCGACTAAGGCAATGTATTTTTTCTTGACGATACGGTTCTTGAACTGTCCTGACAGAGAGCGGAGCGCTTCGTGGGTTCTCGCCACAACCATGACCCCCGATGTATCCTTGTCCAAGCGGTGCACGATGCCGGCACGCTCGTTTCCCTGCACTCCCAGTCCCGATGACGGCAAACTCCCGTAATGATACAGGAGGGCATTCACCAGAGTACCAGTATAGTTCCCCGGAGCGGGGTGCACAACGAGCCCCGGCGGTTTGTTTAGTACAATGATATGAGTATCCTCATAGATAACATTCAAAGAAATGGCTTCCGGCAAAACCTTGTGAATCGGCCTCTCTGGCATGTCCAGCGTAACCTGTTCGCCAAGTTTAACTTTATATCCAGTCTTTTCCGGTTTTCCGTTGACGAGAATGTGACCGCCCTTGATCATCGCCTGGATACGGTTACGCGAGATATGCGGCTCGTAGTGGGCAATGAAGATGTCCAGGCGCTTGCCGATGTGTTTTTCCATGACAATGTAAGTAATAAGACCCATAGCAGAAGGAATTTAAGGGAACAGCCTATAATGTACTTGTAATATGCAGGCTATAACGTCATTCCGTCTTATCCGGAATCGTTCATTTTCAGTTCTTAACACTGAGCTTTGTTATTCGATCATTTGACGTTAACATTCCACACCCCCGAGTCTCCTGAGCATGAAACCAGCCAGTAAAAACATGCCGATTCCAATTATTTACGACGCCGAGGCGGCATCCCCGAAATAGAGTCTGCGAACCGCATCGCCGCGGATAGACTCGATAACAAACCGGAGAACAGCGTAGAAAAGAACATAGAACCAGATAAGCTGGCCGTCGAACTTCTTGTACCTTCGGATCAGAAGCAGCATGCAGAAGCTGAGAAACTCACACGATGATTTTGCAAGCTACGTTGGGAAAAGCGGCACTCCCAAGGGCGCCTGGGAACGGGGATCACTGAGGGTGCACCGTCGTAGCAACCGGCGAAGAAGCAGCAAGTCTGCCGAAGGCATGACTGAGCGCAGCCGATGGCGCCATGATGTTCACGATCTTCCAGATTGGGAGCTTGTGCCTTTCAAATACCAGATTCCAACCGGCACTGCGGCGGGCACTCCTCCTTAGAAAACAAGGTACCCTTGCCAGAGCGCAGAAGCGTTAAGCGGTTTGACCGCAGACTCGCCCAGGTTCGTTAGCACGAAGAGGGTTCAGGAGCCTACGATAGCTGCCAAGTGCACGTGGACACCGAGGTCGAGGATTCGGTCGGGGCTAACGCCCTCCTTCTTTGCCTGACGCGCCACGAGAAAGATGCCGAGCACGAACGCGAGACCAATCATGAGACAATAGAGCTTAATCAGGATGGGGCCAATGACCCAGCCCAGAAATTCCATCGGGTGTATCTCAAACAGGATTGGATGTATGAGATTCCATAACCGCGCAGAGCAACGGGAGGATACAGCAGATCGATGAAATGCAGATCACATTCGCGGAAGCTGTTTACCGGTTCGTTTGCCGCTTGCTCCCGACATTATCCTGATTGTGAAACAGCATATCAACAGCCAACAGACATACACCCACGGTAATTGCCGAATCCGCCACGTTGAATGACGGCCAGTAATAGGATTTAACGTACCACTGAATGAAATCCACCACCTCACCGTAGCGCACACGATCAATGAGATTGCCTACTGCACCGCCGGCAATGAGTGAAAACGCCACAATTAGCAGACGCTCGTTGGTTTTCCGGATCAGGAGGATGATCGCCACAATAGCCACGATGGTCACAGTGGCGAAGAACAGACTCCGGAACGCCTCGGGAGCGCCCGCGAACAGGCTGAATGCCGCGCCTTTATTTCGCACGTGGGTGATGTTAAAGAACCCAGGGATGACGGGGATGACCTCGAACAGACGGACATGTTTTTCAATTATATACTTCGTTATCTGGTCGAGCAGCAGAACTATGCCGATAATGGAGCCGACCCAGAGATATTTGTTTTTCATCCTACTCCTGAGTTGAGAAAGCACTCTTGTTCTATCTGAGAATGTCACACTATTCTTCCCACGGGGAAAATGCTGCGAAGGGGCGTGGCCAAATTCGCTACAGGTTCGACGCGCATCTGTCGCAGATCCCGGGATGGTCCTTTACCTGACCTACGGTCTCGCTGTACATCCAGCAGCGGCCGCATTTCACGCCCCTTGCAGGACCAGCCGCAATTTTGAGCCCTTTGACAACCTCGCTCGCGAAGGTATCGGACGGCGCATTTGATTCTTTTGAGATTTCTACTGATGAGACGATGAAGATGAATGCGAGATCGTTTCTGTAGCCCTTCAGGAAGTCCAACAGCTGCGCTTCTGCATATATTCTGACTGCGGCGTCAAGAGAATGACCGATTTTCTTGTCGCGGCGCAGAGCTTCCAGAACTTTTGCGGTCTCGCTGCGGACGGCGATGAGACGCTCCCATCGCGCCTCCAGTTCGTTATCAATGTACCTCTCCTCTCCCTGGGGAAAGGGTTGCAAAAATACGCTCTTCGCAGGCGATCCGTCTTTCATGTAGCCCCACACTTCGTCAGCAGTAAAGGAAAGCACCGGCGCCATGAGGCGGACCATAGCTGAGAGAATTGCATGCATGGCGGTCTGCCCCGACCTCCTTTCGACGGATGCAGCCCTGGCTGTATAGAGCCGATCCTTCAAAATATCGAGATAGAACGCGCTCATGTCCACCGCACAAAAATTATGGATGGCGTGGAACACGATGTGGAACTCGAAGTCATCGTAAGCTTTTCGCACTCGTTGGACCAGTTTCTGCAAACGATGCAGCGCCCAGCGGTCGATCTCAAGGAGGTCCTTGTCAGCGATACGGTCTGTAACGGGATCGAAGTCGGCAAGATTTCCGATTAGGTAACGGCTGGTATTTCTTATTCGGCGATAAGCCTCGGCAAGGTGAGACAGGATTTCCTGCGATATCCTCTGATCGTCCCGGTAGTCTACCGAGGAAACCCAGAGCCTGAGCACTTCGGCGCCGAACTTGTCTATCACTTCCTGGGGCGCGACGATGTTGCCTGCGGACTTGCTCATCTTCTTGCCCGATCCATCCATGGTGAAACCGTGCGTCAGCACCGTTCGATACGGGGCCCTGCCCGTGGTCGCGACCGACGTGAGAAGTGACGACTGGAACCAACCTCGGTGCTGATCACTGCCTTCAAGATACATATCAGCCGGCCAGGACAGTTCTTTGCGGGCCTTGAGGACTGCGGCGTGACTCACGCCCGAGTCGAACCACACGTCGAGGATGTCCATCTCCTTCGCTAGGTCCATGCTTCTGCACTTTTTGCATGCCGTCCCTTTTGGGAGCAGTTCCGCTGCGCTCCTCACGAACCATGCATCGGCGCCCTCATTTTCAATAATGTTTGCCACGTGGTTTATGATCTGCTGATCGAGTACGAGTTCATTGCACGCTTTACAGGTGAAGGCGATGATCGGCACACCCCACGCCCGCTGGCGCGAAATGCACCAGTCTGGCCTGTTCTCCATCATGCCGAGAATGCGGTCCTTTCCCCAGACCGGCACCCAGGCGACCTTGTGAATGTTTTCGATGGTCTTCTTCAGGAGATCATTTTTGTTCATAGAGATAAACCACTGCTCGGTCGCGCGGAAAATCACCGGATTCTTGCATCGCCAGCAATGAGGATAGGAGTGAACGATCTTTTCCTCCGCCATGAGTGCTCCCCTGCTTTTGAGCAGTTCAATGATGCCTTTATTCGCTTTGAAAACCTGCTGGCCCGCGAACTCGCCGGCTTCCTTCGTAAACCGTCCCTTGTAATCGACGGGAGCATAGATATCGAGGCCATAATGAATCCCCGCCTCGTAGTCTTCCTGACCATGACCAGGGGCGGTATGTACGGCGCCCGTGCCGGCTTCGAGAGTCACGTGATCACTAAGGATCACGAGGGAATCGCGGTCAAGAAAAGGATGGCGCGCTTTCAAGCCTTCAAACTTCCGGCCTTTAAACTTTTCGATCAACTGGTAGTCCTTGATGCCAAACTTTTCCATCGCTTGTATCAGGAGGCCTTCAGCCAGGATAAGCACCGTACCCTCGTGCTCAACGGCCGCATAGTCGAACTCGGGATGGAGCGCAACGGCCAGGTTTGCGACGAGCGTCCAAGGGGTCGTGGTCCAGATCACGATCGCTACTTTTCTCCCGCTCAGCGACGGAAGTGCCTTCGCCGCATCGGGAAGCTCGAACCGCACAAACACGGAAGGCGATTCGTGATCAGCGTACTCGACCTCCGCCTCGGCTAGTGCTGTTTCGTCGAAGCCGCACCAGTACACGGGTTTCTTCCCTTTATAGACGCCTCCGGCGCCGACGAATTTGCCCAGTTCGCGCACGATAGCGGCCTCGTAGGAATAGTCCATGGTAAGATAGGGATTATCCCAATCACCGAATACGCCGAGCCTCTTGAATTCTTCCCGCTGTATGCCGATAAATTTTTCGGCATACTCGCGGCAAAGTTTCCGGATTTCGTTTTGGCTCATCCCTTCTTTCTTCGGGCCAAGGTTCTTGAGGACTTGATGTTCGATGGGAAGACCGTGGCAGTCCCAACCTGGCACGTAGGGACTCCTAAACCCTTCCATGGTTTTGAACTTGACAATGATGTCCTTCAGGGTTTTGTTCAGCGCGTGACCGATATGGATGTGGCCGTTCGCATAGGGAGGTCCGTCGTGGAGAATATAGGTCGGCCTACCCTCAGATTGCTGTTGGATCTGGACGTAGATGTTTTCCTGCCGCCATTTCTCGATGAGACGAGGCTCTAGGTCTTTCAGATTCGCCTTCATGGGGAATTCGGTTTTCGGCAGATTCAGAGTTGCTTTATAATCCATTCAATTTACCTTCCCCAGACCACTTATCGTCATCTTCATGCGCCATCCCGTCTCTCCTTCCAGTGCATCCTCTAGTCGGAAATCTCGTCTTCCGGTATCTTCTTCCTCGTCTCATTTTCTGCGCCGCCCTGGTCGAAGAGATAGAATTTATCCGACTTTTTCTCGTTTATATCAACATACTGCGTGGGCTCCGTCCCCCTGCGGAAGACATCGGTGATGGCGTCCGCTTGGCCTTCCCGGGCCAGGAGCCCCGTCTCGGGATCTATTTTCACGGATACGATATCTGTGGTTGGGACAAAATCATCGGGTGGTTTATCCGCGAGCGCCTTGGCCATGACAGGCATCCAGATAGGAAGCGCGACCCGTGCGCCGGTCTCCTTGTCGCCTAGGGAAGCTTTGGGGTTATCATACCCGACCCAGACGCCGGTCACGATGCTCGGCGCGTATCCGATAAACCAGGCGTCCACGTAATTGTTCGTCGTTCCGGTCTTGCCCACGACCGGTTTGCCGAGAGCCTTGGCGCCCCGTCCCGTTCCGTCCTCGACCACGCTCTTTAAGAGACTCGTGATTAAATAGGCTGTGGTCGGATCAATCGCTTCCACAGGCTGGGGATCATAGCTCTCGAGGACCGCTCCGCCGCCGTCCACAATGCTCTTTATGAGGACCGGCTCGGTGCGCACACCCTGCGAAGCAAAGGTCGCATAGGCCGACGTAAGTTCCAGCGGTGTTACCGCCGAGGAGCCTAGAGCCGTAGTATAGTCATAGTTGATCTGGCTGGTGATTCCAGCCTTGCGGGCAAAATCTATGGCCTTTTCAAGCCCTATTTTTTCGAGCAAAGATACGGTCACGGCGTTACGCGAGAGCGCGAGCGCGGTACGCATGCGCATGGGGCCCAGGAACCGCTCATCATAGTTTTCTGGTTTCCAGGTTTTCTTCTCGTACTCGCTTTGCTCATGTATCACCGGCAGGTCCATCAAGATCGATGCCGGAGTAAATCCGTTTTCGAGCGCCGCTCCGTAGATAAAGGGTTTGAACGAAGAACCCGGCTGTCTCCTGGCGTCGGTGGCGTGATTAAAACCGCCTTCCACGAAGTCATAGCCGCCGACCATTACGCGGACATACCCGGTATAGGGTTCGATGGAGACCACCGCACCCTCCACGAGCGGTGTCTGATCCAGAATGAAGGATGCGACCTGCTTCTTTTTGTCGAAATCCTTGAACCTGACCTTGATAATGTCGCCTGGCTGGACTATATCCTGGGGTTTCTTGAACTGCTCGGGATCGTCCTTTTTCCTCTTCTGCTTTACGAGCGCCCAAGCCATGTCGTCGCGCATAATGTATCCCATGAGTCCGCGGCCCTTGACCGTGATAGCGTTGTCATCGACAGCAAGCACTTGGGCATTAAAGCTTTCGCCGGGCTTGACCATCACGCGAAGAGAATTCCACTGAATCGCTGTTGATTTGAGCTGTTTGAAACCCACTTTTCCCCGAAAACCCTGCCGTTTGTCGACAGCGCGCAAACCTTCTCGGAGCGCCATAACCGCGGTGTGCTGAAGATCGAAGTTTATGGTCGTATAGACCTCGAACCCGCCTTGGTAGAGTTTATCAAGGCCGTACTTCTTCTCGATGTACTTCCGTATGTAGTCGACCACGTGGGGCGCCACTTCTTCCTGGGGCCGCAGGTTTTCGAGGTTGAGGCGTTGGTTATAGATGTCCTTTGCCTGAGCTTCGTTGATGTACCCCTCCTCTACCATCCTCTTGAGAACATGCGATTGCCTCAGTTTCGTCAAGTCAATGTCGCCATAGGGTGAGTAGGCCATGGGAGACTGGGGCAGCCCGGCCAGCAACGCGGCTTCGGCCTGGTTGACCTCCCAGATGTTTTTGCCGAAGTAGGTCTTGGCCGCCATCTGGACGCCATATGCGCCGTGGCCGAAATAGACCTTATTGAGATAGAGTTCGAGAATCTCATCCTTGGTCAGCTCCTTTTCGAGCCGACGGGCAAGAATAATTTCTTTGATTTTCCGCTTGAACTTCCGTTCCGGCGAGAGGAACACCACTTTCGTGAGCTGCTGGGTAATAGTGCTGCCGCCCTGTTTCAGCTGGACGGAAATGATATCTTTCAGCGCGGCACGCACGATTCCTCGGAAATCGATTCCGCCGTGCTGGTAAAATCGCGGGTCCTCAGTCGCAAGCAGTGCATTCACCATGAACTTCGGAATCCGCTTGAACGGCACATAGACACCCTTCTCGATCCTGATGTGTCCAAGCACGCGTCCGTCCTCGGCTAGAATAACCGTTCCCGGGCTCGGCTTGTAGTCCTTGAGAGAATCAACCGTCGGTAGTCCGAAGGAAAATATAAAGAACAGTAAGGCGACGAAGATCACACCTGCGACGACGGCGATACCTAGCAGTTTGAGTGCTTTTTTAGGCGTCAGATTCTTCAGCCACGGGACGGCGATCATGAACCAAAAAGCCTTGAACTTTTCCCAAGCAAAGTGGCCGACCTTCTTGAATAAGGCGAAAACATTTTCAATCCATTTTTTCATCATGTCCAATTTTTGCGGAGAACCTCGTGATATTTCACTAATTTTCAGCAGTATCAAAAATAATAACATCACAGGCTGATAAAATCAAACGAAAAGTTTCCTGGAATGCCGCAACAAGAAGTTATAAAACCCTGTTTAGACGTGATTTCTGAGCATCAGTTCGAGCGGATGGGAATTCAGATAGCACTGCTGCTTAAGATCGGGCAGATCGTATTTCCCAGCGTAATGTCTGATGAGGGTAACCGGAACAATCAGCGGAACCAGGCCGCCGTGGTAGCGGAGAATGACTTCCTGTAATTCTTTTTTATCCTCATGAGTCAGCTGTTTCTTGAAATAACCCGAGAGTTGTTGCAGGACATTCATGTGCTTCTTCACGGTCCCAGGAAGCCGCATGCCTGCCATCAGAGTCTGCTCATACCTCCCGAATAATACAGAACGCTTCAGTTTCTTCGCATTCTGGACAATTGCACCGAGTTCCCTCAGGTGCCTTATGCTGTGAGACATCATCAGGAGTTTATGCGAGGCATGAAATCGAATCAGGCCTGCATTAGTACCGTCCTGAGTTTTAAACTCGCGCCATCGATGATACACGAACGTTCGCTCGACGAAATTCTCCCTGATTACACCATTCCGCATCCCCTCTTCCTCTTCCGCCGGGAGGGAAGGGAACCGGTCCATGAATGCCTTCGCGAAGATCCCTGCGCCTTTTCCGTGCGCTTTTCCGGATCGGGAATGTATTTTCACGTTCTCCAGGCCACAACTGGGTGACCGGGCCTTGAACACGAATCCACTGATGCCGGCCTTTTCCAGATAAAGAAGCTTCTTTTTCGCCCACCCCGACATGCGGTCTCCCTGGTCGACGCCGGTAAATATTGTCACAAGCCTCGGAGCGGCCGGGTCCCCGACAAGGTGCATGGCTCCCCTCGGCACAGGCAGGCCCGATTCCACTTCCGGACACACCGGCACCCATTCAACAAATTGTCCAAGCGTGTCCCGCAGATTATAATCGAACTTGTTTGTCCCATCGTACCGGACGTCGTTCCCGAGAAGACACGAGCTGATGCCTATTTTAATTTTATCATCCAAGGCAATTCAGACAAAGACGCCCTGAGCACGTCTTCACCCAGGGCGTCGGATTTTATATCATATGGGAGTCGCTTCCTATCAGTTTTCTTTCTTCGCCAGCCACTCTTTAAGGCGCGGGCACTTCTTACTTGCCCTGTTCCCTTCACAATCGCCACAGATGGTCATGTCCTGACTGCAAGGGGTGAAGCCTTCATGACCGCCCGTGACTGAAGCTTTCTCGTTCTTTGTGATCCGCGCTTTCCTGATGGGAACGACTTTCAACATCATCCATGCTTCCTGCCTAACAGCTGGTTTTCTCCATTGTCTTGTAATTCCTGTCTACAGTCTACAGTAGTCCTAATCCAACCGGTAATTCGGCGCTTCTTTAGTTATCACTACATCATGGACATGCGACTCGCGCAGGCCGGCGCTCGTGATCCTGATGAACTGCGCGCGCTCTTTCAGCGCTTTCAGGTCCTCGCACCCGCAGTAGCCCATGCCGGAGCGCACACCGCCGATAAGCTGGTGTACGCTGGCAGCGAGAGTTCCCTTGTACGGGACGCGGCCTTCGATGCCTTCCGGCACCAGCTTCGAGCGCTCTTCCTCATGAGACTGGAAGTAACGGTCCTTGCTGCCCCGCTCCATAGCTCCGATGGAGCCCATCCCGCGGTAGACTTTGTAGCTCCTCCCCTGGTACAGGATGCTCTCTCCTGGACTCTCCTCGGTACCCGCAAAAAGTCCGCCGATCATGACGAGGGAAGCGCCGGCTGCCAGAACCTTGGTAATGTCGCCCGAGAACTTGATGCCGCCGTCGGCAATGCAGGGGATGCCGGCCTTGTCTGCCTCCCGGGAGCAGTCCATGACCGCCGTGATCTGCGGCACTCCTGCGCCGGAAACGACCCGCGTTGTACAGATAGAGCCCGGTCCTATGCCTACCTTCACGCAGTCAGCGCCTGCTTTGATCAGGTCCCTGGCTGCGGCTGCCGTGGCGATGTTGCCCGCTACCACATCAAGGTCTGGAAATTTCTTCTTGATCCCCCTCACCGCGTCGATAACACCCTGCGAATGTCCATGCGCCGTGTCGACGACCACGATATCCACACCGGCTTTGATCAGCTCCGGCACTCGTTCGGAATAGTCCCGGTCACTGACAGCTGCGCCCACACGCAGCCTGCCGAGCTTGTCCTTGCAAGCGTAAGGGTACTTAATCTTCTTCTCGATATCCTTGATGGTGATGAGACCCCTGAGGCTATTGTCTTTATCAACGATCAGCAGCTTCTCGATCTTGTACTTCTGAAGTATCTTCACGGCTTTTTCAAGCGTGGTGCCGAGCGGGGCCGTCACGAGGTGCTCCTTAGTCATCACTTCTGATACTTTGAGGCTGTATCGGGTCTCGAACCTGAGGTCTCGGTTGGTCAGAATGCCTACGAGTTTGTGTCCCTTCGTAACGGGCACGCCGGAGATGCGGTACTTCTTCATGACATCTAGGGCGTCGGAGATCTTTGCATCAGGCGAAATCGTGATGGGGTCAATGATCATGCCGCTTTCCGATTTTTTTACCTTGTCAATCTCCTCGGCGTGCACATCGATGGGAAGCGCCTTATGAATGAATCCTAGGCCTCCTTCCTGTGCCAAGGCAATGGCAAGCTTTGCTTCGGTCACGGTATCCATCGCAGCGCTCACAAGGGGAATATTCAGTTGAATCTTCTTCGTGAGTTGCGTCCGGACATCGACGTCCCTCGGCAAGACATCAGATTTTGCAGGTAAAAGCAGGACATCATCAAAGGTGAGACCTTCACGTATGGGACCGGCAACCATTGAGTTTCTCCTTCATAAAAAAAATGAGCCAAGATGCGCGATTGCTGGCGCAGCAAGTTGGAAAAGTATTTTCCACCCACCGCATCGTTCATCGAGAATTTGTTACTTTACCACAGTAGCTGGTAAACCTCAAGAGAAACCGACTTACACAAATCCGGAATCTTCGTTCAGGAAGGGGTTTTCGGCGCGCTCGTCGCCGATGGTTGAGGCAGGACCATGCCCGGAGAAGACCTTGGTATCGTCCGGGAGGGTCATGAGGTTCGTCCTGATGGAGCGCAGAAGCGTCAGAAGATCGCCTCCGGGAAAATCCGTCCGTCCGATGGAGCCTGCAAAAAGCGAATCGCCTGTAAAAACTAGCCCTTCTTCCAGGAGGCTAATACCTCCTGGCGTATGACCTGGCGTATGCAATACTTTCAAAGATATTTCTCCGGCCGTTATGACGTCTCCTTGCTTCAGGAGCCGGTCGGGCTCTGGCGAGGAAACGGGGCTCATGCCGAAGGATCGGGACTGGCTCGATACGGTGGCAAGCATGGCCGCATCGTCCTCGTGCAGCAGCAACTCGGCACCAGTTGCTTCCTTGATGGCCCTATTAGCGCCGATGTGATCGAAATGGGCATGGGTATTGATGATGTACTTGACCTTGAGCCTTTTCTCCCTGATGATTCTTAGAATCTCCTGAGCATCGTCACCTGGATCGATAACCACCGCTTCTTTGGTCTTGTCGTCCGCGAGAAGGAAGCAATTCACCTGCAGAGGACCTACAACGAGTCGCATAAGGATCATTTTCTAATACCCCTTCCGGAGCCGGTATTTACCACTTCGGTACTGGTTTGAAACCATCCCGAACCTACCCACGTCTCTTTTCCCTCACCAGCTCCCACATGAATTTTAACTCTTCACTTCTCAGTATCCACATTACGACAAGGTAGAACGTAATGCTCACGACAATGCCGCCCCCCAGGAGTTGGCCCTTTACGAGCGTATTTCCGCCTTTGTCCCAGACGGGGTTCATACTTATCCACCACCCGATCACACCCATTGCAAGGGAGACGGGAATAATTTTCATCAGAGACCTAAATATTCGGTTTCCGTCCATGCGACCTATTTTTTTCTTGAGTTGCCATGTGAGTAGACTGATATTTAGCATCGCCGCCAGCGACGTGGCAAGAGCAAGCCCGCCGTGCGCCAACGAGGTCCATCTGACAAAAGAGAAGCTTAAAAGGATGTTGGCGAAGAGCGCGACTATAGCGGTGGCAACAGGCGTTCTTGTATCCTGAAGCGCATAAAACGCCTGCACGACGATGCGTACTCCAGCAAATGCCCAGAGCCCCACGGCATAATAAAGAAGTGCCGCCGCGGTCCCTTGTGTCGAGAGCCGGTCGAATTGGCCGTGTTCAAGCAAAAGGCTGACGATCGGCACGTGCAGCGTTATTATGCCTGCCATGGCCGGGAACATGATGAAAAAAACGAGCCGCAACCCGAGCGATAGCGTATCGCGGAATTCCCTGATCTCACGCCGCGCCGCCTGGGCAGACATGGCCGGTAGCACAGCCGTGGCGATGGCGATGCCGAATATGCCCAAGGGAAAATGAATGAACCGCATACCGTAGTACAAGTAGGAAATGCTCCCGGTTGTAAGAAAAGAAGCGAAAATGGTGCCGATAAAAATGTTGAACTGATTCACTGAAGAGCTTAGGAAAACTGGCAGCACCAGCCTACCGATTTTTTTGACACCGGGATGGGTCGGCTCCAACTGGAAGCGCACCATCATGTTCTGTTTCCGGAGTCCCGGAGCCTGCATAAGGAACTGGCACATCCCGCCGAGAACAACGCCGACGGCCACGCCGAGTATCGGGTCAGCCATGAACCTTAAGCTCAGGACTGCTGCGACAATGATCACGATGTTCAGCATGACCGGCGAAAGCGCCGGCATGAGAAAAGACCGGAGGGAATTGAGCATGCCCATGGCCAGCGCGGTGAGGCCGATGAAAAGGAGATACGGGAACATGATCCTCGTCAGTGTGACACCGAGAACGTACTTGTCATGTTCGGCCTTATATGCCCAGCCCCAAGCCACGATCTTCACCACAGAGGGCGCAAAAAGGACGCCCATGCCTGTGAGGACGATGAGGATGATGAGAAGTCTTGCGAAAACCGTATTGGCCAAATGATGGGCACTCTCTCGGGACTCCTTGGTTAGGGTTTCCGTGAAAACCGGGATGAAGGCCGCCGACATGGACCCCTCGGCCAATAGCTCGCGCAGGAGATTCGGAATGCGGTACGCAACATAAAAAGCATCGGCCGCCAGACCGGTGCCGAAAGCCCAGGACATGACCATATCACGGATATAACCCATGATGCGGCTTGCCAAGGTGGCGAGGCCAACAACGCCTGCCGCTTTGGCGATATTCGCCTTTTCGGACATACAGATTCACCTCAGGCAACTGGATAAACTTAATAAATAAGTGGTAACTTTATCAGAAAAAGGCCGGTAAGAAAAGGTTTTTTTTCTTGACAGTCCGCTATACTTTATGTTAAAAGAATAAGCTGTTTTTAAACCCAAAGGAGGCAAGAAGTGGCAATCCACAAATCCGTGATTAAAAGGCAGAAACAGGCCGACAAAAAGCATCTGATCAATAAATCCATGAAATCCGCGCTCAAGACGATAACCAAGAAAGTTGAACAGGCCGCTACCGAAAAAAAAGCAGACGTTGCAAAGGAAGCCTTGACCAAGGCAATGAAGGCTTACGACAAGGCGACTTCGCAGGGCTTCGTACATAAAAATACGGCATCCCGGAAGATCTCGCGCCTTTCCACGAAGGTAAGCAAAATCACGGCAGCTTGATGTCCTCCGGAAACAATTAATCCCCCCTCGAAGCCTTTGAGATGAAAAGGCCACAGGGGGATTTTCATTTCACCCTTCTCTGTGCCAGCATCCAGTGCAGGACTTTTCTGCGTTCGTTACACCCCGCACAGCTTCAGGATCATTCGCTCCAGAAGTAATTTTCCGTTGAGACTGCTCGATTTAAGAGCCCGGTCCGTCGACAGCATCACGGGGAAAACCCCTTTCAGTTCATCCACGGTATGACGTCTCAACTGTTCCTTAAAAATGGCGGTCTGATGAAAAATCACCCTCAGCTTTCTCAAGATTTCATCGGGTCCCCTGCCGGCTTCTTCCATGGCCTTTGCCTGCAGGAGCCTGCGGAAATTCCAGGCAATCGAGCCCAGCAGGCCCACTGGTGACTCCCCTTCCTGAATCAGGCGCGAAAGTATCAGGAGCGCTTTTCCCGGGTCTTTCTGCCCCACAGATGCAGCAAGATCAAATGAGTTGTATTCCCGGAAATCACCGACGACGTTCTTGACGTCTTCGAACGTGACGGTCTTTGCCTCTTTGATATAAATTTCCACTTTTTGAAGCTCGTTGACGATCTTTTGGAGGTCATTGCCGATAATCTGCCAGAGATACTGGGCGGCATCGCGCTGCAGAGATAGACCCCGCATCCTAGCCCACCCTTCGATCCACCCCACAATCTCCCGCTCCAGAAGCGGATAAAAGCGGACCACGGCTCCTTGCGCTTCTACAGCAGCAATAACGGACTTTTTTTCATACTTTCCCTGGCTGGAAACCATAACCAGACATGTTGCGGGAGACGGGTCGTTGAGGTAGGGAACGAGTTCTTCGAGATCGGCAGCCTTGAAGACATCGACTTCTTTTGCGACGACGAGTCTCTTTTCGGACATAAATGGCAGGGTCTGTGCAAGGGATACGATTTCCGCGGCGGATGTGTCTCGGCAATAAACAGTGTTGAAGTTGAAGTCCGCAGAATCGGGATCTACAATCTCCTTGATGATGAGGTCGACAGTTTCCTGGATCAGGAACTCTTCTTCTCCAAAGAGAAGGTAGAGCGGAAGGATCTTGTGCTTCTTAATACCGGATATGAGATCTTGATATTTAGTCATAGTTGGGGAAAAGCTGGGCTATTGCTTCCAGTTTTTGGAAACTTCATAACGTCAGCTGCATCAGAATCTTGAACCAGTCACTGCAGCAGACGCCGCTAAATTTTGAGTTTTGTCTTCAATTCAGAACCCTTCGAGAACTCTGCTCCTGATCGTCGAAGCAAGATCCTGGCAGGCATTCATGATAGCAGCCGATTTCTCTATCTTGGTCTGGGAGATATTCCCCAGGGTCACCCCATAGATGGAGCTAAAGACCGTTCCAACACTTGAGTCCTTCAAGATCACCTTTTGTGTTTTCCCATCGATTATGGTGATAGTTACGTTGATTGAGACATTATACGATAGTACATAGGGATCAATCGAATACGTCTGCGGAATAAGCACGAACTTGGTTACTTTCCCCCGCATCACAAGATCAGCAACATCAGTGCTGACGACTTTGAGTCTGCCATCGGTAAGAAATTCCTCAACAACGGCCTTCGTAACGTCTACATCGACATAGGGTTCAAATGTGTTGTTGATGAATACCGGGATCGCAATGGTTTTTGCTCTCTCCGGGACTATACCACCCACGTGTGTAAAATTATAACCACAGGAGGCAATCGCCGACAGCAGACAGGATGCGGCAACCACTAACGTATATTTCTTTATGTGATTCATGACTCCTCGTATCAATTTCAAAATCCTCTCGCAACGCGGAGCAGGTCCTCTACACCACCACATTCACGAGTTTTCCCTGCACAACGATCACTTTCCGGGGCACTTTGCCCTGCATATGCTCTTTAACCTTCAAATCCGCAAGCGCCGCAGCTTCCATTTCCCTGTCGTCAGTTCCGGCAGGAAGCGTGAGTTTGCTTCTTACCTTGCCGTTCACTTGTACCACGATGTTTACCTCTGCCGCGATAATCGCATCAGGGTCATACTGCGGCCAGCGAGCGTTCGCGATGCTCGCTTCATTGCCGATACATTCCCAAAGCTCTTCGGCAAAATGAGGCGCAAAGGGGGAAATGAGCAGGGTGAGTGCGTCAATCGATGAACGCAGCACCGGCAGTTGTTTTTCCGTCACGCCCCCCGATACATAGTCGTACATTTCGTTCACCATCTCCATTAGCGCGGCGATTGCGGTATTGAAATGGAACTCCCGATCGATGTCTTCAGTTACTTTTTTAATCGTCAGATGCGTTCTGCGGTACAGCTTGTCTCCTCTGGCTTCAACTCCGGCGGATTTAACCTTCTGAACCGACTCGCTGTGCCTGAACACGATCGTCCAGACACGGTGCAGGAACCGGTATGCGCCGTCTACGCCCTGATCGCTCCATTCAAGATCGCGTTCCGGCGGCGCGGCAAAAAGGGAGAACAGCCGGGCCGTATCGGCTCCGTATTTGGAAAGGATGAAGTCCGGGTCAACGACATTACCTTTTGACTTGCTCATCTTTGCACCGTCTTTGATCACCATCCCCTGCGTGAGCAGGTTCAGGAACGGTTCATCTCCGTCGAAAAGGCCGAGGTCACGGATCACTTTTGTAAAGAAGCGCGCGTACAATAAATGCAGAACAGCGTGTTCGATGCCGCCGATGTACTGGTCCACGCTCATCCAGTATGCTGCGGCCTTCTTGTCAAAGGGCGCCCCGTTCTCTTTTGGTGAACAGTATCGCAGGAAATACCATGATGAATCGACAAATGTATCCATGGTGTCCGTCTCGCGTCGCGCCTTACCGCCGCATTTCGGGCAGGTTGTTTCGCGGAACTCCACGGAATCTGCCAGGGGAGAACGGCCCTTACCCGTGAAGGCAACGTCAACCGGCAGCTTGACCGGCAGCTCTTTCTCCGGCACGGGCACGGCTCCGCATGCGTCACAATAGATGATCGGAATCGGTGTCCCCCAGTAACGCTGACGTGAAATGCCCCAGTCGCGGAGCCGCCAGTTCACGGTCCGTTTTCCGAGTCTGCTTTGTTCAACATGGTCGGCAATCTTCTCTTTTGCCTCCATATTGGTCATTCCATCGAATTTTCCCGAGTTCACCATTTCCCCGATTTCAGTGTAAGCCTGCGTCATCTTCCCTGCCACCAGACTCTTTTCAGGATTCTGGATCACGACTCGAATCGGCAAAGAATATTTTTTTGCAAACTCAAAATCCCGCTGATCGTGGGCCGGCACGGACATGATCGCGCCGGTGCCGTATTCCATAAGAACAAAATTTCCCACCCAGATCGGCACTTTTTCATTGTTTAAGGGGTTCACGGCATAAGCTCCGGTAAACACGCCGTCCTTCTCCTGCGTTGCATCGGTGCGAGCCGCTCTGTCTTCCTGCATCACACGCTGGACAAAGGAACGAACAGTCCCGCTTTCCTTCCTGCCCTGAATGAGCGACTCGACCATTGGATGCTCGGGAGCTATACTCATGAACGTCACACCAAACAGCGTATCCTGACGAGTGGTGAATATCGCAAGCTTTTCTCGCGTGCCTTCTATGGTAAAATCCACCTCAACGCCGACTGACTTGCCGAGCCAGTTTCTCTGCATCGTAAGCACCCGTTCAGGCCAGCCCGGAAGTCTGTCGGTGTAAGCGAGAAGCTCTTCGGCATAGTCAGTGATTTTGAAGAACCATTGCTCAAGTTCCTTATGCGTCACTACGGAGCTGCAGCGCCAGCAGAGTGAGTCCACCACCTGTTCGTTCGCAAGCACCGTATTGCAGGAAGGGCACCAGTTCACATAGGAGAGCTTTTTGTATGCCAGACCCCGTTCGTACATTTTGATGAAAAACCACTGGTTCCAGCGGTAATATTCCTCGAGGCAGGTTGCGATTTCCCGGTCCCAGTCGTAGGACAGTCCGAGCTTTTTGAGTTGTTTTTCGCGCATAAAAGCTATGTTTTCCAGGGTCCACGTTGAGGGATGTATCCCGTGCTTTATGGCTGCGTTCTCGGCGGGCAACCCGAAAGAGTCCCATCCCATGGGATGGATCACATTGAAACCGCGCATGCGCTTGTATCGGGAAATCACGTCGCCGATGGCGTAATTCCTCACATGGCCCATGTGGATCCTGCCGGATGGATAAGGAAACATTTCGAGGCAATAGTATTTCGTTTTTGATGCGTCCTCGCCAACCTTGAACGTTCTGTTGTCACCCCAGAAGCGCTGCCAGCGCTCTTCGACTTTCTTGAAATCATACCGTTCGTCCAAAACATGCCCTCCAAAAACACGATAATTTACCGACTGGGGATCTGTGAAGGCTCAGCAACCTCACCCGATTCCAGATTCTGTCATTTTAATGTTTTATACGGCCCATGACAAATTGATTGATGATAATGAGTGACTTCGTATCGAGGTTCAGAAATTTGACTCCATACCGGAATTTCCCCGCTGCAACCTGTACTTCTCTTGTGACAATGACATCAGCGGCAATTTCCCTGGCGCTGATGCAGAAAGTACAGAGCAAGCGTTCTCCGATTTTAAGTTCCTTCTCGGTTTCCAGAAGCATTCCTGATATGCTGATATTGTGTGAAACACCGAGAAAGGAAATCTTCCCCTTCTCCTCTGCTATGGAAACGTGAAGGAATGCGCGCATATCCTGCCGTTGAGAAATCAGCAATAATTCTGATACGCGGGAAAAAAACTCCATAGAGTCGATGGGCGCTGAAAGGACGGCATTGGCACCCGCACGTCGGCATTCCGTAACGGCCGCGGCATTACAAACCACGAGCAGGGATACATCCTTAAGGCGCGTATCGGCGCGAATGAGGGAGCACAATTTTCCCCCGCCCATCTGCGGCAAGGCAAAATCGCTTATGATGAGATCCACGTTATGCGTACGGTGAAGGACGAGAATTTCCTCGCAAGAGCGTGCCGGATAAACGGTCAAGCCACCTCTCTTGAACAGCGTGTCGCTGTTTTCAACGTTTTGCAAAATATTTTCTGCGATGATAACCTGTTTCATTCGCTATTCCCGCCGTTTGGATATCTGTTGACATACTCATTACTGCGGTCTGTTGGACCTGTCGGCAAGACGTTGTCCAAGTCTTTAAGTGTGCTGCAACCATAACTCTGGCTTACTTCCGAATCCATCAGGGATCCGTATCGGCTTTGGTCGCTTCCTCCGGAAGAGTAACCTCGAGTCTGCGTTTTTTTCAATATTATTTTCGAGCTGCGTCTGTCTTTATTCAAGGCTTGAACGGGTCTTCTTGCTGCTCAACACATTTGGTTTCTGGTCCACCTCTTCCAGTTGCCTCGGAACTATGTTGTAATCATTCTGCTGATCGCGAAGTCTCAAACGCATACTCGCCGCCTTCTTGTGCCAATACGTCTCTCCCCTGCCATACTTGTCTCAACGGTTACAGGAAGTCGGCCTCTCCGGCAATGAAGAGACGATTTTAGTCTCTACGAGAACCCGTGATGCATCGGGCGTTACTTTCGTAATGCTGTCCCGGTATTCGGACGGGACTTTTTAGGATTATTCGTATAATTATATTTACCGTCTTTATCCCCCCATCGTCAAAACTCTGCAAAGACGGGCGTTGCTGCAATGAAAAACAGGCACTGCAAAAGCGATGGATCTTCGCATGAAGACTTTCTGGAATGAACAACGTGAAAAATAACATAAAAAGGGGGCATTCGCAAGGATTTTTCTTGGAGTACCGTGCGAAAGATGATATAGTACAACACAATTCATTCAAGGTAAATCAAACGGAAGCTCAATATGCGACAAAATGCGTCTTTCACGTTTGCCGGCCAGTCGCGACAGCAATCAAGGTTGATCAATTATTATGTCGAAACCAGTAGTAGCTATAGTAGGCAGGCCGAATGTGGGGAAGTCGACACTTTTTAACCGGATCATCGGGAGGAACTTCGCCATCGTCGAAGACGTCCCCGGCGTAACCCGGGATCGGAATTACGCCGAAGCCGAGTGGGATGGGAAACGTTTTCTGCTTGTCGACACAGGCGGCTTCGAGCCGGAAACCGAGGACGCCATGTATTCCAAGATGCGTGAGCAGACCACCCTCGCCATGGAAGAGGCTGACATCATCATCTTCCTCATGGACGGCAAGCAGGGTCTCCTTCCGGCGGACATCGAGGTCTCTCACCGGCTCAGGGCCTCAGGCAAACCTGTACTTTATGCCATAAACAAGGTGGACGGGGCTCGTCACGAAGGACTTATCCCGGACTTTTATCGCCTCGGCATTGACACCTTTTTCCCCCTGTCGGCACAGCATGGTGCTGGATTTTCCGATCTGATGGATGAACTCCGGCGCGTTCTGCCGGGCATCGGTCAGGGACCCGACGATGAAAAACAAGTAAGCATCCCGCGCATTGCCATCCTCGGACGGCCTAATGTGGGCAAGTCATCATTTGTAAATTCGCTTATCGGTGAAGACCGCATGATAGTGAGCCCTGTCGCGGGTACGACCAGGGATGCCGTTGACAGCACGTATCAGTACTACGGCAGAAAGTATGTCCTCGTGGACACCGCGGGCATCAGAAGCCGCGGTAAAATCAGCCAGGGAGTGGAAAAGTACAGTGTCATGCGGGCCATGAAAGGTCTTACACGCGCTGATGTTGCTCTGGTTTTGATCGACGCGTCCGAGGGGATAACCGAGCAGGATGAGCGTATCGCCGGACTCGTGCACGAGGAAGGGAAGGGGCTCATCATCATTCTCAATAAATGGGACCTTGTTTCAGACAAAGAAGAAGCTTACAAACGCTTCATGAACGACATTCAACAGCGGCTCAAGTTCGCGGCCTATGCCCCCATTCTAACCATATCAGCCCAGACCCGACAGCGCATCACCAAAGTCTTTGATGAAATAGATCGGGTGATCGCGGAGAGCGAAAAGCGGGTTCCGACTGCCGAGCTCAACCGGGTCTTTGAGCGGCTCGTAAGGCATCATGAACCTCCCCTGTTTCACGGCAAAAGGGTCAAGTATTACTATACAACCCAGGTCGGAATCAAGCCGCCTACGTTCATCGTCTTCGTCAACTATCCTGACGGGGTGCACTTTTCGTATCTCCGCTATATTGAAAACAATCTTCGTGAAGCCTTCGGCTTTGCGGGCACACCAGTGAATATCTATGCAAAAAGGAGAAGAGAGGAGCGGGCTGCGGGAAAAAGCCCGGGCCGGAAAAAAAAATAGGTTGACTTCCCTAAATGATAAGGAGTATTATTTGCATGGTAACAAAAAAAATAGCGAGTTTTTGTTAATTGCTAGACTGCAAAAACTTAGGGATAAGGGTTGCAGTCTTTTTTTGTTTTGCGCTTGGGTAATAGGGTAAGCAGAGTTCTGCAAAACTGGAACGAATATTCGTACAGCAAGCAAGACCAGGATTTTAATGGTTCACCTGATAATAATGCAGCGATAGTTATTTCATAAGCACGGAGGAGATCATGGCCAAGAAGCTCTATGTTGGTAATTTATCGTACCAGATGACGGAAGACAGTCTGAAAGACGTCTTTGCGGCTCTCGGGGAAGTCCTTTCGGCAAAAATCGTAACTGATGCGGCAACAGGACGGTCTAGGGGATTCGGTTTCGTCGAAATGGCAAATGATGAAGATGCGGACAAGGCGATCGCCACGCTGAATGGTACGAATGTATCGGACCGGCAAATCAATGTCAGTGAGGCCAGACCTCAAAAAGATCGTGGTTTTTCAGGTGGCAATAGAGGTGGAGGCGGGCCGCGGAGCGGATTCGATCGGAACAGAGGAAGGAAACAGGATAATTGGAGATAAGAGTTGATGATCGCAACATCGAAAAAGCCCTCCGTTTGCTTAAGCGAAAGATGCAGCATGATGGACTGTTTCGTGAGCTGAAAAACAGACGCTTTTACGAGAAACCGTCGCTGAAAAAGAAACGAAAGCGAAGGGAGGCGCAAAAAAGACGACAGAAAAACCTCCGTATGAGCAGGCAGAGCAGGTCATAAGAACGGCAAGGGTCTCCGGCTTGGTTCCGGGTGTTCCTCTGCTTGCCATCGACGCCTCGAGATGAAAAACCTTCACATCATTACTTGCCGCTTCCCCCGGGATTTTGAACTGTCCCTACATTCCCGCTCTTCTCGGCTTCCGCCTTTTTCATCTTTTTCCTCTGTTTTTCCATCTTCACATCAACCATCGTCATATCACGAATGCTTTTTTCCAGCTTTGCTTTTGCCTTGATAAGCTCTTCCTTTTCACTTACTAATTCCTGGTTTTGCTGCTCGAGATTGGCCTTGCTTGTCATCAACCTTTCCCGTTCCGTCAATAGTGACGCTTTTTCATCAAGTAGCGTATTCTTTTCGTTCAGCAATTCCTCGATTTTATTGATTAGATTGTTTTTCTCTATTATGAGCCCGTCCCGTTCCTTCAGGATCATTGATTCTGTCTGCTGCGCTGTCAGCAGTGCTTTTGACGTCTCATCGATCTTCCTGGTCAGTGATTCGACTTCAGATAGCAGTTCTCTTACACGCGACTGGTCGAATGCTTTGATAAGGCTGATCCATGATTGGGCTTCTCCTGCAAACGTACTCAGAGGATAGCGCTCTAAGAATTTTTCTAATTCATGTTGCGCGCCGGCATAATCACGGTCCGGATTTTTGTAGTAAACAAGAATGCACGCGGCATTAAATTGCGCCTCTTCTGCCCGCTGAGATTGCGGATAGGTCTCAAAGAGAGAGCGATAAGCGTCCCGCGATTCCCGGTACATTCCCTGTGCAAAAAAAGCTTTTGCATCCCGGTATTTCTGCAGATCACCAGTCACGGAAGGGTGTTGAATAAAAGGCGCGCAGCCAACGGCAAGAGACACGACGCACAGCACTACCCAGTGTCTCAAACGTGATGGCATGCCCAGGACGGAGAATAATTTTCCGTCCACTTGTTTATGTAGACCGCCTCTTGTCCACGACATACAGGCTTGATGGAATTGTTTTCGCATAGTCTTTCAGCTCCGCAGCAATTTCTGATGCTTCGAGGGGATTTGTAAAACGTCGTTGTGCATTGGTGACGATAGCAATGGAAATCGTGATCAGGGGAAACTGCATGTCCTCGCCTTGGCGACTCTTCCCGAAGATATATCCTTTTTCGCGGTCTTCTTTAGTGTAAAACGAAGGGACTCTTGCGTCGAAAAGGGCTATGATCTCATTGCTTATTTCCCGCATATACTTTGGAGTCGTTATCACCACAAAATCGTCACCGCCGATATGCCCTACAAAATCATCGGCAGCCCCCTTTCCCTTCGTTGCCGTCTCGATGACTTTTGCCGTCTCCTTGATGACTTTATTCCCGTGGGCGTAGCCGTAGTGGTCATTAAAAGCTTTGAAATTATCCAGATCGATCACGCAAAAGGCAAATGCATCACCCGAGTCTATGCGGTGCTTTAGCGCTTTTTCAATCGCAATCCCTCCCGGGAGACGCGTGAGCGGGCTTGCATCGAGGTACATCTCTTCCAATTTGCCAAGCCGCTTTCCCATGGAAAGAAATGCCTGGGCGAGAGTTCCGATTTCGTCCTCGGTCTGAATGTGCGGATCGTAATGAAAGTCCCCCTCTGCGATGTATTTTGTAGCTATGGTCAATTTGTTAATGGAAGAGAAGATATGGTGCGTTACGACCATGCTTGAAACCACCCCCAGGACTATGGCCAGCGTGCAAAGAACTGCTGTGGCAAAAAAGGCGAAAGACCCGATTTTGCTGATTCGTTTCATCCTCATTTCTTGTGATTGTCTGGCTCCTTCAGATAAGTCCCGGACCAAAAGTAGAATCTTCTCAAATTTTTTCTTAAGCTCTCCTTTTGAAAGAAAAGCGGCGCCCGCCGTGTTTCCCGCCTGAGTTAAAATGACTTCGCGGAGAAAAAACGCACTATATGTCTCTTGCAATTTTTTTAATGCCCCGATTTTAGGTTCCGCGTCACCGGGATTTTTCTCTAATGTCGCAAGTGCAATTTCAAATTCTGTCCCACGCTTTTGGAAAAGGGTTCGCATATCTTCGCTCTGAAGAATAAGATACTGTTTTTCATACTTATCCTGTTCAAGGAGCGCTTCACGCATCTTATCTCCCGCTTCCTGCATCGGGACAGCAACCATTACAATTTCACTATTGAGGGCATTGATACGCTGAAGGCTCAGGAGAGAAAAAGCAACAACTCCAATAGACAAAGCAGCAATCAATATATATCCTATGAGCATCTTTCTTGCGATAGCCAGTTTCGAAAAGATCCGGTGAGGCGTTAAAAATTCCAAAACCTGCAGAGGTAAATAAAACTTCATGGTAGTCGATTACCTTGTCATTAAACTACTGAGAATTCTCTCTGGAGGTCCCCGATCGCGAAAATAAAGATTACTCAAAAATGAAAAAAACCGTCTTTTTTTGCTGATGTTATTGAGACCCGCGTTGATGGATTATCATGGCTGACAACCGGTTAACTATCCGATACTGTTCTGTCGTCGTACTCCACCGATAATCCCATCAAAATGTCTTGACGTTTTCCAGGTAAGATAACAACGGAATAAGTCTGGCAGGCGCAGCTGCCGAGATAATTAGCATAAACAGCCAGGTATCAATTAATCTCCGCGCAGTGGAGTTGCCTACTTGATATTAAGATAACAGATGAACAGAGCAGTGTCAAATACTTGCAGGTATGATACTAGGAAGCGGCATTGAAATATGCCGAGAGTTTTCTCCGTTCTTGGACAGGTCACCGTCATTTTCGATGTTTAAATTCCTAGCAGGGATTAAAAAAGCAGGGCTCATAATCAGCCCTGCCTGCAAGAGATGTGCTGTCACTATTTCAAATTATCGTCGCAAGAGCAGTTATTTGTTGAGTACTATTTATTGCGTGGTAATATTCAGTGTGGTATTGGCTTGTGCTGTCCCGGAGGTAACAAGTATAGTGTCTGTAAAAGCATTTGGAACCAGCACTCCAGTCAGCGTAACCTCCGAATAAATTTGAATTGAAAACTGGTAAACTCCATTCTTATCAGTTTCCCCCACAAACCCGTTGTTTTCCGGCACATTTGACGGGTTAGCATTCGCTCCAGGTAAAGCATAAAATTGATAGCGTGCTGCAGCATTAGGTCCTGCGCTGCTTGCGACAGGGACAGCAAAAGACCCTGCAACCGTAACGCCGGCATAAGGGATAGGCGTTCCGTCACTATATTTCACTACAACACTATAATCCTGGATAACGTCGCCATATAGATAAATATTAGTTGCGCTAATCGACGCAGGGTTAATCGTTATTGTTGACCCATCGGGAGCAGCTGAGTTCTTACTACCGCAGCCCTGGATCAACAATAAAAATGCTCCTAAGATAACCAGAAAGGTAATGGCATAAGTTCGACGGTTTATATTCATTTCCGAAACCTCCTACTGCTCCGATTATAGAATAAACTTGAACCATGGAGTTCACTCATAATAAACGAGTTTGAATCTGTCCAAATCCTGCTATTTGGTATCCAGCCTGTCCACGCCATATTAGCATCTTTGAAATCTTATATGGCCTCTTGTCTTACAATTCGTGGCGTGATGAAAATCAGCAACTCGTCCTTATTATCGGTCGTTGTCTTGGTCCTGAAAAGAAAACCGATGAACGGGAGATCTCCGAAGAATGGAACTTTCGTATAACTTATCGAGTGGTCATTTGTCAGAATACCGCCGATCACCGAAGTCTCTCCATCAGTAACAAGAACTTCAGTATCAGCTTCATTTTTTTGGATGGAAGGCTGATTATTGGCCCCCGTAATTGACGTATTAGGAGCATTCTTGACAGCCTGTATCTTCATAAAGATTTTACCATCCGGTGTTGCATGGGGAGTAACGGTGAGCGATAATAGTGCATCGATAAACTGTATCTGCGTACCTGAAGCAGATGTTGTTGAGAAGGGAATCGAGAGCCCCTGCTCGATCTTGGCTTCTTTGTTGTCAAGCGCGCTGACTTTCGGTGAAGAAATGACCTTACCTTCACCGGTGGACTCCAGAGCAGAAAGCACAAGGTCAAGATTCAACGCTTTGCTGATGGACCCGAATGTAAAACCAATTGCTCCGCCACCCGTTGTCGCACCCGCAGCCGCGGGCATATTCACGAGGAAATTGCCGTTTCCTGACGGCACAACACCCATGGTTGGACCGCCAGTTACCCCAATCGTGCTTGGAAATACAAGTCCCGTGGGATTACCAGTCGCGGCACTTGCCGTGTAATTCCCGCCCCATTGAACGCCGAGCTGGCGGCTGAAGTTCACTGTGGCCTCCACAATTCTGGCTTCAATCATGATCTGGACAATAGGCTTGTCAAGAATTTTAATGAGCGATACCACTTCGTCTACATTGCGTTCAATATCCTTGACGATGAGCGTGTTGGTCCTGACATCTGCCACGGTTTCTCCACGAGGAGAAAGGGACTTTTTAATAGTGCCCTCTATGGCCGCGGCTGTTGAATAGTTAATGGGAACAATACGGGTGACAAGGTCTTCTGCCTTTTTCTTGGTGTCCTTGGCCCTTATCTCATCCTCATCTTCCTTTGCCAATACTCCGACCGAGGCGATGCGAAGGATATGGTCCTCCAATGTATACCCCAGGCCGTTCATCTTGAGAATAATAGACATGGCCTGGTCCCAAGGAACATTCACCATACGGACCGTTACCTTGCCCTTCACATCAGGAGCAAGAATGATATTCAAATTTGCCACTTCCGCAAACAGCCTCATGACATTGACGATATCCGCATCCTGAAGATCAAGTGATATTTTCCTCCCTGTGAATCTGCTGCCGCCGTTAAGCAGCGACGTTTCGGCCGCCGCGTTTTCGTGCTTTGCGACATCCCTGTGTTCCTCTTTGAGCGGAGGTGCAGCTGCAGTCGGCGGAGTCGATTGCTGAACAGGGGTGGAAGCCTGAGCGGAAATTTCCTTCTCTGCAATTACCGGCGCTTCCGGTTCCTGTGCAACTGCTTTCTCCTGAGGCTGTGTCTGCTCTGCCTGTATAGCAGGAGCTTCACTCATAGCAATCAGCACAGTATTCCCTTGAGGAGTAACGTTATAACTCAACGTTTTCGTGAGGTCCAGTACCACCCGAACCTTCTGGTCTGGTGCGGGATGCTGGCCGACCCGGACTTTGTCCAGTCCACCCTTGCGAACCGGGATAACACTCGGTCTGACTCTGCTCTGGGCTCCAGGAATGTCTACCACGAGTTTCTTGTTCCCTACCAAAAAAGCATTGGGCTTCATAGCCCCGTCACCGGTGATGATCACTTGGACACCATCTTTTCCGGCGATGGCACTAACTGCTGTTACGAATTTGGCCGCTTCCTGTTCCGGTTGCACTACTACCGTCTTTTCTAATACAGGCGCCGTTTCCGGCGTCGGTGTTGGTGCAGTCACGACTTCCGAAGTTGTCACCTCCGTCTGCGTTGCAGGAGCGACTGCTTCAGAGGCAGCCTGCGCCTCTTCAGCGGGTTTGCTTAGTTCTACGACGAGTTTTCCTGAAGACTGATATACTTTCGTTTCGACAGTCTGCGAGAGACTGAATTCAAGCCTCGATACATTATCCTTCTGAGCAGGGGTAATATCCGTTACTCCTCCGCTGTTCACGGCTATCCGATCAGGCAATTTCCCGATGCTTGAGTCTGCAATATCAATGACCAGTCGCAGAGGATCAGACAATTGAAAAGAGGTGTACTGCAGTATAGGCTCGGTTGCTTCAATTATG